>Ga0208012_1000677_pt1 | contig 10722 bp, 15 predicted proteins | sample 15BtaG_FD_184090 | JGI IMG/M metagenome (GOLD analysis project Ga0208012, IMG submission 184090) | Marine viral communities from the Subarctic Pacific Ocean - 15B_ETSP_OMZ_AT15312_CsCl metaG (SPAdes) (version 2) | ecosystem: Environmental > Aquatic > Marine > Oceanic | place: Pacific Ocean... | reverse complement strand
CGATGTGTATTATGAGCATGAATATGTTTACATCCCAACCAACACTTATTCCGTAAACTTCGATGGGGTAAATGACTATGTGGATTGTGGCGATAGCAATGACTTCTCTTTTGGAGATGGTTCAACTGATAGTCCTTTTAGTGTAAGTGCGTGGGTATATCCCACAACAACGGGCAACTTTGTTATTGCGGCAAAAATGGAAACGGGTGCGAAAGAATGGGCATTTTATAGTTATTCAGCCAATATATTCAGTATAGTGCTTTCCGATAATAGTGCGGGTGGTTATATTGGGCGCAAATCTTTCACATCTCAAGCTGCTAACAATTGGTATCATATTGTTGCAACATATAACGGTAGTGGGGCCTCTTCAGGAATAAAAATCTATGTGAATGGAAGTGTCTTAAATAATTCTGATGTAAATTCAGGTTCATATACTGCAATGGAAAATACAACATCGCCTCTTAAATTAGGAACTCAAGCCCATTCAGGTTGGTATGCAACAGGTAATATTGACGAAGTATCCATCTTTGATTCAGAGCTATCATCAGCAAACGTAACGACAATTTACAATTCAGGCGTTCCTGCCGACCTATCATCACTCTCTCCTGTAGCATGGTATAGAATGGGTGAAGGAAGTACATACCCAATGTTAAACAACGAACAAGCATACAGTAATAGAAGCGTTGAGTTTGATGGTGTGAATGATTATGTTACTATGGGTAATGTATTAGCTTATGAGAGAACTGACTCTTTCAGTATCTCGGCATGGATTAAACCAAGTACTTTGAGTGGGGTTGATGCTATTGTGGCTAAACAGGGCAGTAGCTATCCATATAGGGGTTATATGCTTTATAGAAATGCAGGAAAAATATATGTATTCTTCAATAGTGATGGTTTCTCTAATAAATTCACTGCGTGGACTACAAATACTGTATTAACTGTAGATACATGGCATCATGTTGTAATGACATATGACGGCACTTCAGGAACAGGTGGAGGAATATCTTTCTATGTTGATGGCGCATCTGTTGCGGTTACAACAGACTCAACAAGTTTAACAAGCACTATTGTGGATACCACTACTTTTGCAATTGGTGGTAGGGGCGATACTATAGCACTTCCTTTTACGGGCAATATTGACGATGTGTCCATATTTGATTCCGAACTAACATCAGGAAATGTAACAACAATCCATAACAATGGCGTTCCCAATGACATTTCAGCACTCTCTCCTGTAGGATGGTGGAAAATGGGCGATGGAGATTACTTCCCTACATTAACTGATAGCGGTTCAGGAGGCAATGATGGTACTGCGGAGAATATGTCAGGAGCAGATATAGAACTTGAAACCCCTAATGGATGGGGAACGGCATATAATGATACTGCGCCTGAAATGATACAAGGAGATACTCCAGGTGGCAATGGAGGTACTATGAATAACATGAGTCAATCAGATATAGTACAGGATGCGCCAACAAATAATCTACTATTAAACGATTATTCTGGTGCGGCTATTGCTTGGAGCTTACGAAAGCTTGATAAGGATTATGCTGGCAAGCCGATTAAGGTCAGGAGGCTTTCAGATAGCGTTGAGGTGGATGTTCATTTTGATACTTCTGATACTGTAAGTTTAGATAGCGCAATAACTGTAACAAGTGGTGTTTCAAGTGCTACTGATTTGGGAGAGTTTATGGCTTCAAGTGGATATAGTGACCCTGATGGTTTGGGTAGTTCTGACAATGCATATGTTAAAACATTTTATGACCAATCAGGAAATGGGAACGATGGTAATCAAACAGGATTAACCCAACAACCAAGAATAGTAAATGCGGGAGTGGTAGATGTAAATAATGGTAAAGCTGCTTTATATTTCAACGGAGCATATTGGTTTACTTTATCATCAGTTACTCTTGCCTCAAGTTATTCAGGGTTTCAGGTTGTTTCTAAATCAGCAGGCTCATCATATACAGGTGCTTTAGATAAAGTTTCCCCAACAGCAAGCTCCCCAATCGCAACAGTTTTGCATCATAGCTATCTGCAAAATATATATATCGGAAATGCGACAACGACTTATTCTGTGACGCAAGCGTTTACAGGACAAATAATATGGTCTAATCTGAATATATCAGGTACAATATCAGCATATAAAGACAACGGAAGCGCATTAACATTAGCAAGCTATTCTGAAAGCAGAGATAACGACATTACATCTTGGGGGTATGCATGGAAAACAACAGGGCATATGCAAGAAGTAATATTATATAATAGCGATGAATCATCAAACAGGGCAGACATCGTAACGAATATAAACGACCATTATGGCACATATTGAGATAGAGGGGTATAAATTTACAACAGAGGCAGAAGGGCAAGAGGCTCAACAGTCTTTAAATGATTACTATGGTATACCAGCATATCCAGATGCTGAAACAATACAGTATACAGATTTAAGCTATCCTACTACTAATGGAGAGTATTATTTTCAATATGCCGATGGGATGGAAGATATTTTGGGATTGCCTGAAACAATTATATTGCCTGATGACATACCAATATGAAATAAAAACTAAAATTATGAACAATTATACATACGCAATTTGCAACGTGGCAACAGACTTGCCAAACATCAACTTCAATCAAGTGGCAACAACGAGTGCAGAAACAATAAGAAAAAGCATTGATGGGACATTATTTGTCACTAAGTGGGTATCAGAACCTGAGTTCGTAACTGATGGAACGGTAACGCCAAGTGCAACAATGAATCACGCAGATGCATTAACACTAATGGCAACACCTGAATGGACTAGTCCTGGACCGCCATTATAGATTATGAAAAAAATAAGAGTAACAACAAAACAACTCTGCACTTTAATAAGTGAAGATGTTAAAGATAGAGTTTTATATTCTGCCGTTGTACTAAGTAATGAGTCCCATAATAAACTCTTAGAGGTCTTTGCCGATTTAATACCTGACGGGTGGAGAGATTATGCTCACCATATGACCATAGTTTTCGGCAAAGGATTACCTGAGGAACAAAAAGAATATTTGGATCAAGAAGTAACTTTATATGCCACTGATATTGGTATTGGTGACGATGCTATGGCGGTTAAAGTGGAAGGATACCCCAGTAATAATAAAATACCACACATTACCATTGCAGTCTCGCCAGAAGGTAAACCAGCAATGTCCAATCAAATAGAAAACTGGCAACCATTGGGTTATGATTTACCCTTAAACGGTACAGTTACCGAAGTTAGACCTTAATTTATCCTTTTAAATTTGTTTTTTTAAAATCTTTTTTGTATATTTGTATATGAAAAAGAGAAGAAATCTGGAAGATCGTTTGCAGAAGAGGATCAAAAAATACATTTCATCTTATGGTAGAAAAGACTTAATGACACTCATAGATGAAGAGTCCAACCTATATTCAGTATTTTTAAATATAGTAGGACAAATACCTTATACTGATACTGCAAAGAAAGACGCTGAATTTATGCAGGAATCTTATATGGAATTAAAATATAAAAAAGAGCTCAATTAATTTGACATTTCAAAATATTATTAGTATATTTGTATTACATTTTTAAAATTATAAAACTATGACTACATTGATAGACGCATTACAAACAGAAGACACCACTACTTTAAACGGTATGGTTACGAATTCGACTTCAAAGGATGCCAACGTGGATTTATTTTTCCACATTGGAGCAATGAGAGGTAAGGATCCCGTTCCTGTTTTTGCTAAGGCGTTTGCTGAAGACCCTTTAACTGCACTGAAAGTAATGTTTTGGTGTCGTGACGTAAGAGGTGGTGCTGGTGAAAGACAGCTATTCAAAGATGTGGTCATATACCTTAGTCTTGTCAATCAAGACGTATTGAAGAAGAATATTCATTTATTCCCTGAGTACGGAAGGTGGGATGATTTATTTGTATTATTAGGAACTCCTTTAGAGGTTGATGTGTTGAACTTGATTGGGCACGGATTAACTGAAGGTGATGGTTTGCTAGCCAAATGGTTACCACGTAAGGGTCCTATTGCAAATAAAGTAAGGAAATATCTAGGGGTGTCACCAAAGGTGTATCGTAAAACGATAGTTGGTATGTCACAGACCGTCGAACAGTCTATGTGTGCTAAGAAATTTGAGGACATCGATTATGAGAAAGTGCCGTCACTGGCAATGTCTCGTTATCTCAAAGCATTCTATAAGAATGATGAACTTAGGTTTGATGATTTTAAAAACCGTCTTGCTGAGGGTACTGCAAAGGTTAACGCTGGAGCATTATACCCCTACGATGTAACTAAATCTATTCTCTGTAGTGGAGATGTGAAGGTTGCAGAGGCACAGTGGGACAGTCTTCCTAACTATATGGAAGGCAATGAGAAGCGGGTCTTACCTGTTGTGGACACAAGTGGAAGCATGGATTGTTCAGTTGGGGGTAACCCAAACTTGACGTGTATGGATGTCGCAATCTCATTGGGTTTATATATCAGCGAAAGAAATGAAGGGCCTTTTAAGGATGCTTTCATTACTTTCTCTGAAGACCCAACTTTACAATACCTTAAAGGTACATTGGCGGAGAGATTGGCGTCTCTTAACTGTGCCCATTGGGGTTTCAATACGAATTTAGAAAAAGTTTTTCAAGTGGTATTGAAACAGGCATTAAAACATCAGGTATCCCCTGGTGAGATGCCGACGGACATACTGATTTGCTCAGATATGCAGTTTGATGAAGCTATCCAAGATAGTGACTACAGTGCATACGCAATGGCAAAACATATGTATGGGGAAAGTGGTTATGAGTTACCAAATATTATATTTTGGAATCTCCATAGTCACGGTACTCAAAGTCCAGTATCATTTGATGAGAAAGGAACTGCATTAATATCTGGTTTCTCTCCAAGTATATTAAAATCAGTATTGGCGGGGGAGAATATAAGCCCTTTGTCTATAATGATGGAAACTATTGGATCAGATCGTTATGATTTGGTTACAATATAGTGTTCTTAACATATTGAAATAGTCAATTCGAAGAATAGGTTCAGCAAATCTAACCTAAACCAAGAAGAAGAGTGGGGTTCTGAGCGACCCACTCCCTATCCGCCAAACTAGTTGCGTGTGGAGGGTAAGTGATCAGTCTGGTGGAAACCCAGGTAAATATAGCCACTGGTGGGTGACCCAGTTAAAACAATACCCCCGTTTCATTCTTCGGGCTATAAAAGTAGATCCCTTATTCTGTTATTGACTTATATTTTATTGAAGGATTGTCTGCAGCAATTAACTCTAAGCTAAATAAAGAAAGAGTACAATCCGAAATATACCCTACATTCTCATGGACGCATGTTGATGTAGGGTTTTTTTATGCTTATATCTGATAAGAGATATTTATTAATAGAAAATGGAAAAACAGAGGAGATATGATATTGCGTATATGAATATGGCTCTTGATTGGGCAAAGTTATCATATGCACATAGGAAGAGGGTAGGTGCCTTGTTGGTTAAGGACGGCATGATTATTTCTGATGGTTATAATGGCACTCCCAGTGGTTTCGATAATAAGTGTGAGGGTGACGACAATAAGACGCTCTGGTACGTTTTGCACGCTGAGGCTAACGCACTTATGAAAGTGGCGAGAAGTACTCAGTCGGCAGAGGGATCAACCTTATACGTTACCTTATCACCATGTAAGGAGTGTAGTAAACTTATATACCAAGCTGGAGTTGAAAGGGTGGTATATTGCAATAAATACAAGGACACCGAAGGTATTGATTTATTAAATAAAGCAGGTGTGAAAGTAGAAAAAATAGAGTTATGAGAAATATTATTTTATTATTAATGATTGTACCTTTTATGGTATTTGGGCAGCATAGATGTATGACTGATGAGTATAACATAACAAAGACATTTTCTCATGAGAGAAGTACGATACCAGATAATGAGGTAGACTTAGATTCCAAATACAAAATAAATATAGTGTTTCATATTATTTATAAGGTGAGTGAAACCCTTGAAAATCAAAACATCAGCGACGATGATATTGAATATGCGGTAGCTTGTTTAAATAGAGACTTCAACCTTTTAAATGCCGACACATCAATACTAACTGACACACTTAAACTATTACCAGGTAATATGAACATTGAGTTTGAGTTGGCAAGTGTTGACCCTGATGGTAACCCAACAAACGGAATTACCAGAACAGAAACCAATAAAGATATTTTCAGTTACTACACCGATGGTGCTAAGTTTGATTCATTGGGTGGTCACGATGCTTGGGATACAAAAAGATATTATAATGTGTGGGTATGTAGGTTACAGAACGGCATTATTGGGTACTCTCAATTTCCAGGTGGAGATGATAATACTGATGGTGTGGTAATATTTTATGATGTGGTAAAAGAAAACCCATCATCATATCCAAGATTCAATAAAGGTAGGGTATTAGCACATGAGATTGGTCATTCATTATCGTTAAGACATCCTTGGGGAAATTGTTATGGTTGTTGTGATAACTTAGTTGCCGACATACCAACACAGAATGGACCAAACTACAGTTGTGGTGATACAGTATATAGCCTTTGCGATGGGAACGTAACGAGAGATGTTGTCAAACACTATATGGACTACTGTGGGGATTCCTGTATGGTAATGTTCACCAAGGGACAAGTCTTCAATGCCAGGAAATCAATACAAGAATATAGAATGGATTTGGTGGAAGTTGTACCAGTGTTAGATACACAGGAAGTCATCATTGAAGATATCAAAATATACCCAACGATAAATACAGGTAGGTTGTTCATTGAATTAAATGGTAATTTTGATGGTGAAGAGGTAATCTTTCATTTGTATGATATGACAAATCGATTGGTACAACGTGAGACACTAATCGGTGGTGTAAGGAACAACATCAATTTGGATATATATGCCAATGGATTATACAGTGTTGTTTTGTTTGTTGGTGGAGACATAAGATTTAAAGACAGGATAATATACAATCACGACATCCACAATAAGATCAAAAAAGATGATGACATAGAAGAGATTATTGAAAAAGAGGATGAAAGATAATGTCCACATAAAGTTTTTTGGATATTACAACACATTTTTTCAGGGTTACATTGATGAGTATGTTATGGGTATCATCAGTGAGTATTCTTATAGTGAGAATAAATACATAGGAGACATCCTTGCCAACGTCGATGAGTTATCAAGTACTGGGTGTGGCATTGACAGTGTCTATGACATCTACCCCACCTACAATGATATGAGAGGTATTGATGCTACTGCATTGGTGGTGGTGTCTTTAAATAAGAAAACAATATTACAGGGTGTTTTTGATAGGAGTGTTTCTAAGTTCGATAGGGAAGATTTAGATGCCATTAAGATAAAACCAAATCATTATAGTATTACGTTCCACGACTACGGTAAGGGTGAATGTTTATATTCGTTCAAGTGTGATGGTTTTGATTTTGCAAAGTTAGATTTTAAGGTAAAGACTTTGGAGGTATATAGTGATTACCACACCATCATCACTGATGTGTTGTATGATGGTGTCAGTATCAATTGTGCTGATAAGAGGGTAAACTATCGCGGACCGATCATCGAGTTTGAGTAATTACAATACCCTTCATACCTTTCTATCCAAACATCAATAGAATCTCTAGTTATTGCATTCTCTCTACAAAGTACTGTATCGATGAAGTAATGGCTCATTAGTTCTTTCCACCATAAGTTGTAGTGTTCGATGTGTGTATGTGATAGTAATGGATTCATTATTGACAGTTTGCCGCAGGTGTGTGGTAATCTAAGTGCATGACCAAGCTCATGGAACACTATGAGTCTTTGGAAGTAATGATTTTCTTTTTGTACTTCTGTAGATATTAATATCTCTCTCTTTTCAATGCTGTGTTCTCCCAGTTTATGTAGGTATTTAAATTCTGAATATTTTATGGTATCGAGATGTGCTAGTCCTTTGTTGTAGTCTATCCCATATTTTTCACATTCGTATGCCCACTCTTCGACGAAGTATCTTAGCTCTTCGTCTATGTATATTCTTTCCAAATGGTTAGGTTCGCAGCTAAAGAACATGGTGGTTACTAGGAGTAATATATAATTTATCTTTCTCACATCTATAAATATTAATAGAAATGATTAAACAAAAATCATTCCTTTAATTAGTTTTTTTGGTATATTTATTGTAAAGGTAATGGCATGAAATATAAGATAACAAAAAAACACATAAGGGGCATCATCAAGGAGTACGTTGATGACTATGCTGAAGATTTGTTAAGTAGATTTGAACCTGAGTCCACCTCTGTTGATAAGTATGAAGAGATTGAGAAGGATTTCAGGGGTATTATGGTAGAGTTCCTAAAGAAACATTCTCATAAGTTTGAGGACGGTAAGTGGAGTGTCCTTGGGGTTATAGATACCACATTGGATAAGTACTTCAAATGAAAAATCTCATAATAGTATTAATAGTTTTATCTTTTTGTTCGTGTAATCGATTTTGGAACACCATTATTGATGGTGAAGCCAATAGGGAAGTATTCCGCGATACCGATCGTAAGACTATAGTAATGACATATCCTTCTGATTCCACATCAAAGATTAAAGTAAAAGAGAATAGTTTTGGCCAATAGAGGATTAAATAGAATCAGGTTTTTAATGGAATATAATGTCTCGAAGACACTAAATGGCAACATTTTAGATGAAAATGACTTGGAATATTATTCTACCGATCATGCCGACACCGACGTATACGACATAGGGAGGGTATCGGAGAAATCAAAAAAAGTTGATGAAGAAGAGCAAACAGACGAATCTGCCGACGATATAGGGCAAGATTCAGATTCCGATATAGCTGCAGAAACCCCCAAAAAGAAAGGGAAAGGGGGAAAAACAAAAACAGGGGTACACTAAGTATACCAAATTACCAAAAACCACGAATGGGTAAGATTTATTCCATTTAGGCTTCCCTTTTCCAAAAATATCCTTATTTATTGTTAGAACTTTTAATAGTATAGTACGTACTTTTTAGGCCTAATAACAAAAAAAGAAAAGGAAATAATATGAAAAAGTTTATTTTAATGTTTGCGATAATTGCTTGTACTTTCGCAGGTTTTTCTCAAGAAAAGGGAACAACTCAATTAAGTGCATTATCTGTAACATCTGACGCAGATGCTTCTCTTTTAAGTTTAATATCAACTCCAAGTATTACTCACTATTGTTTTGACAATATTGGTTTTACATTAGGTGTTGCTAACTTAGAAGATATTAACATCGGTGCAAGATATTACGTTAAGGATAATAATTTCGCATTCGCTGGTTATGGTACTGGTTCAGAAACTGTTGACTTAGGGGTCGGAAGAACTCTTAGTTGGACAGACAATGTTAATGTAGAACCAAGATTGACAGTAAGTGATATCTTAAATGACTCACGTGATTTAGCATTAAGTTTACATTTGAACTTAGTATTTTAATCAATAACAATAAATTAAAAGATTTATTATGGAAAACGCATTCAAATTAGTTAAAGGCTTCTTTACAGGGATAACTGACTTACTAACTGTATTCATCGCACTAGCGGTTGTAGTACAAGTGGTATTTGGTAGTCCAGTTTTCGGAATGGATGTTATTGGTAACATCGTTGCACTTATTAATTCATTAGGTGCTTCTGGATTCGTAGGAGTTTTAGCGGTAGTATTGCTTATCTCATTTTTCGACAAGAAAAAGTAAGTAATACTTACATAGAATGAGAGATAAATAACCCTGATCATTTAATGGTCAGGGTTTTTTTATGATCAGATAAGTTGTCTTTTTAGGATATTTTTATTATATTTGTTTATTGTTTAATTAAAAATATTAAAACATGCAATATGAATTATTTGAAAGGGATGATGTATGTGAAGACGAAGTAGGTAATGTAATTTACGACGACATTAAAACTATAAATAATCAACTTAGTAAGAAGGACATCAAATTGGTTATTAAGTTTTTAGAAGAAAAAACATCAAACGAAGAAAGAGGAGAACTTTATAAGATTCTAGGTATTAAAGGACCAAAAACTTCTAAAGAAGCAGGTAAAAAAAGTTATAAACCAGGATATATTGGTGAGGGTATTGTTAAATTTTGGTATGAACATTGTAAAAGTGATTCTACATTTATACCTCACCCAAAAGGGTATAAGAAAATTAATGGTAAGAAGCTTTGCCCTGATGGCGAAATCGATAATAAATACCTAGCAGAGGTTAAAGTGCGTTTATTTGAATCATCGGGGACTGCAGATGAAAAAATACCAGGAATCCCGTGGAAATACCAATGGACATGTTTAGAATATAATAAGAAGTTGATAATATTCTTATTAGGTGATGATGAGTATAGGAACAAACGTTTTGCTCAGTTAATTAATGGGGACATTGCCCCTGCGAATCTATATGAAGAAAAATTGGTAGAACTAGAAAGACTAATAGTGGAGAGAGTAGTGTTAGGTTCAGAAATAATAAAAGACCTTAAAAAACTTATTTAGTTATTTGTCTTTTTAGAATATTTTTATTATATTTGTAATATATTCTCTTGACTTAAAGTAGATGATGTTTATCTTTAAGTTTATAACAAGAGTTTAATAAAATTTTTATTTATGAGTGATTTAATTAATAAAATACATTTCGAAGATTGTCTGGAGACGATGGGTAAGATGAATGGTCATACTATTGACTTA
>Ga0208012_1000670_pt1 | contig 10777 bp, 25 predicted proteins | sample 15BtaG_FD_184090 | JGI IMG/M metagenome (GOLD analysis project Ga0208012, IMG submission 184090) | Marine viral communities from the Subarctic Pacific Ocean - 15B_ETSP_OMZ_AT15312_CsCl metaG (SPAdes) (version 2) | ecosystem: Environmental > Aquatic > Marine > Oceanic | place: Pacific Ocean... | reverse complement strand
TCAGAAGTGAAACCACTTAGCGCCGATGGTAGTGTGGGGTCTCCCCATGTGAGAGTAGGACATTGCTAGGCTTTTAATCCCAAAATTACCCTGTAACCAATAGCGTTGCGGGGTATTTTTTTGTCTAGCTAAAAATCCCTCCATAGTAGTCATTACCGACATAAAGATGTATAACAAAGAAATACGGTGCATATAATTTCGGGGTACATTTCGGGGTACATTTCGCCAAGTAAAAAAATAATGTACCCTGCTAATATGGTATTATTTACAAATATATTTTGTCTTAATACCACAGAAATGGCACTCAACAATACACAGATAAACGCTATCATACCAAGGGATAAGCCCCATAAAGTAGCTGATAAACACTCTTTATATTTGTATGTAAATACAGTAAAAAAAGGTAATCCCAATACAAAAAGCAAAAAAAAGCCTGTTGTCAATAAAGATTTCACTATGACGTGGCGTTGGAACTACACAATTAAAGTGAGAGGGAAGGTTAAACCAAAGGAAGGTACATATATTATTGGAAGGTTTAGCCACAAAGAGAGTGATGGATGGACGCAAGCAGCAGCTCACGAAGAAAGAAGGAGGGTTGCAAAGCTGGTGACTTTGGGAATAGACCCAAACGAAGAAAGAAGGAAAAAACAACAAGCTGACGAATTAGAAATTACATTCCAGCAGCTTTGGGATATATGGTTTCCTGATTATAAAGATACTGTTAAATCACCACAACAAAGAAAGGTTAAAAATGCTATAGAGAATTACGCCTTAGAGCATTTTAAAGATATGTTACTGGATGATATAGAATCTGATTATATCGCTCGCAAAATTAAAGATATGGAGCGAGATGGTAGGTCTCTAATTATGCTTAGGGTTATGAGACAACAATGTCGGCAAATGTTTTGGTGGGCAAAAGCTCTTGGTTATACAAAACATAATCCTTTCGCAGAACTATCAGCACAAGGAAAGGTTCTTAAAAGTCCTTCAATAGGTATAAGACGAGCGCATTATAAAGAGCCTAAAGATATAGCAAAGGTTATCAATTCTATCAACAATTACGAAGGAACATTAGAGGTTAGGACAGCTTTGAAATTAGCTCCACATTTAATGCTGCGCCCTATTAACTTAGTTGGTTTAAGATGGGATGAAATTAATTGGCAAAAGAAACAAATCTTCATTGATAAAAAATGGACTAAGAACAATAAGGATTTGATTGTGCCATTGTCAACACAAGTATTAACTATTCTTCAAAGTATTAAAGGAATCAATGGCGATGAGCAACCCAGAGTCTTTCGCTCGTTAAGAGCCAAACATGGATGTATAGGAACACGAGCTTTGACTGATGCAATGAAGACAATGGGTTATATGGGCAAACAAAGTCCTCATGGTTTTCGCCACACTGCCTCATACCGATTAAATCACATGAGAAACTCATCCATCTTTACCGAAGATGATATTGAGCTTCAACAAGATAGAAGACTTGCAAAAACAGGGAACACTCAAAGGGGTACTTATTTTGAAATAGAGGCTGAGACCCTAATCGAAACTAGAACGATAATGATGCAATTCTGGTCTGATTACTTAGACAGTCTCTCTTGATAGTTTAATTCTTTCTTCAAGCCAAGCATCAACATCACTTGTTAGCCAAGCTGATGCTCGTGATGATATTTTAATTTGTTTAGGAAATGAACCGTTGCGTATCATTCTGTAAATATGGTCAGAGCAAAATCCAGTCATCTCAGTTAAGTCTTTCATTCTCATTAGTTTCTGCATAGCGTACCTATATAACTTTCATTGCCAATTTAAAAAACGGGTCATAAATCGCTTTAAGGTCTCCTTCGACATAATGTTTTTTAACAACTGACCTAGTTTTCTTTTTATCCTCTTTTGTTTTAATCATTTCTAAATAGTAGGGATGACCTCCGTCAATTCTTTTACCTTTTGGCATATATATGTAATCTGGGTCATTAGAAGAATTAAGTCTTGCTCTTGCTAATGAGATTGAACATGGAATGGAATCAGCTATTTGACGCGCAGTGACTTTACTTCCGTTACTCAATGTAAAAGTTTTTGGTTGAGCACGCATATTAAAAAGGTATATCCCTATCATTGGCAGTTGAATTATCTCCAGTAGCACTGTTATTTTCGCTTGGCTTATCAAGCATTTGTAATGTGCCATTGAAACCACTTATCACCACCTCTGTTGTGTATTTGTCAACACCTGACTGGTCTTGCCATTTGCGAGTTTGCAATTTTCCTTCAATATAAACCTTAGAGCCTTTATCAAGGTATTTGCCAGCAATCTCTGCTGTATTGCCAAAAATACTGACACGATGCCACTCTGTTTTTTCTTGTTTTTGTCCTGTATTTTTATCTTTCCATGTATCTGATGTAGCCACAGAAAGGTTGGCAATTGCACTACCATTTGAGGCATACTTGACCTCTGGTTTTTGACCTAAATTACCTACTAAAATTACTTTGTTTATACCAGCCATTTTGTTACTCCTTATTAAAATATTTGCCGAGTTTTGGAGGAATAGCGACTCGGCAACGCTATGGAGAGTTAAGGTTTGATTCTATTTAACGCACCTCTCAAATAATTTTTTTGTTCTTTATCAAGTTGTGTCCATATTTGCGAAGTTCTGTTATTACCTCTTTTTTTATCTTCACATTCTCCTGCTTCGCGATAAAGCTGAACAGCTCCTGAGTCATCACCTTTAAAACAGCACTCCTGTATTTGTGTTACATACACATTTTTCTCATCAGGTGTATCCCAAGTTGGCAACCTTGGCTTCTCTGAAACTTCTGTGCCATCATCATCATGCGCTATTATTCCTAATAAAGATACGAGAGCATAACGGCGAGCATAGGTGATAGCCCCACCAAGTTGTTGCATATCATTTTTAGGCATTAATAATCTAATTGTTGATTCAATAAAGTCAGAGGGATTTTCAGCTAAAAATATTCGTGTTTTTAGGACATCTTCATTATTTTCAATTGTTGGATTTTGAGTGTAAACAATGCCTAATTCATATAGTGTTGGCTTAATTGTCTTAATTACATTTGCAATTGTCGGGTATTTGCTTTTAGTAAATGGGTTATCACCATCCAGCAAAACATCTTTTGTTAGATTGTGAAATTCAAGTAGTTGTTCTGAAAGTTTTTTAGTCATTGAAAAAAATTATTAGTTAAGTTAAAGGATTTAATTACAGTTGGGCAATCTCTATAGTTAAAAGCGCCGCAGTTACTTTCATCTTCATCAAAGTTTTTACATTTAATACAGTCTTTTGCTTCAGATTCTGTAACCTCCCAAGTCTCTTGCATCATTTTTTCAAGTAATTCTTGCTCGGTTAAGTTCTGATGCCAAGTCTCTTTTTTGGTTATAGAAATATCTTCTAATGGGTTGTGTGTCATAAAATCCAATTCATGTGCACAGCGTAAGGTATAAATCCACAAATAAACCCTAGAACATAATAATTGCGTGCTGTTCTTGGTTTCCTGTATCTAACGACAGCAGGTCTTTGTTTGCGAATTATTCGGATTCCATGCTCAAGTCCAAATTCCCAAAATCTTTTCTCTATGTCTCGATATAAAATCATAAAATATCTCCTGAAATGCCAAATGCGTCAGCTAAAAAATCTTTGGCTTGGTTTGTAAAATCGTAACGAAGCTCAACAGGATAATTTTGGTATCTACCTGTAACTTGAACTTTGTAAGAGAATTGAGCAAGCTCCAAAACTTCATTAATTGCTTCCGATACACGCAAGACCTCATTTATATGCACGGTCTCTGTATCGTTGTCAATGCAATATTCACACTGAATGGTGATAGCTTCGGCTTGGTGATAAAACGCTTCCAGAGCCTCATCCCTGTAATTTTCTTTAAGAGATTCGTAATCGTCTGAAATTTTAAAATCTATTGCTGTTTCCATAAAAATAAATTGGTATATTAATTTTGTTTCTAATAGATTATAGACTAAAAAAATATTTACTTTATAGATAATAACAAAATAAACTTGTTTTAAAAGACGAAAAAAAAGCTAGAACACCTATATAGCATGGTCTAGCTAATTATTTATTGGAGTGATTTAGAAAAAATCAGAGAGTTTATTGTTAGGCTTACAAAATGCTTGACATCCCTTTAAGAACATCGGCACATCTTTCGTCATATCTAACAAGGTATTGTTAAATGGAACAGTTTTAGACATATCAATCATATCTTCCACCAATGCTGCAACTTTAGTCGCATCAACAATTTTAAATAAAGATTCATTTACACGAAGCTTTTCAAGCTCATCACAGGTGTCTTTACAATGGGCATGCCAAGCTTTGTAGTGTTGTACCATTTCTTTGTTTAATTTTTCAGATTCAACTTTATTTGTATCAAAAAAAGCAGTTACGAACTCTTGATATTTAATAATTGGGTTTGTGTATAAATTATAAATAATAATTCTCCTGTTTAATTAAAAGAAAGACACCTATGTCATTGATATGCTTACGTCTTTGCAAATAGCAAATTTAATTATATCTAATCTATAGGTCAAAGTGAAGCACAATTTGTTAATTGTGAATTTTTTTTAAATTGTGAATTGTGTGTTAATTCTGGTTATGTGAAATAAGAATTTTAGTTATGGTAGCAACTTTGGTAGCTTCAGCAGGGAGGAATAATTGAGAGCCTTTTTGAATCTTGACAATATGATATTCATATAAAGGGTTAGGCTCAATAGGATTATCAACAACAACCAAATTAATAGATTCAGCGACCCTAACAACATTAGGTTCTTGTTCTCCATTCATTAAATATTCAATAGTTGTTTCAAGAGAGTTTGCTAATTCGCGTAAATATCGAGGGAGTGATGTCTTGCCAGTTTCAAGGTTTTGAATGTTTTGATAGGTCACACCACAGCGCTGCGCCAGTTCTGGCTGATTCCAGCCCTTAGCCTTCCTCATCCATTTAACTCTTTCGCCAATTGTATTTAAGTTGTTTTTTTGGTTTTGATTAGTATTTTTCATTTTATATATTTAATTTGTTTTAACTACAATTTAATTTGTGTTAAAATTCAGCGCATGAATGAATTGATAAATTACTTTGGTAGTCAAAAAGCATTAGCTGATTTTCTTGGTGTTAAACATGGACATATTTATTATTGGCTTCGTAACGGACTGCCTATTAAGAGAGCCATTGAGATTGAAAAAAAGACTAATGGGAGATTTACAAGAAAATTCTTGTGCCCACATTTTTTTGATTAACGCATTCATAACAGATGAATTATAACACAAAAGAAACTTGTACTAAATGCACAGAACAAAATGTTAATGGTTTGTAAATCTGTCTGCAAATTAGCACCTAGATGTTTAGCTCATCGAGTTACAACAAATATTTATTTTAGGCAGCACGAGTTAGTGGATGGTGAGCCAGAATTAGGGAAGGATTGCAGACTTTTTTGGGATATTGATGAAGATACAACTCCACATAAAACCACTAAGCGTTAATGAGGCATGGCAGGGTCGCAGGTTTAAGACGAAAAAATATAAAGCATACGAAAAGGAACTAATGTTACTACTACCAAACAAGTACGAAATACCAGAGGGCGACTTACACGTTACCTATGAGTTTGGCTTATCAAAAATGGCTGATTGGGATAACCCAGTTAAACCCCTCCAAGACATTTTACAAAAAAAATACAAATTTGATGACAGAAGAATCATTAAAGCTGAAGTTGTTAAACATGTAGTAAAGAAGGGTGAGGGATATTTCAATTTTGAAATTAGGAGTGCGTTATGAGTCAGGATACAATTCCAAATTTATATTTACCGCCAGAGATATTAACTGATGACAGACTTACCTTGCGGCAAATTAGAGTCTTGATGGCTATTTTTTCATGGAGAAAGGCTAACACTAACCTAGCAAGAATAAGTAGACAAATGATTTCCGATAGAACTGGTTATCCACTTTCAAGAGTATCGACAATTACTACTGAATTAGAGAAGCTGTGCTGGATTAAAAAAACTGGTAATGGTGGTAAATCTCAATGGACAGAATACAAGGTAAGAGAGATTAAAAACTTTAAAAAATCAAATGATAAATCTGCTGAACCAAACGGTTACCAAAACAGTAACGGTTACCAAAACAGTAACGGTTACCAAAACAGTAACGAAACGGTTACCAATTCAGTAACTCAAACGGTTACCAATTCAGTAAGGGGCATAGATACAGGTGTTAATACAGTTAAAGGACAGGTAAATACTAATAGTCATTTTGATAAATTTTGGTCAGTTTATCCAAGGAAGGTGCAGAAGAAGAAAACCAAAGCTATTTGGAAGTCTCGTAAGTTAGATTCAATGGCTGAAAAAATTATTAACGATGTACAAATCAGACAAGTAAAACATGACCCTTGGCTCAAGGGATATATAAGTTACCCAAACAAATATCTTGGTAATGACCTGTGGGAAGATGAGATTATTCTTCCAAAAGAAACAAACAAGGAAACAACTAATGGTGTGAGTTATCACGATATGGTAAAGGGGTTTGAGAACCAACAAAACAGTTTAATAATAGAAGGTGAAGTTAATCAAGATGGAGGTCATTATGTATCAAACAATTGAAAAAACTAATTATCCATATATTGCCGCAAAAGTAGCTTCTTGGGCAATTACAAGATATGGGTGGTTTATTAAATCAGCATTAGATGAAACAGAGGTTGTTAAGTCGTTTAGTGAGGAACTCCAGCGCTTACCAAATGGATGTATTAATCATGTTGATGAAGCTCAAAATCGATGGATAGACGAGGGGCATAAAAAACCACCAACAATGCCTGATTTTTTAATGTTATTAAGGTCTATAGAGATTAACAAAACAAACACTCCTAAATTGGAAGTCAAACAAAAAGACGATTCTGTCTATTCAACAACAGCAAGAAAGTGGGATGGATGCTCAACAGATGAAGATAGGATGATTTTTTTAAACAAAGAATTTGACAAAAAAAGTACCTCACCCGCAACCAAGTATTGGATTAGAAAGTTCCTCCAACAACAGAATTGGCACGCAGATAGAATAAAAGCAGTAGTAAATTAATGTCATCAGTAATTCGTAAGAGTGCTCGTAATGAGCCTTGCCAATTACGCTTAGACGGATGCTTATCTGGAGGACAGAATGAGACAACCGTCCTAGCACACATTAACGGTGGTGGTATGGCATTGAAGCGAAATGACTATGCTTCATTGTATTGTTGTGCTAGTTGTCATGATTTTTATGATATGAGAAAACAAGCAGAACCTCCTTATGACAAAGAATGGTTAGAGCTGCAAGCACTCAGGGCTATGGTTAGAACCCAAGAGATATTAATTAAAAAAGGATTAATGTGAGCTGGAGAGAGAAGGATGAGTTTATCAATAGAGGTAAGTGGGTGTCAGATGGTGGTGTTGGCATTGAAGAACCTAAACCTAAAAAAAAGGAGAAACAAATGAAAGACGATATTTTACAAGTGGTTGAAAGTGTTGTTGCAAAACACAAAACAAAATTAATCATTGCTGGAATTATTATTGTACTGCTGATTGCTGAATATTCATAAATATTGAGTAGTTTTAAAAAAGACCTGAATACAGGTAAAAAAATAGAGAATGAAGTTCTGGGAAAAATTAAACAAAAACATCCTAGTGCTTTTCTTATCGATGGTTATTGCAAGGCTTACGATATATTCATTCCAGAAGTAAGTATGGGAGTTGAGGTTAAGTATGACGAGATGTCAGCTGAAACAGGAAATATAGTGGTTGAGATTAAGATGAATGAGAGGTTATCAGCTCTATCTACAACTCTGGCTCATTATTGGATATTTGTAACTAAACAGATATACATTTGGATAAAGCCAGACAGAATTAAAGATTGCATTATTCAGAATAATCTACAGATGCGCTCATTTACAGGAGCAGGAGATACCAAGCAAAAAGATGCTTATCTGATTAAAGAAAAACTACTAAGGCAATATGCTGAACAAATAAACACAAGGGTAGCGTGAAAAGAGTTTTACATCGACATTCATCAAAAAGAAACATAATAGAGCCGATGGTTGTGCAACATTTTTTAAATTCTCAAAGTGACAAAGCAATTATTGAGATAAAAGAAGATAAAGCCTCACGCTCAGTTAAGCAAAACGCATTGTATTGGATGTGGCTGGGAGTTATTGAAGAAGAAACAGCCCAGCCAAAAGATGATTACTTTGAAGATGGAAAATGGCATAAAGGACTACACACTAAATTTAAGTGCGACTTTATTAATAAAGAATTTTACGATGATGGTTCTTTAAAAATACCCAGCAGTAAAAATCTCAAAGTTAAAGAGATGGCTCGCTATCTCGAGAGGTTGGATATGTACATAGCAGAGTTAGGTATCCAATTACCACATCCAGAGGATTTATATTACGAAGCAATGGGGATAAAAAATGGCAGAAAATAAAAGACATAAATGGGCTGATGTTATCCATGCCTATGCAGAAGGATACACGATAGAGAAATTGCACCCATTAAGTTCAGACCCTAAACACGCTTTCTGGGAGAAGATTGATAAACCAATGTTTTTTGAGGATATGCAATACAGAGTTAAGGCAGGTCAAGATATTAATTTACCTTTAGACAATGATTTACATTACGACTCAGAAACGCAAAGTTGGAGTGAAGAATGATAAATGCAATAGAAAAACTAACACAATCATTAAACAAAATTCGTTCAATCGCTGAAAGTGGACATCATATCGCAGTTGACCAAATATCACGAATGCAGTTTGAACAAATTATTAGGGAGACTGGAAATTATGAAGAATGGAAAAGAAAGCAAGATGAGCCAAAAGAAGATTAGCAAAAATGAACTATCTGAAAGATATGTGGCTGCTCTTTTATTGTTGTCTGGTGAGTTCGATATTTCACCAGAGAAAGCTCATGAGGGTGTAACCGAATTACTTCAAGAACTTGAAGAAAACGGACAAAAAATAGATGTCTCATTGGACGATATAAATGTGCTGGAGACTAAGCATTAATGGATAAGAACTCACTTTACTATATTGACGAACCAACCTGTATCAGTTTCTCTGGGGGTCGCACTTCTGCTTTTATGCTACATAAGGTGCTTGAGGCACATGATGGTGATTTACCAGAGTTTGCCAAAATAACATTTGCTAATACAGGAAAAGAGATGCCTCAGACTTTAGATTTTGTTCGTGACTGTGGACAAAAGTGGGGAGTCGATATTGTCTGGCTAGAAAGGTTTGCAAGGAAGGCAAGAGAAGATGAGAAAAACAAGTATGTTTATGAAACAAAGATAGTTGATTATAAATCTGCCAGTAGGAATGGTGAGCCTTTTTCACAGCTAATTAAAACACTAGGATATGCACCAAACCCTGTGGCAAGATATTGTACTGCTCAACTTAAAATAAGAGCAATGAGTGAGTACCTAATTAATGTGTGTGGATTTGAAAAGCCCTATGTTGGATTTATTGGAATAAGGGGCGATGAAAAAAGAAGGGCTGTAAAAATGAGTGGCACAATCGAGAATGGTCAGGAAAGATATTTACCACTTTATCTTGAGGGCGTGACTGCTAAAGATGTTGGAAAGTTTTGGGAACAGAGTGATTTTGATTTAAACCTACCCAACAATAATGGTGTTACTGATTGGGGTAATTGTGATTTATGTTTTCTTAAAGGTAATGGTAAAAAACAAAGCATTATAAGAGAAAGACCAGAGCTGGCAGATTGGTGGATTGAACAAGAGGAGAATTTAAAAGGAATTGGAAATGGTGCTTTTTTTCGACAAGATACACCAAGTTATAAATCTATGAAAGAATTTGCCCTTGAACAAACAAGTATTTTCGACAATATGTTTAGTGATGAAACAATACCTTGTTTTTGTGGAGACTAAGCATTAATGCTAAAAGATAAAGTAGAGAAAGACATTGGCGAAAAGGTGGATAGCTATCTAAGTAGAAAAGCAGAAGAAGGTAAAACTATAAGGGATGCGGCAGGTTCATTAGATGTTAGTTATTCAACGTGCTGGAGATGGGTTCATCATCATGGGATTAAGTTTAGAGGCACTAATCCTTTTAAGAATTGGAGGATGTAATGTTTAATATTAAAGGAGACTTAAAGCCAATAACTAAGGGTCTTAAAAAACTACAAAAGAAACAGATACCATTTGCATCAGCAATGGCAATCAATAGCACACTGTTTGATATACGCAAAGCTGAGATGGTTCAGGCTCAAAAGAAGTTAGATAGACCAACACCATTTACAGTTAAGGGCTTTAGAGTAAGGAAGGCTAAGAAGACAATGCTACATGGTGAGGTATATATATCACCACAGGTTTGGTCTTATTTAAAGTATCAGGTTGATGGTGGTACTCGAATAGGTAAGACAGGTGTTCCATATATTAAGAACGCTAAATTAAATAAGTATGGCAACATCCCTAATAGGAGGGCAGGATTGATTAAAAATAAGAATCAGTTCATTAGCACAATCAATGGAACAACAGGAGTATGGGAGCGTGGGCATATATCAAAGAAAGGTAAATTTACATCAGCAGGCAAGAGTAGGTCAACGAATTTAAGATTGATGGTTGCCTTTGAAAACAATGTTAAATACACTAAACGCTTTCCATTCTTTAAGATAGCAGATGGTGTGGCTAGGAGTATGTTTCAGCGTAACTTTAAGCGTGAATTAAATAAGGCAATGAGGAGTGCTAAATGATAAAAGGTACTTCCAGAGCGATTATTATGTGGGTGATTCAAGGG
>Ga0208012_1000668_pt1 | contig 10797 bp, 11 predicted proteins | sample 15BtaG_FD_184090 | JGI IMG/M metagenome (GOLD analysis project Ga0208012, IMG submission 184090) | Marine viral communities from the Subarctic Pacific Ocean - 15B_ETSP_OMZ_AT15312_CsCl metaG (SPAdes) (version 2) | ecosystem: Environmental > Aquatic > Marine > Oceanic | place: Pacific Ocean... | reverse complement strand
TATAAACCTAAAAAACATCTCTTTACCGATTACAGTCCTCTAGAAAAAGTAGAGGAAGAAGTATTTAAAATTGTAGAAGGGTGTAAAGAGAAATTAAAATTCTTCTATAAAGATGGTGGTAAGATGGAGCCGTTAAATTTAGCTAAAAGTATATTCGAAGTATGTGAGCCAGAGCATTTACGATACTATTTAGGTCAGTTTGTTTCATTACAGCAAGGAGCGGAGCTAATCGACGAGGAATATGATTATATCTTTAGGGTGAGAACAGATGTATTATTCGTAACACCTGATATGTATGAAGAAGAGCGATTTTATAGGTCAGATAAACAATTATTTTACCACAGACTACACAGACAGGAAAAAGGAATATTCTGTAAGTATGGAGATTTACAAATATGGGAAGGAGCTTACAATACTCATGATAAAATACAGACACCAACTAACAGTGGCGTTAATAATGAAGAGGTTCGCGAGCAAGTACTAGGAGCATTATCCGAATTAGGAGCTTTTGAGGATCATCAACCTTTAAAGCGCACTACATATGAACAATTTTCATTTTTAAATGATGAGCTATATGCTAAAAAGCGAGGAGGTAAATGTAATGTTTATGATCCTAAGAAACAATATTTACACATGAAAGATTGGTATCTTGTTGGTAGTGGCGCTGATATGTTATGGAGTATAAAGCAATATATTAATACTATCCTGATTATGATTGAGAAGTCAAGAAAGTTCCTTAAAGAAGATGGTATAGATATCAATTGGGCCGCCGGGGAAATTGTTTGCGGTGAAGTTTTAGGGTTAAATGGGATAAATGCTGGAGAATTAGGACATGAGTTTTTAGATAAAATGACCATACCTAATAGAATATTAAAAATCGCTAATGAGCATACTAAACAATGTATTTTAGATAGACCTCATGTTAGAGTATTAGCGGATTCTGATATACCTTTGAAAGAGCAATATAAGAAAATTATAGAATGACACGAACTAACGAAACAGAACTACAAAAATATAAATGGTTATCTGAAAACTCTAAAAAGTACGGTAAAACATGTCATGGAAGCGATATTATGCCGTTAATAGACCAACTAAAATACAACGATTCTGTATTAGATGTAGGTACCGGGAACGGACAGCAATGTTTAAATTACAAAAAAGTATTTAAAACTGTATATGGAGTTGACTGGGTAAATTGGTCCTCCAACGATATTACTCCTACTGTTTTGACAAAAAGTAATATAGTCTTTTTTAATTGTCACGCAAATAATATACCATTATCTGATAAATCCGTCGAAATAGTAACGTCATTTGATTTTTTAGAACATTTAATACCAGGGGAAGTGGAAAAGGTTTTAAGCGAAGCAACTCGTATAGGTAAACATGTAATGATTCATTCTATTGGCCATAAACCTAGTGTACATAAGCGCCGATCATTACAAAATAAATTTGGAGACGGAGAGCTACACCCCACAATACGACCACAAAAATGGTGGGCTGAAAAATTACAAAATTATAGTTCCTATGTATATAAGGTAAATCAATATTATTTCTGTATATTATGAAAATAGCAATATTAATGTTTGGACAGCCTCGATTTTTAAAAGAAACTATTAATTTAATAAGAGAAGAATTTAATCTCCCAGGTCACTCAGTTCATTATTTCGCGCACTTTTGGGATCGTATAGGTTATACTCCTAACGGAGGAGAAGACGAATATGATACAAAAGAGTACTATGATTTAATTAAAGAAAAATTACCCGGATCAAATCTTCCGAACAAATCTTCTCAAAAAAATATAATTATAAAAAATTATGAAGAATTAGATTCAGTATGTAATAACATACTTGAATATATACGCTTACATAAAAGAAACCTACCAATATCTAAGCGATGCGAGCTTATCGGTTTAAGGTATAAATTTGGACAGCATTTAAGTATGAAACTTGCGTTTGATAGGATTGTATCATATGAAAATGAAAATAATTTTAAATATGATATTGTTATCAAGGTAAGAACAGATATTGTATATAGTACAATAGAAAATTACACTAACAGCAAAGAGTATTATAAGATTAAAAATGATTTCTATACTAATTTAGATTTTAATGTACCTATGGTTAAGTGCGCAGCTTTGCGATTTGTAGATCTTACAGAGAGATTTAATGGAAATCTAGAGGAACATAATATACCTATGCGAGCTTTTTATAAAAATTATGTTTTATTCCACAAGAATGAAGACATAAAATATAACCCGTTAAATGATGTTGGATGGATTAAACATACAGATAATTATAAGCAGAGACTAGCTTTTAATGACTGGACTCTAATAACTAATAGAGAAGGAGCAGAAATAATGTTTAATAATTGGTTTGATAACTATTTTTTAACAGTATCAAAAGATATACAAAATAATAATGGTACAGACTGGTTTATCTCTCAGTCAGATCACTGCCTCCAAGGTCAGTTAGCTATAAATTATAATTTAGCTGTCCGAAAAATTTCTCCGAGAAGAGATATAAGATTGATACACCATAAAGATGTTAAAAATAATGTACAAGTACGTGGTAAGATAAAAGCAACAACTGAAAAACAAATTAGACAAGATATATTAAAACATAAGTTTAAATAATTTTGTGAACGCACCATCTTTTAATAAAAATATAGCATTATGTTTAAGTACTGAACCTAGATTTTGGGAGGTAACTGCTGAAAATACAAAATACATAAAACATTGGGCAAAGGAAAGAGGTATAAACCTACACGTTTTTATACACGTATGGGATGAATTATCTATAAGATATGATCAACAAGAATATAAGCAAATTTTTAAAACTAAAAAATATGAAAAATCTGATTTTGTTTTTGATTATAATATAGAAATAAATAAATTAATTGACGAGTTTAAACCTACAGATTATTTGGTAGAAAATAAAGATATATTAGACAATTATACAGAACAGTTTATTATACAGCCTTATAAAAAATACATACAAAACGAAGAATGGGTACAAGACGAAAAACATTTACAATTTAGAATAAAATATACTAACGAACCGTGTATATCTCAAATATACAGTATGTTAAAAAGCTTCCAACTTGCAAGCAATTATGCAGAGAACAACAACATACAATATGATATTATTGTTCGCAGTCGAATCGATCAAGCTTTATATCAAATATTAAACAACGACCCGCAATATTGTCTAGCTCGAATAAATAAACTTAAAAAAAATTCTATTAGATATAATTTATTATGCCCTCGCCTATGTGTTAACCCTGGTAGAAATTTATGGATGGAATATGCTGTGTTTTTAGGTTCTTCCACATTTATAAATACTAAAACCTTAAACAATTTTGAAGAAAAATTATACAATATTACATTACCATATATAAAAGATAAAATCCATGAACGGACATCTCACTTTGTCGTCCCAGAATATATTATTCAATATATGAAACCTGGTATTAACGGAGGAAACACGAAACCCGGTATGTGGAAATATAAATTAAATCATTTAAGTCGACAAATTTATACGTCACATGAATATAGATCTACTGCATATAAATTACATCAACTTGAAATTATGAGAACTAAAAAAATGTACGAGCATTTGAAATTTTAAATGGAAAAAATCTGTCATATAAGAGGAAATAAAAATTACTGGGAGAATTTAAATATATATCCCAGGTTTAAAAGAAAAAAACACCTATATGAATGCATGTGTACTATAATAAAGATATGGGATGAAACTTTAAATATACCTTATTTAGAATTTCGAAAAAAAATAAGAGATATAGTAATAGAGAACATAAAAACGAGTAATTATTTCGATACTATAATAGAAAATAATCAAGAATGTAAAGAATATTTCTATAATTCAACAGAAAAAAATATATTATTTTATCAACAGGACGATGATGACCTATTTATTAAAAATAATAGGAAATTATACTATAACGGAGTTAATACGTTTCAATATTCCTGTATAGATCCTCTAGGTAGCAGAAGAAAGCCCGGGTTTCATATACATAAAGATATCCGTAATAATAATGGAAAAACTAGAATACAATCTAATCAATGTTTATTTGTTACAGACGAAACATTACATAAAGATCTTATGGATTTAAATATATGGGAAGCAGATCACACGGAATATGATACTCTTACAGGAAAGCATGGGTATTTTTTTTATAGACATCCAATTTCATTACAAATATATCACCTACATAGTATATCTTTATGGAAAAGTCTATCTGCTATGGGAACAAAAGAACATGTAGCTAGTGTTGATTTTTTTACAAAGTATGTGCATGCATATATAACTGAAATAGAAAATATAATAAACGTTCCAAGATATAAACAAAGATTATTTGCTAAATATCATTTTAAATTTAAACTAAATAAAATTATAAATTTATATAAACAATTAATAAATTAAATCTTCTTCATTTTTAATATTAGTCACATCAATAGACGAACCCGTTATCCATTTAGCTTTACACTTATCCTTTAAGTATAACCGTATATATCGTTTTATTGGACGTCTAATTACATTTATTTTATAATATAAAGCTATATCTCCTTGTATTACATCGTGACCTTTATACGACCGTAAGCTTCCTTCTGTGTTATTGTCCATATCAAATATAAATGTACGTATAAATGTTGAGAACCATTTAGTAAAAAAATACTTTGCCGCTGTTCGAGTCGTGCTCACGTTAATATCATCCATTCTTATATTACAGTGTAGTTGTTTTTCTTTTAGATTAAAATCAGGAAGATATTCATTTAATTTACTACCAACAAATTCTTGGTTTTCAACATTATATGTTCTCATACTCAATCCTGAAGCGATAGCACAATTTAAATGTATTTTATTTTTAGATACAATATAAGAATCATACCTATTATTTTTATCTTTATTATATACAAAATCAGTCCGGGTTTTAGTTACTATATCAAATTTTATATTATTTTCCTTTTCGTATAACTCCATTAAATTATATGCCTTATGAATGCTTAAATGTTGACCAAATTTATATCTATCTTTTGACTTAAAACCTCTATTAGAAACCTCTTTAAATTGCAGAAAATTTAATGTATTTTGTAATTGTACAGTTAAATTATCTAAATCATTAAAACCCTCTATTTTAATTTTTTCTGGTTTTATATAATCAATATATTGTGATATATTATCATCAATAGTATAATTATCATGTCTATCACAAAGAGGGTAATAGCCAATTTCCTCCCAAAAGTGAATAAAAAACCTAACGTCAACACCTGGTATATTATATTCCTCTTTAATTCTTTTATATGTCAAATTAAGAAATCTAGGCTGACCATATAATAAAACTGCTAGTTTCATTTTTTTATATACCACGAGGTTGGCTGGGCGTCTTTCATTATATCAATGTGTATTTTTAGGTTGTTTTCATCTACAAATTCATCTACTGCCTTTTTTGTCCCTTTATTCGGCCATGTTTTTCGATCCGGATTTTTATGTAACCAAAGTTTTTCATTTATACTATAGTCATGTCCACATAAAATACCTCCGGGTTTTACCTTACACCACCAGTTTTTAATATCTAATTTTACATTATTATATTTATGACTAGCGTCAATGTAACAAAAATCTAAACTCTCATTATTAAATTGTTTAGATGCATTAACAGATGAGCTATGTATGAATTTACATCTATTTTTATAAATGTCTAACCTCTCTATAGCTAAATTTTTTATTTGTATATTGGGCCATGTATCTATTAGGAATAAGGTTTCTCCTTCCCATTTTTGTAATATACGACCTGCATTTTTACCGTATCGAACTCCAATTTCAGCGCCAGCATGAACCAAATTGTTTTTATTTAAATATATTGGTAACGAGGTATGTCTATTAGTAATATGTGTTAATTTCATTAGAGTTTTATAAAAAATTAAATATTAAACCATTTAAGTATAGTATTGTTTGAGCTTTTTGTTAAAAACTTATTTTTATAAAATAAGTTAAACAGCTTTTTATTTATAAAGGAAGGTTTCATTAATAATGACTATATTTTGTTCTCACATCCTTACTATATTCATTAGATAGTTGATGAATTTTATATTTAAATGTATTACGTATATTAGATTGTATCTTAATTTTTATATTGTGTAAAATAAGATTTACAAAAACTGTATGATCATTGCGAATTCCAACATTTTTTCTTGTATTGTTATAAAAAAACATATCCTTAGTAATTTTTTCACAATAATTATTAAATATATTCTCATTCAATATATTAGAATTAGAGAGAAAAAAACAAAACTCTGGAATTACTTGTAATTCGTTTTTTACGTTCCATACTTCTATTTCTGGAAAATATATTTTTTTATTAAACGTTTCATTTTCCATAAGGTTTGTCAAATGTAAGATATTTTTACATGTAAATTCAACATCTGTTCTAGTTCTTATAACTAAATCATACTGTATGTTGTTTGCTTTTTCGTATTCTAATCTAATAAGATTACTTTTACATATACTTGCGAGCTGAGAATAACCCGGGGAATTAGTATAATATATTTGTTTTTGTAATATTTTTTTATCCTCATATCGAGGAGCCTTTTCTTGCAAATTGCATATATAATCCCAGATATAATTAATATCTTCTGATAAAGAATCTTTATTCTCAAATATACCACTAGTGACTGGTATTTTATTTACAATATCTTCTTCACGAAACGCTTGTAAAACCGGGTCTTGTGAATTAAAATTTCGTTGGCGACGAGTTATATGATCCCATAAATGATAAAAAACATGTAAAGTAATATTATTATCGTCACACAGCTTTTTAAATGAGTTTATACTATTCTCAAAAAAAGTAAATTCACGAGGCTCACCGCTTATACATACAGCAATATTCATATATTTTTATATATTAAATTATAATTAAAATTTAAAGGTGTAGACGGTTGATATTTACCCGCCTTAAGCTCAGCCAATAGTTTATTATATAATGGTTTATTAGTTAATTTGTTTCTATTTAAGTCTGGGGTTTCTCCAGCAGTATGATGCTTTCTATTTTTACTTTCTGTAGTATTTGAATAAGGATTATATAACTCACCATTAATAAAAACTTGCCTAGGCATTATTACTTTGTTATGTAAGTAAGACGAAGTAATACCATAGTACTTTAAACAATCTAACATAAAAACTCCATGATATCCCCAGTTACCTGAAAACCTTTCATCATGATGATATTTGATTCTATTATTTTTAGACATAATACCATGCCAGCCAGTGTGTTTATATTTTATTTGACCAGTAGTTAAGTTAACATGAGTACATCTATCTAACGAAAACCTATAATGATGATCGTCAGTAATTTTTAACTGTAATAATTCTTCAACAAAATCATTATATAGTATCATGTCCATATCCAAACAACAAACTGATGACGTCTCTGCCATAAAACACCCTAGATTTGCAGCACCGGCAGGATTATAACCACAATAATCTGTTTTATATATTTTTAAATTTAAATTATTATGTTCCGGTAAATAATCCATAACCGAATAATCACTATTATCATCAATTATTGTAAATATAATTTTTTCTAAAAATGATTTTTCTATATAGTTGTTATAATATGTAAACAGTTCTTTTACATATTCTTTTTGATTATAATATTGGTATATAATATCTATCATATTTTAAAAATAACTAGATTTTTTAAAAAACTTATAATCGTTAACATAGACATCTCTATAAATCACGCGCCGTTTTGGGGAGCGAGTTAATTCTATTATTCTATTTGTATTCAAGGCATGAGCAATAGCTAAAGGACAAGATTGATTACCCATAAACATTTTACATGACCCTATAATATTTATCATGTCTTCCAAATTCGAAACCTTAATCGGTTTAACTATCTTTTTATAAGGAAAAAGATCATACTGATGTTGTTCATAAAATATAAAACCAACGTTTAGGTATTTTAACATATACTGCTCATACATATCTAGTATATTAAAATCAAAAAAATTAGTATTTAAATAAGGTGCTCTATTGATAATTAACCAATCATTATATTTTTTAATATTTTTAATTTTTCGTATGTTAGTTAATTCTTGTGGTGGAGTCGCCCCGGCAAGATACAATTTAAAAAATAATTCATTCCATGATAAACTCGTTTGAAAGTTTTTTCTCCAATCGGTCATATCAATATCAATTGGTTCGGCGTTATATATTTGAAAACTACTTACATACGGTTGATGTAACATTGTAGTTTTTAAATCATTAAATGTTTTTTGTAAGCCTAACTTAAATTTATCTCCTTTATCTGATAAAAAAATATTTGCTTTATTTTTTTTTGTATTGTAGATATGTTTTGGAATACATAAAGTATGAAAAAAATCTCCTAATCGGCCTCCCATAAGTATGTTGTAATTATTCATATATGGTGCTCTGCAACTATAAAATCCTCAAGTGTATCTAAATCAATACACTCCTTTCTATCGTTTAGTATATAAAAATATGGAGTAGCACCTACCCTACATCTATAACGATCATAAGCCCTTTTAGATATACCGTATAACCCTGTTGTCTCCTTAATTACTGGTGGTGCATCTTGTGATCTAGGAAGAATATTAGGCTGATAATTTACTGGCTGATTTTGAAACCAATGCCAACCATATTCTTCTGTAGCTGTTAATATGGAATCATACTTTGTTGTATGAGTTAACTTATCTACACATGCTCTAATTGTCTCTGGCTTTAAAAATGGTGCTGTAGCATATAATTGAAAGTAGAAATCGTAGTCATCTATATGATCTATATCATAATGAAACACATCGTTACCATTTGCAGTGTCTAAAGTAAGTTCTGGCTTACGTTCTATCCATTTTACCTTATTCTGAAAACAATAAGCCTTTATATCTTCACTATCTGTATCAACATATATGCTATCAAAATATTCTGCTTGTATGCAATGATCAATAATATACTGATAAAGAGGTTTGTCTCCTAAGAGCTTAAAGTTTTTATCTTTTACTCTAGTAGAATTACTTTTTATAGGAATTGTTGCACAGACTTTCATAAACTAAACGAATACCATCTTCAAAGGACGTAAATTCAAAATCTGGAAAATGTGTTAACAATTTTTTATTACTTACGTCTTTTCTATATTGACCGTCTGGCTTAGAAATATCAAATTTTAACTGTAAATTTATATCTAAAGCTCTTAAAGCAGCTTCAGCTAACTCCTTAATAGACAACACCTCTGAAGGAGCGATATTAAAATTCTCATACAAGTCTGACGTTATACATCGATGTATAACGTTGGATACATCTCGAGAATGCATAAACTGTCTTAGCGGTGATCCTGTACCAAATAAATTTAAAGTAGTAGAATTTGTATCTACAGCAGTTTTTATTTTTTGTAACAAAGCAGTTACAAAATGAGCTTTACTATCATTATGAAAATTATCGTACTCACTATATAAATTACAAGGAGTAATATATGAATATTGTACGTTATATTTTTCTCTATATGTATCTAACTGAACACCTAATAATCTCTTTGAATATCCATAACCAAAATTAGTTGGAGTAGGTGGTCCTAAGTGAAGCATATCCTCTGTCATAGGATAATCACTATCAGATAATTTATCTGGATAAATACAAGTGCTTAATATACCTATAAATTTCTTTACACCTGTATTAAAAGCTTCTGCAGTGACAAGCGTATTCATAAGTACATTTTCCTGTAGGTACCGAGCAGGGTAGTCAATATTATCCTGTATACCACCAACGGTAGCCGCTAAATGAACAACGATCGTAGGCTTAATATACTTAAACATTTTTTGTACATCTATCTGACTCGTTAAATCGAAGTCTGACGATGACATATAATTAGCATCTGGAAAATATTCCATTAAATGCTTACCAATTGTGCTTGTTCCTCCTGTAACTAATATCATAACCAAAAATCTATCATTTCATCTAACATGCTTTCGAAAGTATACGTTGGGGTCCAACCTAACGTATTTCTAAGTTTAGTAGAGTCACCTTTTAAATCTGTTAATTCTTCAGGTCTCAAAAATTTTTCATCCTGAGTTACATACTCTTCATAATTCATATCTAACTTTGCAAAGACATACTCGATTAAGTCTTTTACAGAGTGGGATATCCCTGTGGCACATACGAAATTATCTGGAACATCATGCTGTAACATCATCCACATAGCCTTTACATAATCTTTTGCATGACCCCAGTCTCGAGTAGCAGTAAGATTACCCATGGGTAGGGTATTTTTAATACCTTTTTTAATGTTAACGGCTTCCTTTACTACTTTATTAGTAACAAAATTTATACCTCTTCTAGGAGATTCATGATTAAACAAAATACCATTGCTAATAAACATATTATAACTATTTTTATAATTATTACAAATATTATATGAAAACACTTTAGCACAACCATAAGGAGATACAGGAACTAACGGAGTAGTTTCTCGCTGAAACCTATCGTCATCTATACTATTACCAAACATCTCACTTGATGATGCTTGGTACATTTTAATGTTATGGTTGACTTGACGTATAGCCTCTAATACGTTTAACGTCCCCATTGCGGTAACATCAGCTGTGAATATTGGTATATCAAAACTAATACGTACATGGGACTGTGCACCTATATTATAAATTTCATCAGGCTGACACTTGTTTACAATGCTAATTAAAGAAGATAGATCTGTTAAATCCCCATATACGAGATTAAGTCGATCAAAAATATGATCTATTCGAGTCGTTTG
>Ga0208012_1000664_pt1 | contig 10830 bp, 9 predicted proteins | sample 15BtaG_FD_184090 | JGI IMG/M metagenome (GOLD analysis project Ga0208012, IMG submission 184090) | Marine viral communities from the Subarctic Pacific Ocean - 15B_ETSP_OMZ_AT15312_CsCl metaG (SPAdes) (version 2) | ecosystem: Environmental > Aquatic > Marine > Oceanic | place: Pacific Ocean... | reverse complement strand
CCACTAGCTCCTTGGAATGGTTCATTACGATTATCATATTTAAATCCTAAAAGATCTAAACCACTTGTGTAAGATTGTTCCCAATCTTTTCTAGACATTTTATAGTCTGTGTAATTTCCTCGAAGTTGAATTCCAATTGGATCTAAAACTTCTTCTGGTAAAATATCTGCTAAATTATCAAAGTGCGTGTTTGACTGAGCTTGGTTCACGGCGCTTGGTTCAAAATTAACCGTTGCACCACCTTCTTCGTCAGGTGTTACTTCTACTGGTTGTCTTTGTTGTTGCTCCGTAATGTCAACATCAGTCGTTGGTTGTGCACCAGGTATTTGGACTTCGTGTCTAACATTCGGGAGTGATTTGTCTATATCTGCCATTTATACTCCTAATTATCCTTATCATTTATCATTATTGAACGCAACCCTTGTCTTAAAGGTGGAATCTCACTTGGTTTACGTATTGCAGCTATACCACCACCCATATAACCTGCTCTGCCTCCTTGGGCATAGTCTCTCTTAATTCCTTCTCTATACATATTAGCTATATCAAACTCTTCTTGGGTTAAATTTTGTCTAGTTGTTGGTTCTAGCAAATAACCTTTATTTCTTGAAAGAGCAATATTTGCTAAATATTTTTTTAATTTAGATGCAAAGGGTAAATCAGTTTGAGCATAAGCCCCTGCACTTCTTCCAATAGTTGCAGTGATTGGTTTCCATGGTGCTGGTACATATTTCAAATTTTCACCCCTTTGAGTACTTTGAACTGGAAAAAAATCTGTCCAAACTCCAGACTTTTCACCTAATGTATAATCTTGATAATTTTTAGGTAAACCTTTTTGAAAAATATCTGGTACTATTAAATCATTTAACCATTTTGAATATTCTCTTCCAAGATCATGTTTTTTAGCAACATTAGAGGTCCTTACTGCTAAATCCGCTTTTCCTTCAAAAAGAGCATCCATTGCTTTATTATAACCAGAGTGATATTGCTTTTCTGTTGGTGCATTAGCTGTAACTCCCTCAATGTATGGGGTATCTTCTTCTCTTTCCATTGCGCCAAAACTTTCTATTAAACTATCGTGTGTATCAACTGCATTATCCATATTTGAACTTAATTTATTCATAACAGCTAAGTAATCTCTATTATTTGCAAGTTCTGGTCTTTTCTTAATATTTTCTAATTGAGTTTTATTAGAATGATATTCATTATAAGCTGTCTCCATGTCCAAAGCTCTTGTTACATAAACAGCATCTTTTTTATCCATGCCTTTAGTTAAAGCTTTTTTATAACTATTAAGAACTTTTTCAGGAAGGAACCACAATAATCCTTCGTCAATTGCTCGTAATGGATCTTTCCCCTGTTCTAATGCTCCAGCAGTGAAAATACCTGAGATTGCTATATCACCACCAATCCATCCTTTCCAATGGGTAGCATCTTTAAAAACTTTTTTCATTGCAGAGGAATCTGCATTGTTAATAATGTTTTTTGCATCAGGATAATCTTTTATTCTTTTAATGAATTCCTCTGGTCGTTCACTAGCAAATTTTGCTCCACAAACTGGACCTTGAAAACCAATCCTACCTCCAGTGCTGGCTTTTTGTGAACTACAAATTTTAATACCTTTACTAGTTAAAAATTTATTCAAAGACTCCGCCGTTATTAATTTTCTTAATTGAAGTTGTCCTTCTGGGTGTCTTACATCTATTCCTGCAACATGAAGAAGTCCTGTTTGTGTCTTTGGTGGAAGTTCTGTAAAATCTTTAGATTCTTTAATTATTTTTTCTCCAACAATATTTAATTCTGTTTTTTTAGGTTCGTATATTGTACCCTCAGCAACACCTGCTGCTAATTTTTTCCCAGCAGTTGAAATATCGTCTACAAAATTTTTATTATAAGGATCAAACACATTTTGACTAAGTTCATTTAAAATCATTTTTGTCACATTTTTATTAATTGTTTTACCTTCCATAGACCTTAACGCATTCAATGCACCATTAACTCTCTGCGTAGCTATTTTTATATTGTTAAAAGGAAGTTCATTAACACCTGAATATTTCGCCCCCTTAGCAGCATGTTCATGGGAATAGGGGGATGAAGAAAGATCTTCAAAACCTTCTTTAAAAGTTTTTTTCATTAACTGACCAAATCTTATTTTATTTCCCTCTGGATTGAATGGATTGGTTACTGGTTTTGCTAATAAATCATCATACGCGTTTTTAGCATCATAAACTTCATTAAAAAGACCAGATTTTAGACCATCAGTTCTTAATGAACTCATACTCCAATTATTTTTTCCCCATCGTCCTGTTTCAGGATTTTTATATCTAAAAAAAACTTCTGTTGGTTTTATAGATTTAACACTATTTTTATTCTTAGGAACCTTCTCCCAGTCTATTTCTAAAGGGTTGCCATTAGCATCAAATTTATTTTTCCAGTAAAATTTAATTTTTGAATCACCTGTTTTATTTTTCATGTGATAATTCCAGTGTCGTTTACCCCATTCAAAAATAAAACCATTTGCATCTTTTGCTATTTTTTTAGTTGAACCATAGCTCCAAGAAACATTTCCACCTATTCTATAGTCAGCAACATCCATTATTTCTTTTAAAGTTTTTCCTGCTGCCTCCTTCCAAAGGTTAGAGTGATCTGCAAATTGCACTAATTTTTTATATTTTTTATAATTTTTGTTAGAATTTAACCCTTCTACTATTGGTTTAGTTCCAACACCAGTTAAGTCATAAATTACTTTTCTTAAAAGACTTCCTCTATCTCCTTGTAGGGAAAGAGGTAAATTTTTAGGTATTTCCATTGAAACATTATTATTTAACAAATAATCAAAAGCCTGACTTACTTTAACAGCCCTACTGTTTAATTTATTGTGTTTATCAATATGTTTTCTAAAACTTTTAGTATTAATTACAGGACTAACAGTTAATTTTTTCTGAATCTCCATCCAGTCAGTATATTTTAAAGTTTTAGTAGCATCATCGATTAACACATCTGCCAACTCATATTTTTTAGCTCCACTATCCATTGCGCCCACAACAACACGTTGTGATTTATAATGATCAACACCTGCATATTTTAATTTTTTACCTTCTAAGAATTTTTTCCAAGCAGGTGTATTGGACATATTTTTATTTTTAAAATCTTCTAAAACTTTAGCATTAAATTCTTCTGCTAATGCTTTTCCTTCTTTCATCCAGTTAGCTTTGGAAATATCTCCTTTGGTTTCTGTAACTGCTTTATTAAAAAGTTTATTTACTTTTTCAGCCTCTGTTTTACTAGTAAAGGTTGTTTCATATCCACGTTCTTTTAGCCAGTCGGCAGCCTTCACTCCACCTCTTTCACCTCTAATTCTCCATTTTACTGCATGACCTGGTTTCTCTTGTCTTTTATAGACTCCACTATACCCAGGTCTTGATCCATCAACCGATGGTGCAACTAACTGGCCTTGATTGTACATGTTCCGTGGTCCAAGAGCCATGGGCCTTGGATCTTGGTTCATTTGTTTAAATGCATCAAACGCACCTTTAGAATCCGTTGGTCTAGTTGCAATATAATTTTCCCAGAACTTATCCATTACTCACCTAACATGCCTGCAATACCGCCTGATGCGTGCATATTTTTTTTCCTAAGAGCTTCTATTTTTTTCATTTCAAAAATCTGATCTTCAGGTTCCATATTTTGAATCTTAACAGCTTGATCTTTTGTTAAATGAGGATGCTTCTTTATAAACTTTTCTGTCGTTTTAATATTATGAGGACCAAATTCTGATTGTCTCCAGAAATCTACTGTGTCATCTCCATAGACAACTAATTTTTGATTTTTAGGAAGGTTCCCAGTAAAAAAGTTCCAAACTTTCGGATCATTTGCAAGTTCAGGTTTACTTTCTATTTCTTTCATAAAATTTGTAAACATTTTTTTATCTTTTGCACTCTTGCTTTGTTTTACAGTATTTTCAAACATTTGCTTTAAAACTTCAACTTTAGTAAATCTACCTTCACCAGCTTTTTCTAAATCGCCTGCATGACTTGTTATTTTGTTTTCACCTCTCATGAAATCAATTTCTTTTGTTAATTCGTCAGAATCTTTTACTATAAATTTTTTAGACTTAGGGTACATTTGTTGTGTAGCTTCATCACCTATATATTTTCCAGTTTTATCAACTATAGGGGTACTGAATGGATAAGATCTTTTCACTCTCCATGGATGTCTTAAAACCTCTTTTGAAACATTTAATCCTAATTCTTTGTTAAAATCAGCAGTAAAATCTTCCAAGCTACCAACACCTGCTTTATCTTCAATATGGGTTTTATGTGTACTCCTCAAGTATCCCTCATCTAAATCCAGTTCCTTTGCTCTAATTTTTATATCCTCATCAATAAGCTTTTTATTTTTTTGTCTTTCCTGAAAATCAGCAAGTGCTTTTCTTAAATCCATTTTCTCTTGTACTTTTTCTGGATATGGTTTGGATCTTTGTCCAAGTTTCGTGGTTCCTGGAAAGAACTCATCAAATAATTTTCCAAGACCTTCTAATAATGCTCCTCTACCGCCCCCTTTTAACGGAACACGGCCGCCTTCTGCTGCTTCCATTGTTTTAGGAACAGGTTTTGCACCTTTAGAAGGACCTGTAACTTTAGTTCCATCTTCTTTATAATATTCACCTGTGTCTTTGTAGTAAACAGTTCCATCATCAAAAACAACAATGTCTGACATTGGTGTGTTTATCGGAGGTAAACCTCTGTCTTTTGGATTTTTTAATTCTTCTATTAAACTCCAATTTGGTTCTGGTGGTGGATCCATTAAAACACCTTCAGGTGCCTGCTTAATTGCAATGTCTATCATTCGTTTATTAAATCTTTCTGTTCTTTTTTTATTTAAAGCTATTCCTTCTTCAAGTGCTTTGTTTTCTGCTATAGCTTGTTCTGTACCACGTCCCAAGGCTAACGGAACACGGCCACCTTCTGCAAAATCATCATAATCTGGACCAGAACCAGCTAGTTCCTCCGATGGATTATCATGTATTTCTTTAACTCGTTTTTGTTTTTGTTTAGCTATTGCTAATTCTTTTTTGCTTAAAGCTTTATTAGTTCCAAACTGCTTCAAGGCACTTGTATCACTTAATAAATCATCAACTTTTCCTACTGTATTATCACCTTCAAAAGTTATAGATTTATAATCTTTAGGATCTTGGTATGGATAAGCTTCATTTGCTTCAAATGTAGGTTTTGTTTTTTGAGCTTTATTTGGTAGCCACTCACCTTTTGGATTTGTAGGATCCATATGCCTTGCTAACATTGGTTCTACTTCTTCAGCTGCTTTATATTCTAAGTAAACTGCATCATCAACACCACCCATATTGTCAGCTGATTGATATTCAACTCTAATAGATTGATTATCTAAATCCTGTATAACTTTTACTCCTTTATTTTCACCTAATTTTGCAGAGTGAACTATTTGTCTTTCAGCAAGTGCTCCGCCTTTATTCGGTGGTAGTTTAGTTATATCTGTACCTTCTTTAATAACTCTATTTACAAGGGGCTTGAACCACGCTGGCATGCCTTCTGCATTATGAATTGGAATTTGAGTTAAATCTTTTACTGCAGCTGATTTACTGCCTTTTAATAAACCAAATAATCCAGATTTCGCAGCGCCAACTCCAACAGCTCCCGCTCCCATCGTTTTTAGAAATAATCTTCTTGCTTTTTCAAATCCTCCCAAACCAAACCCGATTCGTCCGCCGTCTTTTACTTCCTGTTTTAATCTTAAAACTTTTTCCTGTTCTTCATACTCTTCTGGAGTGGCTTCGCCAGCGCCAGTGCCTAGATTTTCTTCTTCCATAAATTCTAAAAAATAAGGATTAGAAGCAGGCATTCTGTCTGCTTCGGAAAATATTTTTCTTTCGATAATACCTGCTTCAATTAATTCTTTTTTTAGTCTTTCCATTTCTCTCTTAACCCTAGAGTCGCCAGGGTTATATTCATAGCGGCTTGGCCGATCTTCAGCAGGTTCCTGGTACATAAAATAGCCAGGATCAACTAATTTAGCATTTTTGTAAGGAACACGGCCGCCCTCATTAAATTTTTTACTCCACTTCAATCCAACATTCCACTTATCACCTAATTTTGTTTCATCTACACCACTAAAAACATTTTGATCGTTATAGTCTACCTCTGTTTTTCCTCTGCCAATACCTACACCTCCTGTTGCAGAAAATCCCCATGGTAAACCTATTTCAGTTCCTAAATCAAAACCATAACCAGATTGTGTTAAATCTAATCCTGGACCAATTTTATTACTTCCATAACTTCCACCACCTTGTAAAGTAAATGTAACAGGTGGTTTTCCTGCACCACCTCCTCCATAAGGCACTCTATGACTATCGTCCTGGTATGTTGGTTCACCTAACATGCCTGCGATACCGCCGCCTGCTAAATCTTCAGGAAGTTTAAATTCACCTTTAGCATCTGTAAAATCATTCATAAATTTTTTATTGCCATGTTTAAGTCTATATTCAACCATGTTTAAAAAATCTTTTCTTTGATTTTGAGTAAGGTTTGAAAATCTTTTATCAGCTTTATCAATACCTCTTTTTAAGAAAGTATTTAAAGCATCATCTGTATTAGCAATAATTTTAGTAAACCATTCATCTTTTAAACTACTATAGTCCTCATTAGACATATTAACTTTTTTATCAGGTCTAAAACTAGTATCTATTACTTCTCCTTCTCCTTTATACCATGGATTCTTTTTACCAAAATCTGGTCTAAGGATTTGTCCTTTCCCTGATTGTTGAGAATTTTTAAATCTCCACTGCAACCATTCTAATTGATCTTTTGGTTTTCTGCCAAATTGTTTGAAAAACAATTTTAATAATTCTTTTTTCATTAATAATAAACCTTTTTCCTAGGCGCTGTTTTTTCTTCTACGTAGTCTTCAGGGTGCTTGATTAATCCGCCCTGCCTGAAGCGCATAACAGCCATAGTTGTTGCATCAACTAAGTCATCATGATCACCATGTGGGAATGCTGCACATTCTTCTATTACCTCTTCTGCAAAATTCTGATCTGGCGCCCATATCATACCTGACTCAAAAAGAGGTGCACATGTATTTACTCTAACATGTTTATCATTTCCTTTGCTCGGCGTAAAGCTAATAACGGGGATATCCATTTGTCTAAGTTCATATGTTAATGGCAATCCAGATGCTTTTGCTTCAACGATAACTGTTTCGGGATTCCAGTATTTATATTGCTCTAAAGCTTTTCTTCGAAGTTCAGGGAACTCATATCTGCCTTTTATAGAATCTAAAAGTATTAAATTGGCCCCTGAATCTTGATCAGGATAAAATATGCCCCAAGTAGTGATTGCACTAAAGTCTGCAGTCTCTTTTTTCATAAATGCAGTATCATAACTCTGAATTACATGTTGAAGAGGAGGTATCGTGTCTTTATCCCATTTACGCCACCATTCCCGCTTTATAAGGGCCCCTTCTTCCGAAGTTGGACGTTGCATCCATTGTGCATTCCATTTACCAACTGGAAGCGTTGCTTTAACCTTTTCTAACTCTTCTAACTTCCAATATTCAGGCCACACGGGTTCTATCTCTGGTCCATGGTCCAAGATTGCTGGAAATTCGACCACTTCCCACTGATCTGCTTTTGCTTCTTTCTGTTTTGACAATAACATACCTGTTAAATCTTTTTTACTCCATCTAGTCATAACTAAAACAATTTTTGCACCAGGTTGAAGACGTTGTCTTGGACCTGACGTGTACCATTCATAAGCTGACTCCATAGCGGTTGAGGATAACGCATCTTGCTCTGAGTGAGGGTCATCAATAATTAATAAATCAGCACCACGACCTGTAATTGCTCCACCAACACCAGCTGCAAAGTATTCTCCACCTTGTGCAGTTTCCCAACGGCCCGCGGCTTGTGAATCTTCTCTTAAAGCTGTTTCAAAAACTTTTCTATACTCAGGAGAGTCAATTAAGGTCTTTGCTTTACGTCCAAAACGTATTGCAAGCTCTCCAGTGTGCGTTGCTTGAATGATTTTTAACTTTGGATGACGGCCCACCATCCAGGCAGGCAATAAAAAAGATGCAAATTCTGATTTTGTATGCCTTGGAGGCATATTTATAATAAGACGTGTAATTTTTCCTTCTGCAAGTTCATTAAATTTTTTTGCAACGTGCCTATGGTGCGCTCCTTCAATGAATTCGGGCCAAACAAACTTAACAAAGCTTAAAAAATCATCTTTTGCTCTATTTTTTATCTTTTTTTCAGCATGTAAAACTTGAAGTTGTCTAAATTGCTTTCTGATGTCGGCTGGAAGCCTACTAATATCAACGTTATTTAAATTCATAAAAATTTTTTTAAAATTTTTGCATCTTTTACGATGTTTAAAACGATTTTACCACCATTAACTCTCTAAATCAAGCAATACAACCTGAAGTAGTGGGACCCCTTTTCAAAAAAGGGGGTGTGGGGGCCCCGGCCGGCCGGATTTTTCAACTTGTGATTGGTACCTCTATTGGATATTGTGATATAACTAGTAGTCGAGGTGCGTTAGCACCTCGACTATATGACTAGTCTAACAGAACATAGTATTCTTTTGCAAAGTATTGTCTAAACCAATCAAGACCCTTACGTACATCATTCCACATCGGAGATGCACCATCACCATGTACATGATCATATCTTGATGCAATGTGTTGACTGCCCATGATTACATCGTAAACAGCAACAGCAAATTTAGGCATCGCAATTGATTCACCACTAAATGGATTTGAAACTGTCTCCATTGTTAATGGCTCATCGCTATAATCTGCTCCTGCAAATGGTAGCTTGATTGTTTTATTATTGTATTTAATTGTTTTCATATATCCTTTCTGTTAATAGGATAATCCTATCATTGCTCAGTATTATTGTCAACACCTATTTTATGTAGTCCAATGTTTATCATAGCCAAACATTTTAGCTATTCTGTCTGCTTGTTTTCTTAATTGATCCATACATTGTTCTTCTTCTTTTTTAGTCATTTTATCTAAATTGTTTACACCTCTATCTTCTAGTCTATAATTATATTGAGATATTAAATCCATTAAAAAATCTTGTGCCCAGATTTTAGGTGTTGATTTTTCGTACTCCATTGTTTTTGTTTCTTCGTTGAAGTGAGTTGCTTTTTGTATTGTCATGTTATACCTTTCTGTTAATAGGATAATCCTATCATTGCTCAGTATTATTGTCAACCCTTTTAATTGTACTATAATGTCTACCATTCCATGTATTTTCTTCAGTTACTTTCTCATAACCACCTGTTTCTCGTCTATGTCTTATAAACTGAACCGGCCGGCCTTGTTCAATGTTTTTCATATGCTCATCTAACCAAAGGCTCTCGCAATTAGTACTACAAAAGTATTTACCTCTTTCGCAATAACTATCTGCGTCCATATTAAATATTGCATATCTTCCACGAATTACACCACGAGATTTTAAAAACCTGTCTTGTGTAGTTCTCTCATGGCAAAATGGTCCTTGGCAAAAATGTTTATTAGGCATGATCTTCCTCTCTAGATTTAATTGCGTCATTTTTTAGAGCAAAGTAAATCTGGTTTTCGTTTCTTAATGTGTGATTAACTCTTTTTAAAAATGTCTTTAGTTTAATTGTTTTAATCTTATTAAACTCAACATCATAAATGTAAATTGCACTATCAACTTTATCTGTCATTAATATCCCTTTCATACTCGGCTTGTTGTAATTCAGCCACCATTTTATTTAAAGCTGATAGAGATTTCTCAAGTGTTGTTATTCTATCTTCAAGATACTTCAGCTTGTTGCGTTGCAACATTGCGTCTTTGTTTCTGTCTATTGTTTCAAAATGTAGTTCATTCATTTCAGTCATTTTTATACTCCTCTATTAAATGTAATATTACAATCATTAACATTGATATAAAACTTGCTGTACATATTAAATATATCCAAAACATTAAAACCTCACTTTCCAACTGCCTTTTGCTGTTCTATATCCCTCTGCGTCCATGTCAAAGTATGTCATTAATTTGTCGCCAACTTTACTAGTCCAATATCTGCACTTGTCAGTCCATTTACCATTTCTAGTAATATGCTTTTTATCTTTGTTTGAGTAGTATGTTATTTTAAATGTTGTGTTGTTTTCCATGTTATTTCTTCTTTCTGTTAATTAGGGTTATCCTATCATAAATAGGATAACCCTGTCAAGTCTAATTTAGACTTTCTTCATATTGTTTTCTAGCCAATATCTTCGCCTCTCTTGTATTATTTAATTGTTTGTTTTTCATGCCTTTAATCATACTTGCCAAATTACTCGGATTGTAGATTGTTAGACCTGTTGAGTTAGTTCTAATTAGTTCTGCCTCATCAACTTGTATTCCAAGTTCTGTTGCAAGTTCTATTCCCTCACTCAAATGTCTATATGCTTTCAATCCAATTTTTAACTGATCGCATTGTTTAGTGATTGTATCAATCCACGTTTGGTGTTTCGCAACTAAATTTGCTTTAGCAATTCGCCACTCCTCAAATTTAGAATACTCATCTTTAGTACAAGCAATAGCACGTGAACGACAATAAGATGTTCCAATAACATCAAGATAGTATGGATTGTCAAATTCTTTTGCCATACCAATAGCATTATTCCTATCGCCATGATAACTATTACCACTATGACCTAATGCTTTCATACATGCGTCAACATGTTTTGTTTTGTGTGGGTTGTCTTGGTTTTCATTTTGTTGTGCATAAATATCAGGATTTAAGTCTTTTGCTTTTAACTCCTCACGATAATAAGCAA
>Ga0208012_1000653_pt1 | contig 11061 bp, 14 predicted proteins | sample 15BtaG_FD_184090 | JGI IMG/M metagenome (GOLD analysis project Ga0208012, IMG submission 184090) | Marine viral communities from the Subarctic Pacific Ocean - 15B_ETSP_OMZ_AT15312_CsCl metaG (SPAdes) (version 2) | ecosystem: Environmental > Aquatic > Marine > Oceanic | place: Pacific Ocean... | reverse complement strand
CAGAACTTTTTGAGTTTTCAACTCAGCATTTTGATAGCGATAGCCATAGAATACAGAAGGGGGATTAATTAATGATTAACGATATGGATTGGTTTTTGGACAATCTAAAAAATAATATTCAATTTGGGTTTGCTAGATTTAATGACGGCGAAATGATGGGAATAGCCGATGTAGGGTCTGTAGTAGCCCGTGGCGATCAATATGTTGATAGCAGTTTAAGCTCCGCGCTGAAAGAGGCAATTGAACACAAACAGGCAAATTATTATATAGGAATTCCTTGTTCCCTGTGTTACCCAAAACATAATAAATTGGCCATGGAATTAATTGGTGAATATAAGTATACGACAAGGGCCGTCGTTACAACAAATCGAAATTGGAAAAAGTTCATGGACAATTTTCCAACCGCTGTTTCAAACCGAAGATTGGTTTGGATTGGAGGGGGTGATCAGAATGTTGATAATTTAGAAACAATTGGTTTGAAAATAGCAAAAAGGGGCCTGTTACCGAGAAAAAATAGTTGGCGCTATTACGAACATGTATTGAAGACTTTCCCGAAACAATTAGAGAGCGGCGACGTTGTTTGTATTTCGCTGGGACCAACAGCGAGGGTGCTTGTTAAAGAATGGTTTGGGGAAATGCCCGATATAACTTTTATAGATATAGGAAGCAACTTAGATCCTTTCACAAGAAATGTTAGTCATGCATGTCATAGAGGCTGGAAAGAAACTGGCTTTAATTCGGCAAAACCCTGTCAGGAGTGTAATTAATGAAACATAATCCGTATGAGATTATAAAAATATTTGAAGAGATCGTAGCTGAATACTGCGGTTCAAAATATGCTGTTGCAGTTGATAACGCAACCAACGGACTATTTTTATGTATGAAATATCTCAAGTTAGAAGGCGAAGAAATCACCATTCCAGCAAGAACCTTCATGTCTGTTCCCTGCGCAATAATACACGCCGGTAATAAAGTAAAATTTGATAAAAACCATTCTGCGATACAGGGTAAAAAATTAAAAGGACAATATAAATTAGATCCGTTCCCAATTTGGGATAGCGCCTTAACTTTTAAAAAGGACATGTATATCCCGGGCCAGTTTCAATGTTTGTCGTTTAGTGGCCCTCATAAGTTTTTAAAGCTAGGCAAGGGCGGAATGATTTTAACGGACAACGAAGACGCCTATATGTGGTTGAAGCGTGCGGCATATTTTGGAAGGCGCCCGATAGACCATAAGATCGAAAAATTTGACATGTTGGGCTGGAATTATTATATGTTACCAGAGATCGCCGCCCGGGGATCTGTGTTGATGCTTGGTATGAAGGACCATAATGATGATTTAGCGATAGAATATCAGGATTTGTCTATTTATAAAGTATATACGGAGGCCGGCCGCGAATGAAAAGAGTCGTTTTAGTTCAACCTTATTACGAAAATATTTGGGAACCCATAGGGCTGGGTTTTATTGCCGCTTATTTAAAAAAACACTATACTGGAGAATTGGACATACAGTGCTTCCAAGGCAATTTTGATACAGATGAGACAATAATTGATTCATCAATTGGCGCAGATTTTGTGGGGTTTTCGTGCACCTCCCCAGCTTGGCCCCATGCGCTCAGGCTAGCAGGCGCCATAAAAGAGAAAAGCCCAAGCACAAAAACTGTTTTTGGTGGTTTTCATCCGTCCGCTTTGCCTCGCGAGTGTATACAGCACGAGGAGGTCGATCAGGTGGTTATTGGAGAAGGAGAAGAGCCTTTTTTAAATATTGTTAATGGTAAGTGGGCTGATCCCATTATTCAGGGCACCAAGCCACCAATGCAAGAAATGCCATGGCCAGATAGAGAAATAATTAAAAACCACAGAACGGTAGATTTGTGTGAGTCCATGAACGGGAAAAGAATCGCCTCTTTTCAATGTAATCGAGTATGTCCTGTTAATTGCGCATTTTGTGCTGAAAGAATTGTAACTGGACGCTTTAACAGAAGGGACAATCCGATCAGGTCAAGAGACATTTCAGACTTATTGGATGAAATTGACCATGTTACAAAATTATTAAATTTAAACTATTTTAAGTTTGTGGATGCCACTTTTGATATTTCACCTCAATTTGTAATAGATTTTTGTAAGGAAAAGATAAAAAGAGGGAATACTACTGAGTGGGAGTGCTTAATTCATTGTAGTTTTACAACCGAAGAAATGTTTCAGTGGTTAAAAAAGGCACAGTGCCACCAAGTTAATATGGGCGTGGAAAGTGGAAGTGATAGGATTTTAAGAGATATCGGCAAAGGCTTACGAGTTAAAACTGTGAAAAAGGCCTTCGCATGGGCTAAGAAAGCAGGAATAGAGAGAAGAGGCTTTTTTCTATTTGGTATGCCTAATGAAACTAGGGAAGATCTACTTTTGACAGAAAACTTAATTGATGAGATCAAGCCGGATGTTGTGGGCTTCACAATTTTGTGTCCTTACCCCGGCACCGCCCTTTATAAGCCCGAGTTTGATGACTTGATTGATTGGGAAACGGCCGATGAATATTCAAATGATTTTTGGCGCACAGAACACTTTACTAACATAGAATTAAAAGCACAACAAGCCTATTTTAAGACTAAGTATGATTTGTTGTTGTGTGAAAGACAAGAGGATTCTTCACAGGTTACGGGCTTTGGCGATATGAGGGAGTTGGAAAACCAATCGACATCAACTCCCGCCGGCGCCAGTATAAAAAATATTGGTCGTCAACAGCTTGAAACCTTATCAATCTCACCATAAATACAATTAAAAAAATAAAATTTTGTGCTATTATTGAATAGAGTTATTGTTTTATTTTTCAACAACAAGGGAAAAAGATGAATTTACTTGTTACGGGAGGGTGTGGTTTTATAGGATCTAATTTTTTAGAAATGGTCTTACAATCGAAAAGGGAGCTTGTTTCTAAAGTTGTTAATCTGGATGCCATCACTTACGCAGCCGACCTCAACAACACAAAAGGTCTTGAAGGAGACAAAAAATATTTTTTTGAAAAGGTAAATTTGTGTGATTTGTCACAACTTCTAGAAGTTTTTATCAAGCACAACATTACGCACGTTGTTCACATGGCCGCCGAAAGTCATGTCGATAATTCAATTTCAGATCCGAGTGCTTTTGTTGACAGCAATATAGTTGGTACTTTTAATTTACTTAAAGTGGCAAGACAATTGGGTATAAAAAGACTTCATCATGTTTCGACCGATGAGGTTTATGGAGATTTAGGCAAAACAGGAAAGTTTTCTGAGTCTAGTCCATATAACCCTCACAATCCCTATTCGGCCTCAAAAGCTTCTTCAGACTTTCTTGTCAGGTCTTATCATCATACATATGGATTACCTATAACAATATCCAATTGTTCAAATAATTATGGTCCCTACCAACATAAAGAGAAATTTATACCAACGGTAATAAATTCAATTTTAGGTAAGAAAAAAATTCCAGTTTATGGCGAGGGGACTAATATTCGTGATTGGATATATGTTAAAGACCACTGTGAGGGCGTGTGGGATGTATTACTCACCGGCCAGCTAGGGGAGACTTATTGTATAGGATCAAATTGTGAAAAAACGAATCTGGACGTTATAGAAGATATTTGCAATTTATCAAATGTAAACTCTTCAGATTTTATAGAATATGTCACCGACCGGGCCGGCCATGACTATCGGTATGCCATCGACAACAAAAAAATAAGGGAAAAACTAGGATGGCAACCACAGACCTCATTTGAAGAGGGAATCAAGAAAACAATAGAGTGGTATCATGAAAGACATTAAAGGAATAATTTTGGCGGGTGGTGCAGGTACTAGATTATATCCGCTAACAAAGGTTACTAACAAACATTTACTTCCAATTGGTGGGGAACCCATGATTTTTCACCCACTACGAAAGCTCGTGGAATCGGGCATTAAGGAAATAATGATTGTAACTGGAGTAGAATATAGTAGCAGTATAACTTCTTTGTTGGGGAGCGGTAAAGATTATGGTTGCAATTTCACATATAGAGTACAGGACCAACCGGATGGTATCGCTGGAGCCTTGAATCTTTGTAGAAACTTTGTTGGTGACTCCTCTTGTGTTGTACTTTTGGGTGACAATATTTTTAAAGAAGATCTAAAACCACATATTGATTCATTCGTAAGAGGCTCAGAGGACTGTAAATTGTTTTTTAAGCGCGTCCCCGACCCTAGAAGGTATGGCGTCGGCGTTTTCAAAAATAATAAATTAATAAGAATTGATGAAAAGCCAGAAAAGCCACAAAGCAACTTCGCCTGTGTCGGTATTTATTTTTATAGCAATAAGGTTTTTGACATTATTCAAGAAGTTGAAATCTCTGAAAGAGGAGAATACGAGATAACCGGCGTCAACAACCTCTTTTTAGAGAAACATGTTTGTGATTATGTGACTTTAAAGGGAAGGTGGGTAGATGCCGGAACCATGGATTCCTATCATAAAACAAATTGGCTTGTGTATAAGGAGAGTTAAGGTAGGTGAAGTTATTAATCACAACAAGAGTTGATCATAATTTAACTGATTGGGTTAAGCTTACTCATCCGTTAATTAGAAAATACGCTGCTAGGGTCGGTGCAGATTTTGCAATATTGGATGAAGCATTTAATTGTACTGCTGCGGCCACAGGTATTGGATGGGGAGTATATCAATATAGAATTATGAAACTATACGACTTACATGAACAGTATGATCGTATTATTTCTTTTGATAGCGATATGATAATTTCGCCAAATTGCCCTAATTTATTTGATGTTGTGCCTTATGACAGCGTGGGTACTATCTACGAGGACGTTGGCAGCCGCCGCCCACAAAGGATTGAACGAATAATGGAATCCCAAAGGCAATTTGGAGATATTAATTGGAGAGAGGGATATATAAATACTGGTGTTTTTATAACATCTAGGTGTCATCGTGACATATATCAGCCCATAGATGGCAAATACTTTACCGATTGGGGGACCGATGACATACATTTGGGCTATCAAATTAATAAACTCGGATATAAGACATCCCCCCTGTCATATAAATTTAATCACATGACGATGTTTTCTGAAGATTGGAACGGAAATCCTGATCGCTTTGATTCTCACATTATTCATTACGCCGGCGTAGGAATATTTGATGAAAGTGAGATAGACGAAAATTTACTTTTAAAACAAAAACAGCAGATTGATAGACAATGCGCTAAATTAGAACAGGCGCGTTTGGACTGCGAGAGGTGGTATAGGTGAAAACGCTTATTGCGGGTCCTTGGGTTGGAGAATTTGGATGGGAACTTTTTGCTTGGCAGGGGTACCTTCGCGCTTTATCGCGAAAATTTGATAAAACAATTATAATTTCTAGGACTGCTTCGAAAGCTCTATATGATGATTTTGCAGATGAATTTATTTCTTTCGATCGCCAAGCCGGCAACGCCGATTCTTTTTTTATGTATGGGTTGGATCTAAAACAAAGCTTTAAGGAGATATATAAAAATAATGGCTTTGTACTGGACAAGAAAACTGCTGTTATGTTACCAAGAAGAATAGGGATCCCTCCGTATACTCATTATACGCAACATGCAATTTTTGGCAATCATGTTATACAACCAGAATATATTCAATATGGTTCTTTGGAAAAAAGAAAATATGATTATGTATTCCACATTAGGTCTAGGAATCTAAGAAAAGAAGATAACTGGTCGGTTGATAACTGGAAAGCATTAAAAGAAATGTTAAATAGTGATAAAATAGCATGTATTGGAACTCAAAAAGAATCAGGGCATTTAGAAGGGACAGAGGATTTAAGGGGGCTTCCTTTGGAACAAACTTTTAATGTTCTTGGGAATGCGAAATGCAGTTTCGGATCTTCATCCGGCCCCATGCACTTGGCTAGCTTGTGTGGTTGTCCCCATGTTGTGTGGTCGACAGCACAAAATAAAATCAGGTATGAAGAAAATTGGAACCCTTTAAATACCAGAGTTTTGTTTGATTCGGAATATGAGTGGCATCCAGATCCAGAATACATATATAAACAATTTACTGATTGGTCTTATCGGGGAGAAAACAACAAATGAAGACTGCGCTTATTACAGGGATTAATGGTCAAGATGGCAGCTATTTGGCTGATTTTTTATTAACTAAAAATTATAAAATTTATGGCATGGAGAGGCGCTGTTCTAGGAAAAACAGATTAAACACTTCACATTTAGAAGGACAAATTGAGTTTATTAATGGGGACTTGGCCGATCAAAATTCTTTATTAAGGTGTATAAAGGAATCTAATCCCGATGAAATATACAATTTAGGCGCTATGTCTTTCGTGGGGGAGAGTTGGAATACTCCAGAAACAACCGGAGATATCGATGCCTTGGGTGTTCTTAGGATGCTTGAGGCAATCAGAGAATATGGAAAACCCATTAAGTTTTATCAAGCATCCACATCTGAAATGTTTGGTAGAATAACTGAAACTCCACAAACAGAGACAACCAGATTTTATCCGAGAAGCCCATATGGTGTATCAAAACTATATGGACATTGGATTACAAAAAATTATAGAGAATCTTATAATATTTTCGCATGTAGTGGAATATTATTTAATCATGAATCTGAAAGAAGGGGAAAAGAGTTTGTTACAAGAAAAATAACTGATGCGGTTGCTAAAATACATTTAGGGCTAACTGATCATATTGCACTTGGAAATATAGAAACAAAAAGAGATTGGGGGTACGCTCCCGATTATGTAGAGGCTATGTGGATGATGATGCAACATGACGTTCCTGACGATTTTGTAATCGCGACAGGAGAGAGCTATTCAATCAAATATCTGCTTTCAAAAGCTTTTGGGTGTGTGGGGATAAGTGATTGGCCATCTTATGTCCGGAGAGATGAAAGGCTTTTAAGACCAGCAGAGGTTGATGTCTTAATTGGCGATGCATCAAAGGCAAAACGTATTTTAGGCTGGAAGCCGAAAGTGTCATTCGATGAGATGATAGAAAAGATGGTAATGAATGATATTAAACTATTGAGTAATAAAAGTTAATGAAAATTTTAGTGACGACCTCGGATAATTATGCCTTCTTGCTCAAACCATACTGTGAGTTGTTTAACAGGTATTGGCCCGGAAACGAGATCGTTTTTTTAGGGTTCGATAAGGCCCGGATTCCCCAACTGCCAGACAATTGTTCTTTTCGTTCTTTGGGAGTTCAGTCGGATTTCGGCAGATTTTGGACAGACCCTTTAATACCGTATATAGAAGAGATAGAGGATGAATATTTTGTAGTGACTGTCGAAGATATGATGTTAACCGGCCCGGTAGATGTCAACCGCGTTAAAATACTAGAGGATGAGATAAAATATGGCACCGCGAGCAAGGCTATATTAGATACACATTTAAATATCTATTCACGACCCTATAAAGAAAATATAGTACAATTAAATTCAAAGGCGCCATACCGAACAACGTTACATCCCTGTATCTGGAAAAAAGAATATTTTAAGAGATATCTTAAGAGGGAATATACCGCGTGGGACTTTGAAATAAAAAATATGCAAGAATCTATGAGCGACGGCGCATTAATAATATCTTTGGCCGATGACGAGAATTTGTTTAAATCAGCCAATGTTTATAAAAAAGGGGTGCCATTCCCCAGATGGAATGAAAAATCTCCGTGGGGATGCGATACTGAAATTAAAGAAGAGGATAAATTTCTTATTTTACAATATGTTGGGGATCAGGGTATAATATGAATTATGAACCAAGAGAAGGGTATTACGGACAATTTAGCACGGACTTGTTAATTGAACTATATTTTCAAAACAAAAAAGTGGGAAGTTGCGTTGAGGTCGGCGCTGCCAACGGCGTGCGAGGGTCAAATACTTTGTATTTTGAGAGGCTCGGATGGCGTGCTCTTTGTGTAGAGCCAAATCCGGAATATATTAAAGAAATTGAAAAAAATAGAAAAGAATATGTTCAATATGCCTGTACTAGTAAAAACGACCGCGATGTGCTTTTTACGATCTTTGATATTGGAAAAAACAACATCATGTCATCTGTTAGTGGGCTTAAGCCAGATAAAAGGCTGGTTGAACAACATTCTAATATTATTAATAAAAGTTATCAAATAAAAGTAAAAACAAAAACTTTAGATGACATTTTAAAAGAAAAAAGCTTTAAAAAAGATATTGATTTTATTACAATAGATACTGAGGGAACTGAATTAGAAGTTCTTAAGGGATTAGATCTTGATTATTGGAATATAGATCTACTTGTTGTAGAAAACAACTATAATGATAGCGATATAGAACAATATTTAAAGTCATGTGGGTATGTTAAAGACGCAAGATGGAAAATTAATGATTTTTATATAAAGGATATGGGGAAGAACTGATAATGTCAGAAATAATAATGGATTTGGGAGAACACTATGTGTCAGATTTTTTATCTGATCCGGAAACGGAATATGTGAATAGGGACAAGGCTCCATTGACTATGATAATGGATTCTGCTATTGGCGCGCCACGCTTAGTTAGTACTGTAGACCCAGACAAAATGTATGGCAAATACTGGTATCACTCTGGAACAAACTCCTCAATGACAAATCAGCTAAGAAACATCGCGGAAGAGACTAGCTCTAGAATAAAATATAAGAAGGGCGATGTCTGGCTGGATATTGCCTGTAATGATGGAACTATGTTTAGATTTGTTCCAAAGGAGTTTATTAAAGTCGGCATCGACCCGGTGGAAGATTCTTTTTTGGATATGTCTTCTGGGCTAGCAGATTCAATCGTACAGGATTATTTTTCACAGGATGCATATAAGAGGAGCGGCCATGGCCATAAAAAATGTAAGGTGATCACCACAATCGCCATGTTTTATGATTTAGATGATGCGACCTCCTTTATAGAAGATGTCAGGGAAATTCTTGATGACAACGGAGTATGGGTCGTACAAATTTCTTATACGCCCTTAATGGTCAAACAAATGGCGTTTGATAATATTTGTCATGAACATGTATATTATCATTCACTAAACAGTTTAAAAAAGCTGGTAGAGCCAAGAGGCTTTAAAATTGTTGACTGCTCACTTAATGATACCAATGGTGGGAGTTGCCGAGTATATTTTCAAAAGAATGAGGCCGCCGAAAACAGCTTTGGAACAAAGCCTTTAAGAGACGTGTGTAACTTTAGAACTCAGGCAATTTTAAATTATGAAAAAGAACATGCAGACATTTCAAAAAAACAAGTATGGGATGATTTTTTTCTTACGTTGAATAAAATGAAGAAAGAAACTGTTGATTTTATAAGATCGGAAACAGCCAAAGGAAAGAAGGTCTATGGTTACGGGGCCTCGACCAAGGGAAACACCTTATTACAATATTATGGATTAACCCCAAAGGACATTGTTGCCATAGCGGAAAGAAGCCCAGAGAAGTTTGGAAAATACACAGTTGGCACAAATATTCCAATTGTATCAGAAAAAGAAATGCGAGAAGCAAAGCCTGATTATTTATTGGTTCTTCCATGGCATTTTATTAAGGAGTTTGTCGAAAGGGAGTCTGATTTTTTGAATAGCGGCGGCAAATTTATTGTCCCATGTCCAGAATTTGAAATTATAGGTGCAGAGAAGTGATTAATGTTGTTCAAATAGGTGCAAATGTGGGCAAGTCTATTAGTGATGCTGTTTGGGTACTAATCGAAAAGAATGGGTGGAATGGCGTTTTTGTAGAACCCCACCCAGATTCATTTAAAGAGTTGGTAAAGTATTATTCACAACAATCCGGCCAACATTCTATGGTGGAGGCGGCGGTGGTGCCTTCGGAAGGACACTGTGTTCCGGGGGGAGTTAAATTATATTTTAACAAAGCTTGTCAAGATAATAATGAGCAAGCTACATTACTTCCCAACCATTATAATCATAAAAATGTTGATGTAACTTATGTCAAGCCTATAACCTTGCGACAGCTATTCTCTAAATTTAACTTAATTGGAGTAGAATTTGATTTATTGAATATAGATGTGGAAGGCTATGATGGCGATATTTTAATCCAAACAAATTTTGATGATATTTGTCCAAAATATATCCGAGTTGAAACGGTGCATATGACAGAAGAGTACAACGAAAAATTAACAAAACATTTAAAAAAATGGAAGTATGAAATAGTTGATGACTTTTTTTGGGAAGAATATGCCGACCACATCGCCCTTATGCAAAGAAAGTATCTTCGACTTGACCACAAACACGGGGGCCACCACCAACTGCGTGCTACGGAACCCAAAAGTTTCAATACTTTATACAAAAAAGGATAAATAACCAAATGAAAGATTCCCCACCAGCGTTCGAAAATGATATTAGTCCCGCAGAGGATGAAATAAACGTTAATCGGCGGTCTATATAATGGATACTATAGGAAGCCTCGTTGATAAATTAACGATCGTCAATCTAAGAATATGGATGGCCGAAGATATTAAAAGAAAAAAAGATGCAACAGACAAGGAAATAGCAGATGCATGTAAAATAACAAATGTTGCGAATTCTTTAAGAAATGATTTAATACAGGAAATAGACGAATCTTTAAATCATATAATCGAGAGCAACAGCCCGCAGAAGCTCTATAAACAGGGCACAAGCAAAATGTATGGAAAAAACCAACAGGAGAAATAAAATGAATAACGAAATGCAATTATCAGATCAAGCACTAGGAGCAGTAATGATGGCTCTACAGAGATCTCTTTTACAGGAAAGCGATATTATCCCAACTTTGAAGGGCTTTAAGTTTGTTGTAGACGAGAATCAGTTGGTCGTAAAAAACCCACCCATAGTCAGGTTTGATACGGATGGACACATGCTTTTAAATGATAGTGATGAAGAAAATAGTTGAAAAGCCTTGGGGCTATGAAGAAATCATAGTTCATACTGACAAGTACGTCATGAAAAAAATCTTCATTAAAGCCGGCCATCGGCTTTCTAAGCAGTTCCATATAAAAAAAGATGAGACTGTTTATGTTGATGCGGGTGTTTTACACTTAGATTTTTCTAGAGAGTCGGGAG
>Ga0208012_1000641_pt1 | contig 11209 bp, 13 predicted proteins | sample 15BtaG_FD_184090 | JGI IMG/M metagenome (GOLD analysis project Ga0208012, IMG submission 184090) | Marine viral communities from the Subarctic Pacific Ocean - 15B_ETSP_OMZ_AT15312_CsCl metaG (SPAdes) (version 2) | ecosystem: Environmental > Aquatic > Marine > Oceanic | place: Pacific Ocean... | reverse complement strand
GTGAAACAAAAAATGTGACCAGTTTCTGAGAATTGTAAATTTTTGACCCCAAATCCATAGTTTTTTGTTGAGAGGCCATTCTCAATAAGATTGTACATTTACTACGTTTCTTGGTACAATCACGGCTTTTTTAACCTAATTTGAAATGAAAAGCATATTTTAGGTCGCGGCTTCAGTATACATAAGTATGTAGATTTAAGAAAAGGATCTGTAATACGGGTCAGGCAATACGGATACAGTTTAATACGGGCCAGGCAATACGGATACAGTTTAATACGGATCTTGGCTTTGCTTTTACGGAATTAGTTTTAATCAATAACAGTCGAGGCAGCTATCGCAGCTACTCTTTAACATAGTCAACAAACGGCAAATGACATAGTCCGTATAAAGCAGAGCCAAGAATAGTATAAACAACAACCAATTAAACTATGTCAGAAAAGCCTAACGAGATTAAGAAGGAAATAGATCAACTGTCAACCGAAGAAGCCAGACAGTGGTGCCGAGTGCTACGTCTTGACTGGATCACTTATGACAAATCACGCTCATATGGCACACGCACATGGGTTCAGTTGATTCAAGAGAGAGCTAATGCCGACTATTAAACTTAAGAGCCATTCCAGTCGGAAGCACGCCAAAAAGCCTATTGGGCATAAGGCCCCGCCCCGCACCGACGCCGTGGCTACGGAAATCCGTTCGCGAGCCCGCTGGACTAGACTGAGCAAGCAGATTAGGACGGAGCGGCCATTGTGCCAGAGATGCGAGGAGAACGGCATTCTTATCCCGTCACAGGAGGTACACCACATCCGCAAAGCCGAAACCCACCCACACCTAGCATACGACCCAGGCAACCTTAGAGCACTATGCAAGCCGTGCCACTTAATTGAAGAAAGAGATTCGAAATGACCAACAAACCAAAAGGACGAGGACGCCCCCTCATCGAGTTTACTGATGACCAGATCAGGCAGATTACCAAGCTAGCCGAGATCGGCTGTACGGACTCAGAGATGTACGGCGTCATTGGCGTAAGCAAAGGAACCTGGCGACGCATTAAAGCTGCTGACCCTCGCGTAGCTGAGGCAATTGAGAAGGGTAGTGGTAACCTGGCAGTGCGTCTAAGACGCTACCAGATCGAGCTGGCGTGCTCTGGATCTGTACCGATGCTTATACACCTTGGGAAGTCGGTGTTGGGCCAGGGAGCAAATTCAGCGGCACCAACAGAAAAAGCAGAGAACCCACTGATGCAGTTTTTGCCAAGAGCCGAAACCATCAAGGGTCTGCCGGAGAAAGATTAACAATGAATAGCAAGACCAACGGAAAGGGTTCTAAGAGACGCCCGACAAATGAGAAGGCATATCGCGATAACTACGGTAACATCTTCGGGCAACCTTTGTTAATTGATCTAAGGCCGTTAGACGACGAGCCAACTCCTCACTCAAAAAAAATGGATCCTAACCCTGGCGAACCTCGTGATTGATAACAGTGCAGCCACCAAATATGCTCAAAGCGTCATCAATGGCGAAATTATAGCGTGCAAGTGGATCAAGCTAGCCTGTGAAAGGCACATGAGAGATTTGGAGCGAACCGACATCTACTACGACCTGGATCAGGAGTTTGCTCGCATTAGTTTTATTGAGACGATACTAACGCTGGAGGATGGCTCGCCGTTTATCCTCATGGAGTGGCAGAAGTTCATTATTGGATCGATTTATTGTTGGAAGTCAACCGAGACTGGGCTCAGGCGTTTTAAGAATGGAACCATAATGGTGCCTCGAAAAAATGGAAAGTCGGCACTTATGGCCGCTATGATTATCTGTAGCCTTGTAATGGACGGGCAGTGTTACTCACAGGCGTATGCCGTTGCAGCTGACCGTGGACAAGCATCACTACTGAGAGATTACGTAAGTGGTTTTATTAAGCGTTCAGATCACCTACAGGAGCTTTTCACGGTTCAGACATGGCTTACCCGCAACAAACTAACAGACACGGTTTTTAAGGCATTACACGCGGACTGGCGACGTCTTGACGGTCTAAACCCATATTTTGTTGTCCTGGATGAGTTTCACGCCCAGGAGGGGCCTGAGCTCGATGACGTGATCAATTCAGCGTTTGGAGCACAAGACGAGCATCTTTACATCAAAATCAGCACCGCAGGCGAGTTTGGACTAGAGAAACCAATCATGAAGGCTATGGATTTGGGAGAGAAGGTCTTGAATCGCGTAACTGACGTGGACGATCTGTTCTACCTCAACTACACAATTGATGAAGGCGACGACTGGAGAGATGAATCTGTCTGGGAGAAAGCCAACCCAGCACTTGGCTTCTGCAAGTCGAAGGAATACATCCGTGGACTCGTGGAGGTTGCATCAGAAATACCACAGAAGGCACTCGACCTTAAAACCAAGCAGCTAAACTGCTGGATTGAATCCTACGACCAATGGATTATGGCGGACAAGTGGGACGCCATGAGAAGCCCTGAAGTGACCTGGGATAGCTTGCAGGGATGCAAGGCATGGTTAGGTATGGATTTGGCCCGTGTACGCGACATGAGCTCTGTTGTGGCTGTTGTGCAGCCCGAAGATCCAGACGCCAGCCCGATGATATGGGCAGCCCACTTCATCCCCAACGACGACATAGAGAGGCGAGCCAGTCGTGACAAGGTTCCGTATGCTCACTGGCGTAACAATGGCGACATCATCACAACAGACGGCAACACTACCGACTTTAATGTGATATTTGAAACAATCATGAAGTGGTCTAGCCACATGGACATCCAGGAGCTGGCATATGACAGGCACTTCTCTGCCGAGCTGGTTCAGAGGCTCTACGACGAGAACATTGAGCTAGTTCCGTTTGCTCAGGGGTTCATATCGATGAACGACGCAGTTTGTGGCATCGAACGCCACCTGCTCCAGGAGTCGTTGCTTCATAACGGTGATCCGGTTCTGGCCTGGGCCGTTAGCAATGCTATTCTCGTCACCGACGCTGCCGGAAACCGCAAGATTGATAAGAACCGATCCAAGGAGCGGGTTGACCCAGTGGTGGCCCTCGGTATGGCTGTTGCTAGAGCAGAAGAGGGCGTCGAGGAAGAGGGGCCGCAGATTTTTATCTAGGCAAAGCAACTTACCGGATTTTTCCAATTAAGCTCGCTAAGATATGAACCGGCAAACGGCTTTTCAGGTTTGTCGATTTCCATGTATTGAATGCCTTCTTCGTTCGTCGGGATGTTTAACACAGCGATCGAATCCGGCCAGTCGATGTGATCCGCAGACCACAAGGCATCTTCCATCGATGCGGCTTGTATGAGGCCATATCGACCTCCGTTTCTTTGCTTTCCCCAGTCTACAATGTAAGTGACTAGCATTTTGTTTTGCGTGTTTTTCATACACCACAAAACCCCGCACGTCTTAGGTGCAGGGCGGTTGGTGGTTGTTGTTATGCTGACCTCCGCTTAAAAACCTTTTCAGCTTCTTCGAGTGTCGAGGTTCTCACGACTAAGCACCACGACTTTCTTAGTTTTCCAAGCGAGTAGTTTGTCTTTTGAATCCAAACCGAATTACATGCGGCCAAAACCAACTTGTCTCCTCCTTTTGTTTTTGATATCTTTATTGCTTTCATGGGTTAGAGAATGCTGATGGTTTCAGTCCTGTCAAGCGTTTCTAGATGTTTTTTGATAATTATCCCTCGTCGTCTCCTAGCGGATTGCCAGCAGCTGCGAATTCATCAGCTATTGAGACTCTTCGACCATCGGCCTTGCTGGCACTTGCAAATGGGTTAGCTGTTGAGCCTCTATTTACGTCTTCCTCGATTGCGTTCTCTTGGTCGGCGTACTGCCTAAACTCCGGCCAGGACTCCCACAGTATTTCAAAGACGTTATCGTGAAACCCAACCAGGCCGTCTCCTACCCAGATTAGTCCTGCCTTGAGCATATCCGAGCACAAAATGATCTCATCTTGCTCATCGAAGTCAAAGACCTCACCGACCCAACGCTCTGGCTCGAACTCAAATGATGGCCCCGATATTGCTTTCAATTTTTCTAATGTCTTGTTCATGTTTAAGAGAATGCACACGGTTCTGCTCCTGTCAAGCGTTTCTGTATGTTTTTTTAAATAAAAAGCAAGAAAACCACCCTGATAGCAGTTTATTCTACTATAGAGACCATGCGATTAAACCCATTTAAGAGAAAAAAGGCTGAACCAGTGCAGAACAACCTCTCGTCCCCAGATGAGTGGCTCGTTGATGCCCTATTCAGGGGAGCTAGCTCTTCTGGAGTTAAGGTTAGTCCAATCACAGCCATGGGCGTCAGCACGGTTTATGCCTGCGTAAGCGTCATTTCTAAGGCCGTCAGTAGCCTACCGCTCTGTATCTATGAGCTAGGAGCCAACGGAGACAAGAACAAGGCCTACAACCACCCACTTTACCAGACGCTTAACTTGAATCCTGCCAAGAACATGACCACTTCGGAGGTTATTGGGGCCATGGTATCAAACCTGGTACTAAGAGGCAACGCATACGCACTGCTCAGTCGCGACGGGCTTGGCAATGTTCGCCAGATCATGCCAGTTGAGCCATCGGACATGACCCTGCAAATTCACCCAGTGACCAACGAAATTGACTACTTGGTAGACGGTAAGAAGGTAGCCCGCAACCGAGTTCTGCACCTCAAGGGACTGTCGAGCTCTGGCGTTCTAGGTTTTGACACCACAACGCTAGCCAAAGACACCATCGGGCTGTCCATCGCACTACAAGACGACATAGCATCTTTCTTCAAGAATGGAGCCAAGATGGGCAATGTTCTAATGTCCGACAAGAACCTCAAAGCAGAGCAGGTTCAGAGACTCAAGGAGGCTTTCGATAGCCGCCACAAAGGATCTGGCGAAGGATACAAGACCGCCATCCTCACAGACGGTCTAAAGCCATACACAGAACGATTTTCTTATCAAGACGCACAATTGTCAGAGCAAAAGAAGATTAATACTCAGGAAATTGCTAGAACATTTGGCGTCCCACTTTCTAAGCTGCAAATTGAATCAGCTACACCTCGTGCTAACGTAGAGGAGTCCAATCGCGATTTCGTAACGTCCACACTCCGGCCAATCGTTGTAGGCATCGAGCAAGCACTTAACCTGCATCTACTCTCTCCATCGCAGCGTGAGAAGTTTAGCATCGACATCGACATGGATGCTTTGCTGCGTGGGAACGTACAGGCTCGCTACAACGCATACCGCATCGGCAGAGAGTCCGGCTTTCTTAACGTCAATGAAATCAGACGCATGGAAGGCATGAATGGCATAGGCGATCAGGGAGACATCTACCTACAGCCACTAAATTTCGTAGAGCTCGGATCTGAGCCCGCAAACAGGGAAGAACCCCAGGAAACAACTCAAGAAGATGAAGAAGAAGGATAAGAAGATTTACGTTTATGACAGCATTGGCGGAGAGGGCATAATGGCCCTTGACATCATTAAGGAGCTGGCAGATGCAGAAGGGCCCGTCAATGTACACATCAACAGTGGCGGCGGATCGGTTTCTCAGGGCATAGCAATTTACAACGCACTCAAGGAGTACAGCGGCGAAGTTTATGTCAAGGTTGATGGCTTGGCTGCTTCAATAGCTTCTGTAATAGCTATGGCCGGAGACACCGTCACCATGGCAGAAGGATCGCTTTTGATGGTTCACCTACCCTGGACGATGATCGCTGGTAATGCTGACGACCTCCGCAAAGAAGCTGAAGTTTTGGATCAGCACAAGGAAACCCTAATCGACATCTACGCAAGCAATAGCCCATTGTCACGCGGTGAGATTGAGGCAATGCTGAGTGAAGAAACCTGGCTAACTGCTGTTGAGGCCCACGAGCTTGGAATGATTACGGACGTAGCTGGAGAACTCAAGCAGGCTGCATCGGTCAACATCGACGCCTTTAACAACGCACCAAACGAACTGCTAGAAATCCTGGATCTGAACACTGGTAGTCTATCTGGCCCTGCACCAGAAGATGTTAAGCCCAAAGAGGAGCCAGTAAAAGAAACTGAAGAAATAAAGCAAGAAAACACAGTTGATAACAGTTTATTATCTATAGAAGAAGAGAATTTCGCTCGTTTAGAATCTGCAAAGCAGCGTCTGGCGATCATAACCAAACTGGCCAGCCTCTAAACGAGATACGGCCAACCTTATAAACCAAACACACATATGTCTAAACTAATAGAAAAACGCGCAAGCCTCGTTGCTGATATGCGCAACCTCTTGGACGGCTCTGAGGGCTTGTCTGCTGACGACCAAAACAAGCTTGCTCAAATCGAAGAAGCTTTTGAATCTTGCGACAAGGCCATCCGTGCCGAGGAAAAGCTTGCCAAAATCGAAGGCGGACTACAGTCCATCGTCGAAGACAGCTACACTCCCTCTATCGAGAAGGAAAACAGCGAAGGTGACTACCTCAATGCCTTCAATGAGTATGCTCGCAAAGGCCTTTCGGCTTTGACTGGTGAAAAGCTTGCTGCTTTGCAAGTTGGCACCGACAGCGAAGGTGGCTACATCGTTCCTGAGTCTTTCGAGACGAAGATCGTTGAGTTGCTTCAGTCTGCTAACCCATTCCGCAGCATTTCGAATGTTATCCGCACTGCTTCTGACCGCAACATCCCAGTTGAGTCTAGCGTCGGTTCCTTCGCATACGTTGCTGAAGAAGGTGCATACGGCACGTCTGACCCAGCATTCTCTCGCGTTGTTATCGGAGCTCACAAGAGCGGTGGCATCATCAAGGTCTCTGAAGAGCTCTTGCAAGATGCTTTCTTCAACCTCGAAACGTACCTCAGCAATGTTGCTGGCCGTCGCTTCGCTTCCCTCGAAGAAACTTCTTTCTGCACGGGTAACGGAACTAGCGCTCCACAAGGCGTTTTCACCCCTACCTACACGAACAACGTAACAGGAGCCGTTAGTGCTACTGCTGCTATCACTGGTAACGACCTCATCGACATCTTCCATAGCCTCGGACGTGCATATCGTCAGAACGCTACCTGGTTGATGGGTGACGACGCAGTGAAAATCGTTCGCAAGCTCGTTGATAGTGACGGACAGTACATCTGGCAGCCAGGTTTGGTAGCCGGAGCTCCCGACACCATCTTCGGTCGTCCAGTTATCGTTTCTGAAAACGCAACTGCTCCTGCTGCTGATGCAAAGTCGGTAATCTTTGGTGATTTCCAATACTACACCATCGCTGACCGTGCAGGCATCTCTGCTCAGAAATTGAACGAGCTCTACGCAGCCAATGGCCAAGTAGGTTACAAGTTCAATGCTCGCAACGATGCTAAGGTTGTTCTTAACAACGCCTTCACATCCTTCACCCACGGTTCTGCTTCTTAATCCATTGAGGATTAAAGCAAGCACGACCTTTGCAACTCTATCTGGCCGTTACCTCAAGGGAGATTCCTACGAGGTAGCGGCCCTAGATGGAAAACAATGGATTAGAAACGGCTGGGCCACGGAGGTTAAGCCACCAAGAGCCAAGAAGCCTAAAACAAGAGCGATACGCTCTCAATCCAGTAAGGAAGTATAGTAACGCCTGCCCAATCCAACGGCCCAAAATTCACACTCTAATGGGGGCATCACGGATGGGCAGGCACTTCTTTTTATACATCAAATGAACCACCACAGCTACAAGACCACTACAGCACCAACATCAGAGCCCATTACTCTGACTGAAGCCAAAACACAGTTACGTGTTGAGAGTGACTTTACTGAGGATGACACATGGATCACCTCTGCTATTACCGTGGTTCGCGAGCAAGTTGAGGCCCTGACGAACAGGGCCCTTATGCCGCAAACACTTGAGCTTGCAGTTGATGAGTTTGAAGACTCTATTGCACTGCCAAAGCCACCGTTCAGCTCATTAACGTCCATCAAGTATTATGATGAAGACAATGTGCTGCAAACACTTTCAAGCGACTATTACCTAGTAAACGATTTCATTGAGCCCGCTGAAGTTGTTAAGAAGAGCGAGCAAACATACCCCGCCGTCTATAATCGCCCAGATGCAATCAGGATTGCGTTTGTAGTAGGCTACGCTGATGCGGCATCCGTCCCATCATCGATCAAGCAGGCAATGCTAATGCTGCTTACTGATCTCTATGATAACCGCAGTGCATCAACAAGCCAGATGAGCACCGTTGTTGTCAAATGGACACCAGCTATACTAAACCTACTCTCAACCAGCAAGACGCAGCTATACTAAATGCTATCCTCTCGATTAAGTATTTATGCCAAATCAGAGGCTGTAAACAGCTATGGAGAGACGGCCCTAACCACCACACTACTTAGGAAAATCTGGGCACATGAGATGGCGATCAAGCAGGACGAGGTTAAGCAATCTGATTCGGTCAAGAGCATGGATCGCTACAAGTTCATGACTCGCCAAAACAACTGGCTAACAGAGGATCATGAAATAGAGTGGGACGGCGGTAGACTAACGATAGATTCAATAGAGCCTGCTGGGCACCAGCTCAAACAGTGGTTTGTCATTAAGGCAACAAGACAGAGTTAGTATGAATCAAAGAGCTCAGATATACGCTAGGCAAACATCGCTTAATGGGTATGGCGAAAAGTCAAGCGTCTACTCGCTTTTAGGCTCCGTGTGGGGCAGAATTAAGCACAAGGCACCTGGTGAATCCCTGATATCTAGCAAGCATAAGCCAGTTCATAACATAGAAATCACAGCACGCAACTTCGGTGGATCAACTGGCGATGAGCTTGAGTACAACGGCTACCGCTGGGAGGTTGAGGGAGTTAGACGCAGGCACCGCAGTAACAACATTCAAATAATAGCAAACCGCCTATACTCCACGGCCAACATCATTAAATACTACCGACAACCAGACGGCATCAGTTCTTATCTACAACCAGGCGGCGATAAATACCTCCAACCTTAATTCCCATGGCAGACATCACAGTAAGTGCAGATATTCATTCGTTCCTCCAAGCAGCCTCAGACGCCGCTGCAAGGACAGCCCTAGGTGTAGACGCTGCTGGAACCGACAACAGCACAGCAGTCACTCTGGCGGGCACTGGCACGTACATTTCGATTGCGGGTCAAGTAATAACGGTTGACGGCATAACCGAGAGCGACATCACTGACCTCGGCACGTACCTGACCGACTTGACTGGCGATGCTCTATCAACTGTTCAAGACGTAACTATCACGTCCATGGTTTCTGGCGAAATCCTAGCATGGAATGGATCGGCCTGGATTAACCAAACTCTCGCGGAGGCTGGCATATCGGCCACGGGCCACACACACACCGCTTCTGATATAACGGATTTTGACACTGAGGTTGGCAACAACACGGCAGTCGCTGCAAATACAGCTAAGACGGGAATCACAGCTCAGCAAGCATCAGATATTACTGCAAACAATGCAAAAGTTACGTATGACGCCGCAGCTGCTGTTGCACTTAACACTGCCAAAGTTACCAACGCAACCCACACTGGTGACGTTACGGGCGCGACCGTATTAACTATTGCAGCTGGAGCCGTTGACTTGGCCATGCTATCTGCAACTGGAACTGCATCTGGTACAACTTTTTTGAGGGGTGACAACACATGGGCAACACCAGCAGCAGGTGACGACGCAACGAGCATACAGGGGACGGACGTAGATGGCTCAGTTGGGTCTCCTAGCGATGGCGACATTTTGGTCTATAGGTCTGCTGGATCTGACTTTGTTCTTGAGTCAAAGCCAGCCGCCGGATCAAACCCAGCCGCGTCCGACATAACGGATGCTACAGCCGATGGCATTGCTCTGATTACAAGCTCCGACGCAAACCCATTTACCGATGCGGATGAATCAAAGCTCGACGGGATTGAGTCATCTGCAACAGCAGACCAAACGGGAGCGGAGATCAAAACGGCGTATGAAGCAGAGTCCGACACTAACGCCTTTACCGACGCCGAGAAAACCAAACTAAGCGGCATCGAGACCGGAGCAACCGCAGATCAGGATCTTTCATCGTATCAGCTTCAGCCATCCGAGGGAGCCTTTGCCAACGGGGACAAGACAAAACTTGATGGAATCGAATCCTCCGCAAATGTAACAGACACAGCGAACGTCACCTCGGCAGGTGCGTTGATGGATTCTGAAGTCACGAATCTAGCTCAAGTCAAAGCTTTCGATTCCAGCGACTACGCAACAGCGGCACAAGGAACCAAGGCTGATTCAGCACAGCAACCGCCGAGCGAAGGAGCTTTTGCCAACGGGGACAAAACCAAGCTTGATGGAATCGAAGCATCAGCAGACGTAACAGATGCAACAAACGTCACTGCCGCTGGTGCATTGATGGACAGCGAAGTTGATGCTGACATTAAAACATTGTCACTGCCTGCAAGCACAACAATTAGCACGTTTGGAGCTAGCCTAGTAGATGACGCTGATGCAGCGGCTGGTCGCACCACACTGGGCGTAGATGCGGCTGGCACAGACAACAGCACCAACGTGACACTAACTGGTTCTGCCACCTATCTCAGCCTAGCAGGGCAAGCCATTACGGTCGATCCTATCACCGAAAGTGACATATCCGATCTTGGCACGTATCTCACCGCTGAATCAGACACGCTTGATACAGTAACTGGCCGAGGGGCAACAACGACAAACGGGGTCACGGTCGGGTCTATAGACATTAACGGCGAGATTATTGAAAAGGCCGTAAACACAACAGGGGTTACTGGTTCAACCGCACTTGATCCAGCAAACGGGACGATCCAACGACTGACATTTTCGGGTGACGTGACATTCACAGATTCGCTTGCGGATGGCGAGTCAATCACGTTGAGCATTGATGACGGATCTGGATCAACCGCAACATGGCCTACTATGGAATGGGTCGGCGGATCGGCTCCAACATTAGACACAACCAACGAACACATTATAGTCGTTTGGAAAGTTAATAGCACGCTGTACGGAATGGCATCGGGGGTAGCATCATGAATATACTAAAAATAAAGAACGGAAAGCCCGTTAAGTATTCAGAGGCTCGCCTAAGGCGGGATAACCCTAATGTTAGTTTTCCCAACCCCTTAAATACTGCGATACTATCTAGTTTTGACTGCTATATATATGAGATTGACGCCAAACCGGAATACAATCCAATTTTGCAAAATCTGAATCCAGTATTCGAGCTGCGCTATGAAGGCTGGTGGGTTCGGTCATGGGAGGTTGTAAGTTTTAGCG
>Ga0208012_1000640_pt1 | contig 11224 bp, 24 predicted proteins | sample 15BtaG_FD_184090 | JGI IMG/M metagenome (GOLD analysis project Ga0208012, IMG submission 184090) | Marine viral communities from the Subarctic Pacific Ocean - 15B_ETSP_OMZ_AT15312_CsCl metaG (SPAdes) (version 2) | ecosystem: Environmental > Aquatic > Marine > Oceanic | place: Pacific Ocean... | reverse complement strand
AGTGTCTTGAGGCTGGAAGCCTGCTTGACGAGGGTGCCGACTCTGGCATCGTCTTCAACCTCACCAACTCTTTCGTTGGGTTCGAGGCGGCTGTTGCCTTCAAAGACTTCGTTGACAACTACGAGCGTCAAGTTACCGTTGAGGACATCCTTGACGACGGAAAAGTTGAGATGACTTCTGACTTTGGCATCAACGAACACGCTGCCCTCATCACTAAGATGGAGCAGTCAGGAGCGTTCAACGACAAGTTGGAAGAGGCTCAAGTTCAGAACCTCGCCAACTACTATGTCACTCTTCCGAGTGAAGTAGCTATGAAGCTTTGGACTCTGCTCGGACAAGGGCACCAAGCAAACTCTGTCGCTCTTCACCAGTCTAAGACTGATGATGGACGAAGTGTAAGCGCCTTCATCGTTGAGTTGCTCACTGGCGAAGAGGCTAAGTAATCATGAAGATAACGAAAAACAGGAGAGCCATCTGCAAAGATGGTTTTTCCTTAAGCGTCCAAGCAGATAGTATGACGTATTGCTCGCCGAGAGTAAACAACGCCGACAACTACACTTCCGTAGAGGTTGGGTTTCCAAGCTCGCACGAGCCGTTGCTCGCTCCTTACCAAGACGGAGAAGGAGACATGAGGCAAAGCGTGTTCGGATACGTTCCAACATCTGTTATTGGACTCGTTCTTATTAAACACGGCGGTATGGTAGAAGGAGAACTTCCTTCGGGCATCCCAGCTTACACGTTGCCAGATTCACATTAGCAAAAGGAACTCTTGATGAATATCAAATATGTAATAGTTCAGGACAGACTATCGCAAGACAAGAAAGGAGGGCTCAAGTCCTCCGAAGTTGTATTGGCTTACCCAGACACTCTATCCAACGCAAAGATGCGAATGGGCAAGTGGAAAAGTATCCTTGAGATAGAGAACATCAGGATGCGCCAAGCAACGATGGACGACTATCCCAAAACAAAGAAGCAGAAGAGGAAGAAATCGTGATGCTTGCACTAAAACTCGCTGGTGCCTCTTGTAGGCTCTTCGCTCGTGCCTCGTTCGCCATGACGATGTACGCCCTTCAGAAGGTAGAGGAGACGTTCAAAACGGATTTAAACGAGAAGAAATACTACGATAATATTAATGATGATGACGAATCTGTGGTATAATAATATGGCAAAGAAGAAAAACAACAGACTTGATAAACTCAACGCCTTACTCGACAACTTAGACACGCCAGAAGACAACGTAGTTGTCTCACCGCCGAAGGTAATAATAGAAGATGATGACGTTCCACCTCCAGCGCTCAAGCCGAAGAACGGCAAGCTTGGACCAACAAGAAACAAAGAATGCAAGCATTTCAGTTGGTGGAATGTGGAAGGAGAGTGCGGACACTACGACTGCAAGCACCAGACAAAGAAGGACTAAGGAATGAAGCTTCACGCCCCGAGGGGAAAAGATGGACGTCCTCTTGGAGTCGGAGACATTGTTGATGTCTGGTGGCAAGACGGAAAGTCAGGAAGAGCCACGATTTTGAGTATCGACAAACTCTTGAACGAGCAAGAAATCAGAATCTTTGACTCCGAAGTCCTCTGGAACACTGGCGAAAGAGGTTTAGCATCAACCGCTACGATGACGATAGTATCAAAGGCGGGCAATAAAGATGTCGTGTGACAACATGCCGTATCGCTACGAAGAAGATCAACAATACCCGATTGACCACCCTGCGGAAGAACTCCCGTATGATTCCAGAGACGAGCCAATGTTCAAAGTTGGCGACATGGTGAGGTGGAACCAAACCATTAGAGATAGGCATCAAGCGGATGAAGAGAGGGGATTTCCTCCAAGCCCGTGGAGAATAAACAAGAAGCACGCAATAGTCAAAGAGGCATTCTGGGCTCTCATAGACTGGCAGTATTCAGCCGAGGACAGAGAATACTATAGCCCCAGAGACGCCGACTTCGGCGAAATGGAAATCCCATACTACGTCCCAGAATACGTCCTGTATTGGAACGACGGCGACACTTCACACACAAGCCAGACTTGTCTTGAGCTTATCTCGGAGGCACCAGATGCTATTGAGTGAAGCCAACCTGCCAGCAATCGGAGACTTGTGTAAGATAGTTGATCCTCGCGAGGCATTTCCGCACGTCGAACACGGAGAAATCTTATACAGCAACTTTAAAAACGACATCAGAGTTGGAGACATTCTACTCGTCGTCGGACAAGAAGAGGGCAAGTTCGGCACATCTTTCCTCGTCACAAAGGACGGCATCAAGACAGAAGTTCATTCGTTCTTCACCAGAAAGTATGTCGGAGACAAAGAGTGTTCAAAGTAGGAGACTTAGTTAGGTGTATAGTTTCGTTGTGGGCTGAGAACAAGGGAACATTGGGAATAGTTGTCGGGATAGACTATGACTCTCGGGTGCATTCATTTCCGATGTATATCGTAATGTTTGTTGATACGGGAACTACATTATGGATGCACCCTAACGACATCGAAGGAGTGTCGCTAGTGGATAGAATAAGGAAAGAGAACTCATGAGTTATGGACCACCAATAGCAGCCGACGGCGTTCTTTGGGTTCCTATCATAAGAGATGGACACAAGACAAGAGTGCATCAAGGGCAGTATTGCCGTTGGATAAAAGACGGAATAATAAGAACAGAGAGTCCGCTGATAATCATTGATATATCTCGGAGCGACGACGGAGAAGATTATCTGTATGTTATCGACTCTGCCAACGGATACCATACAGGGATACCTGTTTCAGAAGCATACATAGTATACACAGGAGACGACATAAAATGAAAATAGTATTACTACCACTAAGCGAGGCACACCCAGACGCTCTCTATTTGGAGCCAAGGGAATACTTTGATGAAGCCATCATCGGCACCACGAACCAGCCAGATAGCTATCACGACTCTTGGTATCGTGACTCCGATATAAACATACTCGTTTACGACATAGACATGACTTTGGAAGCAATAATGAGATGGCAAGAGTGCTCACCTGACGACGCATTTGAGTGGTTCCATTACAACACTCAGGGCTCTTGGTTCGGTGAAGGAACTCCTACATTCTACAGCGACGACTACGACGAAGAGGACGAAAGTGAAGAAGACGAATAAGAAGCTGGCAAGGCTCGATGAGTTGCTCAAAGGCTTGGATGTCAATCCTGAAGAAGCCGTCACGACATCTCCTCCAAGGAAAGAACCGCCTGACAACTCAAGGTTCAGAGAACCGAAGACTAGAACTCACCCTCACCGACTTGAATGCGGACATTGGAACTGGTGGCTGAGTGGGACAAAGAAAGATAAGAATAGAATCTGCACAGATCGTGCGTGCGTGCGTCAAAGAGAAGAAGAAGGCAAAGAAAACGAATAAAAACCCTTGACATTCCAACCCTGCCGTGTTACATTATATATGTAATAAGGAGAAAGATGATGAAAAAACCACCACCATTCAAAGAGGACACGCTCCTCCACTTTTACATTATAGTAGGTGCCTTGCCATTATGGGTATTGGCAGTATCAGAATTTATTCTTTGGGCTCAATATGGAGGGCAGTAAAATGACAGCACATCAAGCAATCGGTTTAGCAGAGGGTTTCATTGAAGGGGAGAGCGAGGAGCAAGTCATCGAAGCATGGCAATACTTGCTCGATGTCGGACTCGTCTGGCAGCTTCAAGGCTTCTTCGGACGCACTGCCGTCGCCATGATTCAAGAAGGCATTCTGGAAGTCAAAGATGCCGAAGATAATCCTGAAACACTTTTCGTATAAAAATACAAGAAACTTCTTGACAAGCAATAGCATACGGGTTATATTGTATATACAATAAAAGGAGAGAGACATGAATGAACTAAAGACACTAATCGAAATCCACGAGGTTGCATACAACATGGCGTCAAAAGAGGCTGGCACAGGACAGTCAAGAGCCGAGCTATGGGACATCGAGCAAGAGCTATCCGACAGGATGGAAGAAGTTGCTGAGAACATCGGCGCTCGCCTTATCGGACACGTCAACCCCAAAATCGAACTCATCGTTCTATCGTAGGTGTAAAAATGGTTTGGACAATCTTAGGACAAGATAGAATCTCAGGTAAACTTGAGTCGTTCGCCCTGTTGAAAGACGGGGCGAACTCAAAGCAACGGGCATTCACCGAAGCGTCAGAAACCGTCGAGGTGCTCGCTGTTATTCAAGGCAATCACAAGGGTTCCATCACTCTCTACAAGCCGTTCACCAGCGACATAGCGGCAGCTATTGAGACTGAGGAAGAGAGAGTGAACAGGGAGCGATTCAAGCGCTGTAGCGAGTATTGGGAAGGCATCTAAGTTGGATAAGGATATACAAATAGGAGATTTGGTTAGAATCAGTGAAATGGTTTGGGAGGACGGAATACCAGAGAACAGGATTGCCGTCGTCTTGTCTAAATCCACTCAAGATTCCTACAACATCATCGGCAGGAACGGCAAAGTCCTCCGCTTTCATGAGTCTCTTGTTGAAGTCGTTTCCAAAGTAGAAGACGACGACATCATTTAGTCTCCGAACATTTTGAAACACAGAGCAACGGCATAAAACGATAGATAGGTAATACTCAGAGCCAAGACGACGGGAGCGAGAACAACGATGACGGCGACAGAAAGCACCAAGAGCAATAAAGACTCAGAAGTTACATACTTCTTCAGACTCTTTATGAAATATCCCATCGTTCGCTCTATTATTACATTGTTGCTATAATAAATAGAAATAAACTTTAGAACGCATGGAATAGATGCTATAATAGTTGAATAAAGAGATGAATAATGAATATCAGCAGAAAATGGGCAATGCCCAACAGTAACACATTCAGCATCAAGCCGATACATGAGATTATAGACAGGCACCTAACCGAAGGCGTCTGGGTTGATCCATTCGTAAGAAACAGCCCGTTCAAAGACAGGATGACTTTCACAAACGATCTCAATCCAGAGTTTGAGGCAACGCACCACTTGGATGCTCTCGACTTCATGAAAACCCTTGACGACAACAGCGTTGACGGCGTGTTGTTTGACCCTCCATACAGCCCACGACAAATAAGCGAGTGCTACCAAGGCGTCGGGCGTATCGTCACGCAGAAGGACACTCAGTCGTCCTTTTGGGGCAACTTGAAGAAGGAAGTGGCGAGAGTAATGAAAGATAATGGAACCGTAGTCTCTTGCGGATGGAACTCAGGCGGATGCGGAAAGTCTAATGGATTTCAGATAGTTGAGGTTCTTATTGTTCCGCACGGAGGATGGCATAACGACACCATCATAACCGTAGAAAAGTTCGGAGATAAGAAATGAAACTATGGAAACCAAAGTTCTTTGAGAACAGCAGACTGCCAGAAATCCTATCCAAGATAGCGCCCATTCACATTTGGGCAATAAGCATAGGTCCATTCGTCTGGTGCAAAGGAGTTCTAACAGAGCAAGACAAGAGACACGAGACGATACACTTTCAGCAACAATTGGAACTACTATTCGTATTCCAGTGGGTGCTGTATTTTGCGTTTTACCTTGTTGGGTTAGTAAGATACAGAAACGGATTGCTTGCGTATCTCAACAACCCATTCGAGCGCGAAGCATACGACAATGAAAAGAATGAAGACTATCTTTTGACGAGAAAAAGATATAGTTGGATGTTCAACAAGGGCGAAGAATGATGTATTTTGCTGCATATTTGATTATTGGCTCCATAGTATCCTACGGCATCTTCACGATACTGAGGGAACTCTCTCATGAGATTAGATATATACGTATGGATGATGATAGAGACACTGATGAAAAGCGTATCGCAGGCGAAGAGACAAGCGAAGTCGCCCTAAACTACCTGAAAATAGCAGCAAAATTAGAAGAAAAGGAAGGTGAATAATGGGAATAACTAAAAGCGGCGACAAAACAGAGAGCCTAGTAGAGAACTTGTGCAAGAATGTGAAAGTTCTCAAGAGAGGTTCTCCGCTTGGAGATGCCGAATACGCCACGGCAGTCGAAGAATTCTATATAGAAATCAAAAAGAAAACGCTGAACCAAGTAAGACCTTACAAGTATATACCAGTAGTGGCATATAATCCAGATGATGACGACTGGTTTGTTATCCCTCCTGACGACATTCTCGATATGGCAAGCAAGAGAAAGGGACAGCATACGTTGAACCCATTCGTATGCATCGGATTGGGCGCAGTGTCGAAACTTACCAAAGGTAAGAAGCCAAAGCCAACGAGGTGGCACAAATATCACACAACGCCTGCTCAACTGGAGGGAGATATTGTCTCTGCTTTCCGCAAAGGAGAGGCGTCACGGCGTAAGAAGCTATTCGCCCAGAAGGTATATCGCACGCTCAAAGAAACAGTAATCGCTCAGAAAGATGAGTATGGGAGCGCAGAGTGATGATATTGAAGAATGAAGATTGTCTAGACTATTTGAGCGACATCGAGACTGAATCAGTTGACATGATAGTCGTAGATCCTCCATATTTCCAGATAGTGAAGAATGAGTGGGACAATCAATGGAAAACTGAAGATGACTATCTTGCTTGGTGTGGAAAGTGGACAAGAGAGGCATCAAGAGTCTTGAAGAAGGGAGGCTGCTTGTTTGTATGGGGAACTACGAAGACAGATACTTTCCTGAAGTATAAGCTAAACGTCTTGAATTCAATCGACGAGCTACAATATCAGAACTGGATAATCTGGGCTTATGACTGGGGCGGAAGAACCAAGAAGAAGTTCCCTCGAAAGCATGAAGACTTGCTTATGTATTCCAAAGGCAAAGAGTTTCTATTCAACGCTGACGACGTTAGAGTTGAGAGAGCAGTGAAAGTGAATATGAATTTGCAGAGAAAGATCAATCTATTGAAGCGTGTTCAGAGCGGTGGCGACATTTCTATCGCCGATGCAAAGATACTAAAGACTATGAAGCTAACAGATGCGACGGAAGAAGAAGTGTCAGGCGCTTTAGGTGTTCTGTTGAAAAAGAACAGCGTCTTTGAGAAAGGAAAGATTCCGACAGACGTTTGGTTCAAAAATAATCATACGACATCTAAAGAGTATGCAGGCTGGCATCCAACACAGAAGCCAATAGAGCTAATGGAAAGGATAATAAAAGCCCACACTAACGAGGGAGGAGTCGTCTGCGACTTCTTCTCTGGCTCTGGCTCGACAGCTATTGCCGCTATCAATTGTGGTAGAGTATTTACTGGCTGTGAGTTGAGTGAAGAATACTACAACAATTCTCTTAGCAGGATTGAGAGGTTAACTAAAGATGAAACTCGTTAGAGACAAAATTCCTCAGATAATATTGGAAGACGGCAGAACACCCATCTATCATCTCGCGACACCCTCTGAGTACAAGCGAGAGTTGTTCCGCAAAGTCATCGAAGAGTTGGAAGAGTTCAGAGAAGAGCCCTGCCTCGAAGAAGCGGCAGACTTGGTTGAGGTGGTTCACACTCTCATCGAAGCACACGGGTTCGGTTTCGCTGACGTCGTGGAGACGGGCATGACAAAAGCAAGATTAGTAGGCGGATTTAATCGAGGAATAATCCTTGATAGTGTAGAATGAATGTGGTATAATACCATTACAACAAACAAAAGGAGAACATTATGTTCACGGATGAGAAAGTAGCAAAGATAAACGAGATGAACCTAACACCAGATACGGAAGTGACTCTGACTTATTCAGAGTGTACTGATTGTTCTCTTCGCAATGAAGATGAGATAGAGCAAGGGTTACAAGAACTTTCCGTAGTAAGCACATTCGCCGATATGGTATCGCAGCGTGGAATGAACTTCACCGATGTTTATGGAAACAATGTCATCGACGAACTCGTTGAGAATGAGGTTCTAGATCGAGAAGTTCTTGAAGAGAAGTTGAGTGAGTTAGATGAGTTGGAAGAGGATGAAGAGCCGTGGGAAACTCTCGGAGAAGTAATCGCCGAAGCAATCAACGACAACTTCTACGATCAAAGTGTGGTTGAGAGTGACGTTACTCGTTTCGACATCAAGCGTGGAGAAATAGAGTTGAGCGCAACTATCAAAACTACTGTCGGAGCAGTCCTTGAAAATACTCCATCGTTAGCAGGATGGGAAGTAACAGTTCCTTTTCTCGGCGGAACCTTCACCTTATAAGAGGAGTGCAACGCCATGAACAACAAGACATCAAGGACGAGGAAGTTCTTCGAAGGCGTTGAGAGCATCATCGCCGAGAGTATCGAAAGACTGGTGCGAGAAGAGAAGAAGAAAGAGCCTAAAAAGAAAACCAAAAGACCAATAGACTTCTAATAGGAGAGTGAGCCATGCCAAACTGGTGCGAGAATGCATTAGACATTACGGGAACTTCAAAGAGCATCAAACGCTTAGTTGAAGACCTAAGAGAGAACGAGTACAAGTGGAACGAGACTATCGCCCCACATCCAGTAACGAAAGATGAGTACGACAAGAACTGGCGAGCACTCAACGTTGAAAACTGGGGAACCAAGTGGGAAGTCGGAGACGCCGCAACGCTCGCCGACACGATAGAGGATAACTACGAAGAAGGAAATGACTATCTCGGACTCTGGTTCGACACAGCATGGACTCCAAATATAGAAGTGAGCGAAGTCTTAGCAAAGAAGTATGGCGTCGAAGTAACTCACAGATACGAAGAACAAGGTTGCGAACTGATGGGAAGGGTATTCATCGCTCCCGACGGCGAGGTGCTGGAACATCGAGAGTATGATGTGGAGAACTTCAGCGAGGTTATGGAATTCCACGATGGTGATGTTCCCTTCAATTGGTGTCAGCTAACCAACGGGAAAGAGGAAGCCATCGCTATAGGCGACATGCTTCACTTCAACTCAGCCGCTGGCGATCCAATCGGTGTGTTGATAAGCGATGACGAACTGCTTCTCGTCGGAGAAGGGAGAACGATTCCAGTTGGAAGCGCAGACGGCGAGTTCTTCGTCAACGAGGACTATATTTGATGACGATGCTGAGTGAAATAGAGGAAGTCAGGTATGAACTCGGAGACGAGAAGGCTAAGAGGCTCGGACAACTAAGAGAATACTCAAAGGCATTGATAAACATGTCCCTACACAGAGATGAAAAGGGAAAGGAGTCACTGTCCGACTGCCTAAGCGAAATCAATGACATCCTCGCAGAAGCAGGATTGGTGTCAAACAGATGAGCGAAGGCGTCAAATCTGGTGACTTAGTGAAACACAAGGCAACTTGGCATGACTACGGCGTGGGGTTGATGATTCGCAAGACAGGCGAGATCAATACGTGGGGAATGAGGCACGACGAAGACGAACACATGCGATGGTGGGTTCATTGGACAAACTCGCCCTGCGCACCAGAGCCTAACGGATTTGACATAACTTATGAGGCAGACATCATAATCATTCAGAGAGCATAAAACAAATCCGAGAATAATAAAATAAAAACTTTATACTATTCGCATATTATGCTATAATAACAATACACAACAAACAAGGACAAACATACAATGTTTAGACAAGCATCACTAATAAGCGTTTTGGCGCTAATCTCTTGTGGGAAGTCAGACGACACCACAGACACATCAGTTACACTAACTCAGGAAGCGCATGGCAAGATCGCAGGAATTGTAACCGATTCCACTGGTTTGCCCCTCGTAGGCGTTCTCGTCTCGGTTCAGGGCATCTCAGTCAGCACAAGCGAGACAGGAGTATTCATCATCCCAGACGTTCAGCCGTCTCCACAAGTATTAGTCTCCTTTACTAAGTCAGGCTACGCCAAAAACTACTCATACGTAGCCCTTAGTTCGTTTGAAACAGCGAACACCAACGCTACGCTACTGGAAGTAACGGGCACAAGGACTATTCAGTCTAACGTCGCCAGCGAGGTAGAGGTAGAGGGAACGACAATCTCCTTCGCAGCAAACTCCTTCCTCACATCAGAAGGCGATGCCTATTCTGGTGAAGTAAGAGTGGAAGTAACCAATCTCGATCCAAACACTGCCGCAGCAGTTGGAGCACCAGGCGACTTATCCGCCATTTCATTCACCGACAGCGGCACAACCAAGTCGGCAACGACACCATCTCAACTAGTTTCATACGGAATGGTTGACGTAACGCTCTTCGGCGAAGACGACGAGGTGCTAAACGTATCAGACTCCTCACCAGCAGACGTTGAGATAGGCATTTCCAACGGAGAATTGCCTGAACTCTATCAAATGACTGACGGAGACAGCCAAGTAGCGTGGAGTTTCATCCCAGAGTACGGAAAGTGGGTAGAGGAAGGCGACGGAGCAGTTGTGGAGAGGGACGGAGAGCTATTCTTCCAGTTCCAAGCAACTCACTTCTCTTGGTGGAACTGCGATCAAGGATTCGTCCCAAGTTGTGCCTCTGGACGAGTAGTTGACGTTGTTGACTTCCCAATCCGAGGCGCACAAGTTGCTTGCCGAGGTGGGCAATCAACTTCTATCGTAACCACTGATGATAATGGATATTATGTTTGCAGTATTATGGTTGGCGACACCGTAAACTTCGGAGCGTCCACTTTCGTAGGTGGAAGAACTTGGGCAAACGGATTGTCTCAGTTTATGGACGGAGAAGGTTCAGACGCATCAACTTGCGAACCTATCCCTACCATCAAGATTGACGTCTGTCGTATCGCTGGTTCAGTAAACGTTCAGAACGTAAACGCCGTCACAGAAGAAGACGCAGCAGCCGTGAACGGAGACGGCATTACCGCAGTGTTCTGGGAGCCACCTGGAGATCCAGTGTTCTGCGAGAATCCTTGGGACGCAATAGACGAAGGAGATTGTTGGATAGGAACAACGGGAGACATTCAACAATCATTCCCAGACAGCGCTATCCCTGGCATACCAGAGACTGCTCAGTCAGTAGGAACTTGGTTAGAAGTCTATGATAACTCGACAAATGCCTATCGACTTGATAGAAGTTATCAACAAGGACTGCCAATCTACGTAAACGAGAACAACGAGAAGCCAGAACTCGAAGCTGGAAGTCTGTTGGACATCTCAGCAGCAGGTGACTACGACAGTTACTTCGGAGCGTGGGACATATCAAGGTTCGCAATCATCCCAGAGGCAGCGGAGTTCGAAGATAACTCAGGCATCCAACAACTAAATGGAAATCAGCGCATAGACGTTCGGAACTCTTCTGAACTAACAGTCGCAACAGTCTTAGTTGGAGACTCACACGCAATCTGTAGAGCAGATGAGCACGGATTCA
>Ga0208012_1000637_pt1 | contig 11251 bp, 15 predicted proteins | sample 15BtaG_FD_184090 | JGI IMG/M metagenome (GOLD analysis project Ga0208012, IMG submission 184090) | Marine viral communities from the Subarctic Pacific Ocean - 15B_ETSP_OMZ_AT15312_CsCl metaG (SPAdes) (version 2) | ecosystem: Environmental > Aquatic > Marine > Oceanic | place: Pacific Ocean... | reverse complement strand
CCTTCTAGGCGCTCCACTTCACTAGACGGCATGCCGATACCGGTCTTAATACCAAACTTTTCATCGATATCCAAATATAAAAAGAAGTCTCCATACTTGCACATTGAACGGCACCAACCAAATAGGTTGTGGTCAATATTTAAAATGTTGTGGTAAAGAGAATCAAGGACGGCCTTTATTTCTTCGTTCGAACATTTAATGTTTAGCATCGGCTGTAACGAAGAATGTGTCGTCATCTCGTCAGCGTAGATGTCAAGGGCCGAGGCTATTTCCGGTGTATACTCCATTTGCTCGAAATCAACATAACGCTCGGCGCGGTTATGCTGATTCATTATGGCTAACTGGAGGTTGTAAGCGTTCTTTGACCGGGCGGTCTTGAAAGACTGTCCACTGGCAGAGGTGAAGCGGCTGGCGAACTTATCGAGCTGATATCTACGGAGGCGCCGGCCCGTCTGCGAGCGCCGATTAATCAGGGGTCCAGAAAATATTCTGGTTAGAGCTTTAAAAAGTTCTGAGCGGGGGTTTCTTGGGTTTCTATCTTGGTTTGCCATTTATCTATCCCTTAATAAGCCAAATAAAATCTTTTTGATCTTGCATTTCTTTCTTAGCCTTGTCGCTCCAAACTCCCTGTCGATGGCCTAGCATCCCGGGAATTGTTGTTTGAAGTTTTCTGGTGTTTAGTTGCATTGCGTTCATCATTGCTTTTTTGTACTCTAGGTCCTTTTTGTTAATCGTAAGTGCTGTATCTCTAACCCAACATGCTATTGCTAAGGCCATAACCAAGTCATCGTGATAACTTCTCATTGCCTGGGCTTTGTTGTTATTCCATATAAAAGTTTTGAACTCGTCTACAAGTCGTGAAGAATATGTAGTAATTAGTTTATTTCGTATGAATTCTTCCATTTTCGCAACGATTAGTGGGCGCGTCTTGGATGAGGTAGTGAAACCAGGAACTGAATTGCCAATGGACTCAGCCTGTAGTTGGTCAACATACTCGTGCGTTCCCTTTACCGAGTGATAAAGGTTCGGGTATTCTCTGTCTCGCAATTTCTCTAGAATTGAAATTCCTAGACTGTTGTTCTCAACCACCAAAAGGCAATTGCCAAACTCTCTGCCTGTGCTATCAAGAGTGGCAGCAAATTCCTCAAGGTTTGGTTTTCCACGATATTCACCTATGATCTCCATGGTCTCTAGTTTAATTATGTGGAAAACAGAAAAATCATGTCCATCTCCTCTGGCAACATCTGCGGTCATAAGATATGTGGCCTCTGGGCTATACTGTTCCCAGAGCCACAGATTGCGATCAAAGCCGGTTCTGTAAGTTGGATCCTTGATACACTGAACCAGTCTTTCCAAATCTTCAGAATGTATAACTGTTTCGCCAGAAGCATTGAAGTTGCATTCTAATTCCTGCGCGATTTGACGATAAGACATATTTCTTGTCTCTTTCTCAAACCAAGCTTGGTCTCTTTCGGGGTGTTTGTCCCACGGCAGAACTGTCGGGTGGAAATCGTTTACATTTTGTTCTGCTTCAATGTATGTTTTATGGAACCAGTTACCAACACCATTTGGGGTTGAGAGGGCAATACAACGACCACCCGTTGATAGCGTAGGATACAGGCCGGTCCAGAGGTCATCCAGGTTCTCAACGTGCGCGGCTTCGTCAATAACAAGGAGAGACAAGGCTTCTGAGCGGCCGGCATCGCCGGATGAGGTAGAAGCCTTGACTTCCGATCCGTTTGTTAATACAAAAGAAGTCCGGTTATCAATCTTGATCTCTGCTATCTTGAGCCAAGGGGGAACATTTAACATAATGCTCTTCACCTTCTTGACTAGGTTGGCCGCGGTCTGGAACTTTGTGGCGATGACCAAGACATTCTTGTCACGGTAAAACAATAATAGCCACACAATGTATGCGGCCGTGATGGTGGATATTCCTAACTGTCGTGCTTTGAGGATGACATTGAAACGATAGTCGTTAAAGTCTATTAACAAGTCATCTTGGAAGGGATAGGTTTTAAAAGGAATGAGACCTTTTAGGGGGTGGGAGATCCTAGCATAGTTGTTTATAAAGTATGCCGGGTCTTTTCCGCACTTAACTATTTCTTTGACAGTTTCTTTTTTGGTTAGCCGCGGCATTACTCAGCCTTGTACGGACTATGTATATCCTTTCTGGCCTTTACTTTCCCCTTTCCGGTGTACACGGGCTGGCCGGCTGTGGGGGACTTGCGCTTATCATTTTTAGCGCTCTTATTGCCGGCGTCCTGATCTAGAAACTTACGAAAATTATCCTCCAAGCGATCTTCTGACTCAGTGTTAACACCTTCGGCGTCAACGCCCCCAATGTCATAATAGCGCTTGGCCTGGACCCAAGTTCTAACACGGGAGGTGTTCTGGACGATGGCGTCTAGTTCACCGGTGGGACTAAGGGAAAGTGCGCTGCCCGTGACTTTCTTATATTCTTTCTTGATGAATTTTGCGATATCGTTTATCATTTGCTCCAAGTCGCTCTCGAAGCCCTTGGCATAAACATCCTTAAGCTTCAACTCGGAATGATAGTGAATACAGAGTTGATTTCCTCCATGGAAAGAAACCTTGAAGCCATCCATAACACGAGAATCAATAAGTGGATCGCCCTCTTCTCTCTTGAGACCAACCTTGATAGGTTCGCCGTTTTCGTCGGTGGCGCCGTCGTGGCTGTTCGCCATGACCTGCGAGATTCCTCTTACAACTTCCATAGTGGTAGCCATTTACTTGTTCTCCTTGAGATATTTTTCAATCTCTTGTGTTACCATTTCTTTAATTCCGGTTGGAGCCGGTGCGGTCGGGATTGAAGCCTTGCCGGCGCTGGGTGTGAAAGCGCGCTCGGGCGTAGTGTAATAAACCATCGCCTTCATGTGCTTTTCTATTTGTTTTAGGGTGTTAAGAATCTGCTCATCTGTCGAGGGCCCTATTCTGTCTGTAAGTTTTTCGTCAATCATTATTAGGCCTCCAACCTTTTTCCCAGCGTTCTTCCCTGTCATCAACCCATTGTATATAGCAACTATAACAACAATCAAATTTATTCATGAAAACATCGTCTTTGATTTTAAAAGAATATGTTTTACAAACGGGACAAACCCTCCTGGTAGTTTCTTTATTAAGTAGTTTTTTGGATATTAAAAAGCCGTCTTGTTCTACTTTATCGTCCTTTTCCTCATTTAGTCGTTCTTTCTTGGCCAACTTCTTTAGTTGTTCCTGGTATTCTTTCTCTTTTTCGTCGTTCCAGTATTTGCGGGGGTTCTCTATGGCCTCCGGGCCGTACTTCTTTGCGATGGCCTTCTCAAACTTGGCTATATCGTTTAGGTCTAGTTTCTTCTTCATTGTATCTTCGCTATGTAATGAGATCCAAAGCCGATCCCAAAGCCAACGGCCACGCTGGTTACGACGAGGGCTGGGACATTTAGTTTCTTGTTCTTCTTGATAATATCCCGGAGTTCTTCGATTTCTTTGTCTCTCGTATCCATCTCTATTTGACAACGGGCCTGTGTCTCGTCCAAAGTTATTTGTATATTCATTATAACCAGTTCAGAGTCAAGTGTCAACCTTTCTTTTTCAAAATCACAAAGTTTTTGTTGCTCTTGTTCCAAGAACTCTTTCCAGGTGAGGAGCCTAGCTGTGGCCTCGTCGTCAAAGCAAGTGGCCTCGAAAGGAGCTTTTGCGCCTTTGGGCAAGAGGGTGAACTTGCCGTCGCCAGCGTAGGCGGGGGCGCACAAAACTAAACCCACGGTTAATATTTGTGTAATCCTACCTAACATGCTCGAAACCAAATTTTGATTCTATCTCTCTGACTAACTGCTCGGGGTTGTCGCGGCGGAGTGCAATATACTCTTCCACCTTTTCTTCTTTGGCTAATGCCATCTCTTCCTTGAAGTCTAAATACTGCGACTCCAAAATGAAAACCTTTTCTTTGTATTCTTTTAAGGCGGCTTCTTTTCTTTCTGTCTCTCGTTGGTAGCTTTCTTTGAGTTCTTTGATTCTCGTCTCGTAGCTCTCCACTGAAGCGTCGTAGGCGTTCACGAGGCCTCTATGATCTTGCCACCAAAAGAAAGAGACCACGAATAGCAAAACTGCTATTGTGATCCCCTTCCAGTATTTGCCTAAAAATGCTAAAGCAGCATTCATCAAGCACCCTTGACTTTGGCGATGGCGTCAATAACTGACTGACCGCCGATGTAAAGAGCGCTGATCATAACCCAGTCTCCGCTTGACAAAAAGCCATATGCGGCAAGGGCTGATGCTGTGGCCCACACAAGTAACTTGCGTGAGACTAACTTTTCTAAACCTTTATCTATTGCTCCTCTTACCATTTTCATTGTCCCTCCTTTGTGAGTTTCATTGTATTTAATCGCTCCCATAATAAGGTGGCTCTTGCCCTGTTATCTTGCTGAGCTTGTTAGCATATCCTCTCGGGGTGATCTTGCCCGCGGTGAGTGCTTTGGTTGCCGCATATGCCGCGTCCCCGTCGGCCTCGAAAGCAGCTTGCACAAGTTTCCCGCCCGCTTTGCGATACCCAGCAAAAAACTTATCGCGGCTTATAGTCTGCGTGAACTGCCTGAGATCCCGAAACTGGCGGGCACCTTCGTCGTCTGGGTCTGGCAGGCGGCCGTGGCCGGGGTCGGACTCTATTCGCTTGATTAGGTCTCTCTCTGCGGAGGCATCAGTGCCCGGCACATAACTCTTCACCGTATCCATAAGGCCTTCGTCTAATGTTGCTGCCAACTCTTCCTTGATGATGCGTTTTAGTTGTTTCTTTGTTAGTTTCATAGTTCTACATCTTCATGATATATTCAGTGTATGTCTTGGAAACCTCTTCTGGTGTTCTCTCTCTTCCAAGTTTATCGTTAAAATAGTTAGCAACCATCCATCGAACCCAGTTTGGTCCTAGATCCTCTTTTACGAAATGCTCCAATTCATAGCCCATTAAGGTTGGATAGCCTTTTTTGCTTTTGTTTTTCTCATAGGAGTTATCAAGAAAGGCATATACCTCATCAATGTTACTCGTATAGGGCTCGTCCTCATACCCCTTCGGCATAACCCAAGGGCCACCAGGCTTTACTCCTCCAGATGAGGATAGTGCCTCTAACTCTTCCTTGATGATGCGTTTTAGTTGGGACTTGGTTAGTTTCATAGTTGTTTACTCCTTTGGGCTGCGGATGCTCTTCGGGCCATTGATACTTTATTCTCTCTCTCGCTGCCGGCCTCACCTGCCTTGACGGCGCGTAGGGCAGCATTGAGGTCCAGTGTCAATGCCGGTGATTCTTCTGTCTTGGATAGCTCGTCAGCAATGTCTTTGATGAGTTTTTGCCTAATGTCTGAGCGCCAGTACCCGCGGGTGATGCGGCGCTGGAAAATGGCCTTGACATAGGGTGAATCTATAGTTTCCCCATATTCTCTCATTTTGTCTTGGATATCAGCCGTGATTTCTTTCGAAAGCGGTGTCTTTTGTTTACGAATAAGTGCAAGCTCAGGTGATCTCTTTCCTTTATTATTCTCCACCACATCAAGCACTTCAAGATACTTCTCTATTTTCATTTTTAATACAACATCGGAACTGAGTATCTCGGCCACAAGTCGGTATTCCATCTGCGCCTTTGCTTCAAGGTCTTTCTGGAATATCCTACTTCTTGCGGTCAAGAAGCCTTTCAGAATGCGAGGTGCTGCAAAGAGGCCGGCTGTGGCGCCGATAGCTAACACAACTCCCAAAGGTATAGTCAAGACGCCGAGATCCTCATTAAGCTGGGCTGTTGGAATCTCAATCATAGCCTCCGGACCAAAAAGCTCGTCTTCAAGGCTCACTTCTTCTTCTGACAAAACAGATTCGAGTTCTTCCTTGATGATGCGTTTTAGTTGGGACTTGGTGAGTTTCATATTAAATACCACCTGTTATTTTGAGTGCGTCAGCCAATCCACTGGCTGCTCGGCCGACATGACGAAGAACCCCTTCTTCTATTCCGGCCTCTTCCATACTTTGCAATAACTGGAAGACCTCTTCATGCATCTCTCTCATCTTCGCAAAGAGCACACCGGGTCCGGATGACGTAAGTGCCTGCTCCCAGCCTTCATTTAACTCTTCCTTTATGATGCGTTTTAGTTGGGACTTGGTGAGTTTCATTGTGTTATCTCCGGTCGATTCTGTGTACCCCCTTGGCCAGGGCTGAGTTTAATCAGTGCCTCGCCGAAGCGGTTGATTATATAATGAAGGGTTCCTGTGGTGTCTTCTTCTGCTTCGAGCATTTTAATGGCGTTTTCAACAATTTGCTTGAGGAGATCTGTGTGCTCATAGCCCACGAGCATGCCAATAGCGTCTTGGATATCGACCTCTGGTCCACCTGGGAGTTTTGTCTCAACGACGTTCTCAAGTTCTTCCTTAATGAAGCGTTTTAGTTGGGACTTTGTGAGCTTCATTAGTTTGAACCATACCTACCCACAGATCTGCCCTTCGCAGACTTAAGCTGGTCATACCGATCCTTCCACGGACCAGAGACGGGCTCCCACACGGTTCCGCGGATGCCTTGTTTGACCGTCGAACCGGCCCCAACATCAGCTTTCCAGTCATTGAAGGCTGCTTCATCCTTGAGAACCCTAATGGCGTCTTCACCATCGGCCCTGAACACTTCCATTTCCTCTCCCCGCGTGAACTTTAGATCCTCGATCGGGGTGGCATCTGAGTCCATGATGCTCTCAAGCTCTTCCTTGATAATCTTTTTAAGTTGTTTCTTTGTTATTTTCATTGTGTTCCTTTAGAAGCGACGTTTCGGGATGCTCTTACCAGATAACCCTAATATAGCAACAATCTCTTCTGCTATTTTGTCCCTAGCAAACCGCTGATCTCGTAGATTAACGCCAGTGTGAGTCTGGTAGATTTTCTCGACAGCTTCCTCGTAGACTGCCGCGGCATCGACAACGTGAAGGGCTTTTTCAACCTCGGCCGGGTCGATCCCCATCATCTTAAATTGTGGCCCGAAATCAGACAAGATGAAATCGATGGCTTTTAGTTCTTCGTTCTCTGGGGAGTACTCGTCGAAGGCTGCGCCGGCATCCGGTGGTGGGGCGGCGCCCAGAGAAGAGCCCCACTCTTCCCCTGACGGCATACTTGCAATCTCTGCTAGGCTCTTTTTCAGCTCTTCCTTGATGATACGTCTTAATTGTTTCTTTGTTATATTCATTGTGCTCTCCTAAGCCATTTATGATATTTCGGTTTCCCCGATCGTGCGCCGGGGTCGGCGGCCCAAAAGGACCATGCACTCAAAGCTTCAAGCCAACTATCCTCAGTGACGCCGGCTTGAGCCGCCAGGGTCTCCGCGTTCGGACGGTCAACGCGATCGAACGGGTCAGTAACTATCTCTTCATAGAAGTCTTCGGAGCCGCCAAAGGCCACGAGGTTCTTCATCGCTTCACGTATTATTTCGGCCGCGGCGGCTTTATCTTCATCACCAACGCCCCTAAACAACTTGCTCTTCATAAGCTTTTTTATTTCACTTTCGAGAGAAAGCACTGTAGATAGCTCTTCCTTGATGATGCGTTTTAGCTGTGTCTTTGTTAGCTTCACTTGTTGGATCTCCTAGCTCACCAATACTATAAATAGTTACTGATTTATATAAGCGTAACCTTCTTTTCGAGAAATATCAAGAGTAGTGTCCACAACGTCCTTCAAAGAGTCCAAATGGGATATGAGAAGAACAGTTTTGAAGTGAACTTTGATCATATCTAAAAGCTGTGTGAACGCCTGTAGATGCTCTTCGTCCAATGCTGTCCCTGGTTCGTCAAGCACCATAATGTCGCTTGTAGGCAGGTTAGAGACGGCCAAGAAGGCAAGACGGATGGCCATAGCAGCCATCGTCTTCTCGGCCCCAGAGGCCATAGAGAGCGGTCTGGGCTCGTGGCTTGGATGCTTGATGAGGATGTCAAGCCTGTTTCCGTCCTCCTCAAAGAGGACTTCGAAGTTTGTGAGGTTCGCCAGGACCTTTGCTATCTCTTGGTTGATGACCGGAAGCTTCTTTTTGATAACATCGTAAGCGATGCCGTTAGGGTGCATGCAGCGCATGTATAGGTCGTAGGCTGCGTATTGCTCACGAAGATCGAGATAGTCGGTCTTCTGGTCTTTGATATTCTGGACCTTCTGTTCCAGGGAGCCGATGAGACGATGAAGTGAAACTACCTCATTTTCACATTTTGTCAGTTGTGTTTTGGTTGCGCGATGCTGCTCGTCAAGAGTTGACTTCTCTTCGGCGAGTTCTTCTAGATTCTCGATTGCTTCTTTATTCTCTTCATAGGTCGTTTCTTTTTTCTTGAGTGCGGCTAACTCCTGGCCCAAGCGATTGATGGTGTTCTTATTGCGGGCGATCTGAAGCTCGATCGATGTAACCGCTCTGGAGGTTTCGTTTCTTTTGTCTGTCAGGGCCGTGTGTTTCCGAATATGTTCGGCAACAACTTCGGGTTCCAGGTCGATCCTTTCTTGTTCCATTTCTTCTAGAAGTTTCTCCAGCCTGGGCCAATCGGCTAGTGCCTTTTCAGCTTCGTGAAGACACTTACAGCCCTTAATAAACCCGGGTTCGTCAAGCGTATCAATCTTTTTCTTGACTGTGTGCATCTCTCTTTTAAAGATCTGCGTTTTTTGGTTTAGTTTGCCTATCCTTTCCCATTTCTTGTTAAGGTCTGTAATGTTGTACTCTTCAAGGAATTTGCCTATCTTGACAACGAGGACCTTTTTGTCTTTTAGTTCTTTCTTGTCCTCGTCCAACTTCTTCTGGGATGCTAGAAGATCAACTTTCTTGTTTCGAATGTCTCGTCGAACCTGTATAATATTGATTATCTCTGCTGGAATAGCATCAATCTTGGCGTCGATGTCGGCCATCTCGGAAACCAGGCGCCCTACTTCTTCTCTTCCTTTCTCGCAAAGAGCTTCTTTTTTAGATAGCTTGCCCTCACACTCTTTGTGTTCCTTTTGGGCTTCCTCTATCTCAACATCGTATTCTCTGCCCTCGATGCGCTTCAACGCCCCTTTCATATCGGAGGCGTCATCGTTCGCTAATCTGAATTTCTTTTCAAATATTTCCAGATCGAGGAATTTCGCAAGGATTTCTTTCCTTTTTGTGCTACCTTCCCTAATGAAGGAAAGACTATCCAACTGGCTAGAGAGACTAGTAAGAAGGAAGTCATCAATAGTCCCGAACACTTTTCTGATGTTCTTGTCCGTGTCGTTTCTTGTGAGTCCATTTAAGCTTACCTTTTCTCCGTTTCTGTCCGTCTTGAAGAAATCCAAGTCGGTCTTGGCTTCAAGAGTCTCCACGCCTTTAAGGCGTTTGGTGTATTTTGTAGAGGAGCGACGAACATAATACTGCTCGTCCCCAATATTAATTACAACCTCACCCGAGCCTTCCTCCTTATTTTGGTTAATAATATTTACATTTTTGCGTTCGTTTTTTGAGGTTGTGTTGTAAAGTGTGTATAATAGTGAGTCTACAACGGACGACTTGCCTGAGTAGTTCTTGCCAAAAATGCCGACGGTGCCGTTTAGTTTGCTAAATTCAATCTTGTTGTCTTCGCCATAGTTGAAGAGGTTGCTCCACTGTAGCTCACTAATCCGCCATTTGATGTTTCTAGAGATCTCTTCACTCTCCTCCGCCTTCTTAATATATTCGGAGTTGAGGTCCAGAACCTTCTTCATCAGTTTTTCAGATGTCTGATACTCCGACAGATACTCCCGAATCATCTCTTCCTGTATCTTCGGGCATCGCATATCATCTTGGTGAATGCTGTTGGTTATCTCCTCGGCCGTGCCTCGTGTGCCTGCGGACCTGTTCAAGAACGTAATGGTATCGGGCTTAAAGCGGTGCTTGGCTACGTCAATAGCTTTTCTCATCGCTTCAAGAGACAAATTATTCTTGGAGACAAGCCGTAGTCTGGAACCCTTTTTAACATTCAAGCCTCTGGGCATACGCCCGGTGGGGGTTAGGTTTATTGTTATAAAAGGCTTGGGGTTCTCAATTACGATATGCTCACAAGTAAAGTCATCTTTGCTCTGGATATCCCATAGCAAGAAGCCTTTGTCATTTGTCTCACCAAAGTTCTGTTGAACAGTGGAGCCCGGATACCGAACACGTCCCTCTTCATCGAGGATCTGATTCGTTTTGTGAATATCTCCCAAGAACACATAGTCGTGCCCCTTGAAGATCTCAATAGGATGATCGCCGTGTGTCATCGTCCAGCCCGTGTCGGTCTTCACACCGGACACAGAGCCGTGATACAGGGCGATATTGATACGCGCTTTGCTTGACGGCTTCACCCAGTTATCTTCGTCAAAGACAGAAAGGACGTTGAAGGTAAAGCCACCGGTGGCGTGAACCTCGCCTGACTTCTTTAGCAACTCCAGGTTTGGGTGCCGTAGTGCGTTCACAATAGGCGTAATGGCGTCCTGCCTGTTATCGTTCTTGAGGTTACCGTCGTGGTTCCCAAGAATGACGTAGGTAGGCGCGATATCAGCAAGGTTCTTTAAGAACGACGTTGCTAAATCAAAATATTCTGGTGAAAGTTGAGTCTTCGTATGTGCGAGATCCCCGCAGTGGACGATATAATCAACTTTCTCTTCTCTTAGTCTATCATAAATCTGATCGAATATTGTTCGATACTCTTTGTGATAGTTATAATTGCGGATGTGCGTATCCGCGATGTGCGCGACTTTCAAGTTAACCCCTACTTGAATATACTATTAATATAACACAATATTGACCATGTGTCAAGTATTATTTCTTAACTGTTGTTCCACCAAACTTATCTGCTATAAAGTCCTGTATCATTTGTGTAGTCTTTATGTCGCCTAGTGACTGGTCATCTGGCATATCTTTAAATTGGCTAACTAACCCTCTCAAGAAGGCCAATTCTATCTTATCATCCACGATCTTTGATACTTTGTCGTCTACGTTTAGTGCGTCCAAGCCAGATTGGGTTTCGAAGTCGTCAGATGCTCCATAAAGTTTTTTAAATAATGAACCAATATCCTTGACGGCCATTACAGCGTCGGCGCCCGGGATCCTTCGTATTAAATCTGACGTAAGTTCGCCGGCGCGCCGCTTCTTCCATATATTTCTTAAATCACCAACAGTATCGATACCAGGCGAAGTATCTTCGCCGGCCTCGGCGGCTTGCTTTCTGGCTTCCTCTTCCCAACCCTCATCAAGGTAGTTGCGCCAGTTTTCTAAAAGAAGTTTCA
>Ga0208012_1000631_pt1 | contig 11390 bp, 28 predicted proteins | sample 15BtaG_FD_184090 | JGI IMG/M metagenome (GOLD analysis project Ga0208012, IMG submission 184090) | Marine viral communities from the Subarctic Pacific Ocean - 15B_ETSP_OMZ_AT15312_CsCl metaG (SPAdes) (version 2) | ecosystem: Environmental > Aquatic > Marine > Oceanic | place: Pacific Ocean... | reverse complement strand
GTTTGAAGCGTTTATGAAAACATTCGAAGGCTGGACCATCCAGAAGATAATTGATAAGAGTACCTACATTAATCTTTATATTGGTAACAAATATGGTCTTGGTGGAGAAGCTCCTGGTTCTGAAGGTGCCGCTCAGTCGTTTGTAGAAAAGCTCGTAGGATTTGTTAATCAAGACATCATGAAGTTTCGACCAAGAGTGTATGAAACAGATGAATTTAAAAAGGCTCATAATTATGAAGAGTATGCCAAACTCGACAAGCAACGTCGACTTGCTCTTAGAGATAGATTCACAGCCCGTCGCGATAAGGATGAAGAAGCGCTCGCTACAGCTAGTGCAGCATATGATACATTGACAAATCAAATTAGTAATACTGAGTGGATGACTGCATGGAGAAAGTCTCGTGATGCAGAGGATCAAGGTGTTAAAGACTTTCATAATACTCCTCTTACTAAAGAAGATTTATCTGATGATGGTAGTGAAGAGTATGCACAACTTAAACAAGCATATGAAATGCTTGCCAATAATTAGAGATATAATATAATGAATAACATGAGCTCAGAAAAAAGAGTGTACATTTGTTTTCTTATTGTAATTATCTTCTTTTGTAGTGGGTGTAGTACTACTAGATGGGAATGGATGCCAAATAGAGATGGATTAGATCCAGACGTTAATAAGGTTGCACTACCAGACCGGGAGGAGTTAGGTGGCATTGAGGTTGATGTTTTAAAGATATCATTCTAAGATAGCTCAGTGTTTTTAGAGATAGGATTTTTATATTATGGAAGATTTTAATAAATTTGAAGAACTTGCCGACAAATATATCCTCCGGTTTGTCGCTTTAATCGGTCTAATACTAGGCATCGTTATCGTTCTATCTGCTCATGGTGCTCCAGACAAGCCAATTGATCCTGACATGGAAGTTAAAGTCAAAGGATTAGTATGCCCTTCATGTGCTATTGGTATTAAAAAATATCTTAAAAGAGAAGTCAATGTTAAATATGTCTCGTTTGATACTGTTAAAGAAGTAGTCCTAATAGACTTTATTGAAATCGAAGGACGTATACATTATCTAAAAAATGATAAGATTATAAAACTGGTTAAGGATGCTGGTTATGAGGTAACTTCTATAAAAAGATTAGACAATAAACAACCTAGCCGATACAACAAACCATAATCATTATGGATATCTCCTATTGAATAGGGCTTTCCCATAACTTTACCGGTAAAGCAATCAAATCTTTACCGGTAAAGTAAAAATATCCGGAGAAAGAGCTTGACTGTCTCCCTATTTGACGCTATAATATTGGCGTTGTTAGAGATGATGATGAACGATTACAAAAACCTCACGGCTGAGAGCGCAAGCTCCAGATTCGCCACTGTTAGCGCTGAAGAGCTAGTTCAAGCAGGTGGCCCACCTCCAAGTATGGAACCTACAGATTCTCGTAGCACATTCCATTGCAATATTGATCAAGAAGTTAGCGGTATGCCTAACTTAACAGAAAATCCATTAGGTTGGGCTTAATTAACATGATAAGAGAACAAGAAACAGTTGGATTGCTCAAAGAGAAGCAAATGATCTTTCCTGAATGGATGCAGAAAGCTGTCAAGGGATTAAAAGATAGCGATTTTGTCACAGTTGTAAGACAGCACACACCATTTGGGTCGTTTGTCATGGCTATTGAGAAATGAAGAACATTACCTTAACATTCGAAAGAAAAGGAAGCTCACTGATGTCAGATAGTGAAGATTACTATGCACATTATGTGCAGGAGTCAACCAAATCTAAATGGCAAATCCTCTGGCAGTACAGTCAGAGTGGTGAACATATTGGATCGATCCGTAAATTGGTTGAAGACAAATGGGAATACCAAGGTGAAGTGTTTCGCTTCAAGAAATTAGAGCAGGGCTTGAAAGTCGAGCTCGATCTTCTTGAATCTGATGAGACTTATGAATCAGTCTCTCGAGCTATGTCGACACCACCTCCAGTTCTAGCTTGACGTTCTCTCTAGATACGCTATAATTATCTTGTTGTTGGAGATGAAAATAAACTACGATAGTAACTTAGAACGGCGCCGAGACCCGAGAGGGCCATTGGCGAAGAAGAAAGTATATGTGCACGGTATTGCTGAGCCACAAGAGCTTTCATTCGAGGAGTGGGAGAAGCTTCCAAGTGATATTAGACTAACTAGAGGTGAGTGTAATCAATTGTACAATATCTTAACATGGGATAATTCAAACCCAGAATTTAGAGTGCGAAAGCTTATCGATAAGTTAGAGAAACAAATATGATTAGACTCTTGACGATATTTCTGCTCTCTGCTTCCATTGCGCAAGCAGTTAGCTTAGAGATCAAATTAGCCTATCAGAAGGTAACAGAGAAGGGTCGACCATATGGCTCACCTGGAGGAATCTATTTCGAAATTAAAGACATAGATCCTTTTCTACCTTATTGGGTTCAATACTCTCATGACTTTAAAAAGTGGGAAGATTTATATAATTTTGGGAGCTTTGGAACTAACTCCACATCTCCTCTCTTTCATTGGAATGAGCTACCTCCAGGTAAATGCTTCTTCCGAATTGTTCAGAAATATTAAGCTGGACGTATTCTCGGGATAAGCTATAATTATTGTGTTGTTAGAGATGAGAACTTACTTTGATGCAAGACACGGAGGGCCGTATGATAGAGGTACGGCGGATAGTTGGTACAGTCGCGGACGCAATCCTCACTTCTTTAGAGGTGCGTCATATGACTCACCGATGGTAGAAGAAAAGGACATGACTCCATTTGAACTCAAAGAGTACAATGCTGGTTTTGACGACAATGAGAGTGATCCACACGCAAGAAAGAATTAAAGGACGCATATGTTACACGAGAATATTTTAAAGTTTATACAGACTGTTTCGGTTAAACCAGAGAAGGCCCCACTTGTCGGAATTGATAATGTTGTCGAGATAACTCGCGAGATTGATCGTGACAGGAAATTAGCGAATAGTGGTACTGTTAAAGTAAAAATACCTGAGTCGGAAGTTAGCTTTAGGTTTGATAATGATACAGGTGAATTGTTATACATTGTTAACTACAAAGATTGATAATTTACAAAAAATGATTACACTAACAAAAGCATCGCGAGTCGCGCAAGAAGTAAATGAAGAGGAAGCGAATGTTGAATACAGTGAGTGGGTGTTGAAGTGGCAGTTGATTGAGTCAGATATGATGTTCAATGTGCCATGGAAGAAGCTCTACGAGAGAGTTGGATTGACAAAGACGATGAGCGGTCCGAGCACTTGTCGATGGACGATAGCCGAGAAGAAGTTCTGGGCTGAGTATCTTAGATTTGTGACTGAGGTTTATCACTATGGTGGAACTCTTGATGAATTAAAACGTAGAATTACTGATCAACGTATTTATAATAGTAGGACAGATAAGACAAGAAGATTTTAAATATGGCAAAACAAACACAACTAACAGCTCGACGATGGTATAACGATAATTTTGATCAGCATGCTGATCCTTATAAAGAAGTTAGACATATTCAATTAAATAAAGCATCAACAAAAGGCAACCGGGACGGGTTTAACGATAGGAGTGGTATCGGCCCAGAACGTCTGCAAGTTTTATGGAAAGATAGAGAGGATGTATTGAATAGAGTTACTCGTTATGCTACTGCAAGATTTCCCGACAATCCTCAGCGAGAAATTGATAGATGGATGGATGGCTTTGACAATGATGTAATTTATACAATTTGGCGAAGCGGAAAGTCTAATGTTTCTCCTAAGATGGTCGAGCGCTATAAATCTAAGGGAGTTAAATATGCACCCGGTAACAACGGTCGAATACGTGCTGGTCAGATGTGTGCCATTTTAGCTTTTATGGATAGCTGGGTAGTGCCAGCGACCCGTGAGAAGCTTATTAAAGAGGATCATGACGGTACAACTAAAGCAGATCTAATAAAAGCTGGTAGTTGGTTACTAGGTACTGAAAAGAACTTTAAAAATTCAATAAAAAGTAAACGTGTAACTAATATCAATAAACAACATACTCGTACTTCCATATTAATGATTAATGGTAATACAATTGTAGACAGTATAGATGATTTAAATGAAACTAGAAGAAGCAGTTAGAATCGGAAAGGGTGTAGACTTGACGACTATTGAAGAGTGTGTGAATAATATTCATTCTTTTTCACCTCAAATATTCCCATATACTAAAATCAATGAAGAGCTTACCGAGTTGTACGAAGAGTATGACAATTATAAAAAGAATCCTGAGACATGGATGGAAGCTCTTTGCGGAATGAAAGCATGAAATATCGAGTTAAAATAAAGCATGGCATTAGCGTATTTAACGATCTAAAATTAGCAGAAGAATGTGCCAAGAAGAACAACTCTAAAGTAGAAAAGATTAAACCATGAAACCAAAATACCCACATATAAAAGTTAGGTTGTCTGGTGAGGATGGTAATGCATTCGCTATCCTAGGGCGTGTGACTAGAGCGTTACGTAATGCACGTGTACCTCTAGAAGAGCGAAAAGAGTTCCAAGCAGAGGCAACAAAGACAGATTACAACAATGTACTTCAGACAGTAATGAGATGGGTAAAGACATATTAAAGCATGAGTACTGATATAACAGTGAGAAGGAGAACAAGAATAATATAATTATATCCGATAAAAAGCCTCGTTGTGAATAATTAATTATATGGAGTGCGTCATTTTAATTATAATCGGTTGGTTTTGTTGGATGAGTACAGTATTAGTAAATGAAAAAAAGCAAAGACAGAGACGATAATAAGTTTATCCCAAAAGAAACTCCAGTAAAAAATGTTCGATTTGTTCCTTTTGAACAGGATATAAGCCGTGATGCTAATGTTACTAACCCTTTTATTCCAGCAACAGTAGAAGATGCTCTCGATCGACAGGAGAAAAAATAAATAACTGCAGTGACATGAAACCACAAACAATTAAACAAGCCGATATTAAGAAGTTGTTACCGGAAGGTATAAAGAACGTCTTTTTTTCTGATGCTGATTATGCTATGTTTAATGAGACGTTCTTGATACAGAAAGGACTTCAAGGCTTTAAGAAGTGGCTTAAATTCTCTGGTATAGAGTCCGTTGGTCAAAAGCGATATTGGAAGCGTAATTATGATTGTGATAATTTAGCTAATGCTTTTAAGACTTATATGAACTTGCTGCATGCAAAAGCTAATCCATTGTCGTTTACAGAAAGTTTTAAGACAGGTAAAGCAAATGAGACTACAGCACAAGGTGTCGCTATAGGTGTTATCTATTTCGAAATTAAAGGTAAAAAGACTTCTAGTCAGCATGCAATTAATATAGCAATCACTAGGGGTCTTAGAACTAAACTTGTCCCTATTTTTATAGAGCCTAATGCTGCTGGTAAGATTAAATTAACTAAGAAAGAGAGAGAATCGATATGGTACGTAAACTTTTAAAGAAAATATTTAAATTTAAAGAAGAAAAAGAGATTCAAGAAGAGCTTTTTCCTAAACCTGTCTATGTAACTGAAAATGAAGATTAAAATACCGTTCGATTATGATCAACTTGCACAGAAAGAACTCGGCGTCGAATTAGATATACCAGAGCGCAATGTACAAAGCGTTATTAGAACCTTTCTCTTGAATCTAGATTATAACGATCGCCAGAAATGGATACATACAAATGTACCAAATAAGAACGTAAAACATATCACCGAGGAAGAATTATATGAATAATAAAGTATCATTAGAAGATATATTGGCTACTATTCAGAATTGGCAGTTGGAAGCTAAGTCTGGATATAACGATGGATGGATGATTGAGCACTATACTAATAATATCAATAAGATAAAAGAACAATTAGAAATCAAACAAGAACCGCAACTAATAACATAATCTAGAATAAATAATTCTATGAGCTCTATTGTTGAAGGTTATGTCACGGCCAGTGCACATCATCCCCAGAAAGTTATTAAAACTCAAATTGAGAGAGAGGCAGAAGCCCAACCACCTGTTGAGATTGATCCAGCCGATGCATTAGTCAAAACCGCCTTGAACGAGTTAGCGGAGTCTTTCGGTGAAAGATGTAAACTCCATGAGACAGATGAAGATACGTTAATCATCCAAACTGGTAAGGAAGATACTCCTGGTATTGTTGTTCAAGTTAAAGGTTATGCATCTCAAGAGGGAGTTGTAACAGCTTCACAACAAGAAGATGCAACTAGGGTCCCAGAAGAAGGCATGCCACCTGTTAGGGATATTCCAGGTTATAACACTTCAGATACTGATCAAGTCGCAGAGGTTCGCAAATATAATACTGATCAGTACATGAAGCACTCCGCGTTAAATCCTAAGAAATTTGGTTGATATGAAAAACTTTAAAGCAAAAATAGCCAGCATTCATGAAGACTTAGAGCTTAGAAGATCTCTGGAAATAGAAGAAGATAAGACACCTACCTTTGATGACAAAGATTGGATTCTTCGTGATGTTTATGGTCACATTAAAAGGACTATTGAAACCTTTGATCCTGAAGAAGAAGATCAAGTTAATCACTTAATGGCTGGGCTTAAACAAGCTGCAGATCAAATAGAAAGTCGATACACTGGTGGAGCGCGCACGACATTTTTTAATGCTGATGAAGATATTGCACCCCTGGTGCCGCGGAAAGAACCAGAGTCTGGTGGTAGAGGTACTATTACAATAATAGATAGTGAAGATGGAGAGCGTAAGCTTTTGATATCTATGAGTGATCCAGATGGAGTTCCGGATACTAAATATGGTGGTATAGATCATAAAGATCTCAGTACTGGTGAAACTATTACAAGTTCTGAACGTATACTAGTTCAGTTAGAGCGTGCTTTAAGATTCGAACTAGGTTTTGATGTTTCAGCTACAGCTACAAGAGATAGTGGTAAGGGTCGTGAAAAAGGTAAATGGAAAGTTTCAATACTTTGGAAAAAAGAAATAGACCCAGATACCGGTAAATTCTACCCATTAGAAGCAGGTAAGACATGGGACTTTAAACTAGTACCTGAAATTAACTAGAAGATAATGACATTTAAAGAGTATTACATCATTAGAGAAGGCTGGTTAGATAAACTCCAAGTAGCCCTTGATGTAATAGGTTTTGAACCTACTGTTGGTACAGTTGCTGATGCTAGTAATGCCGTCATCTCAGCCCTAAGATCTGCCGCGGCAATCGCACGTAGAGATGGTGATACAGCAAAGCAACATGCAATTGATGCAGGTATATCAGCAATCTCTATGATTCCTTTCGGTGATGTAGCTAAAATAGCCAAACTTCGTAAGTTCCGTAAACCACTTACTACAGGACTTAGAGGTGTTAAGAGTGTTGGTAAAAAGGCTCAAGCTGATAGACGTAGACAGTCTGCTAAACAAATAGCTTCATTCGGTACAGCAGGTATAACAACAGCCCCAGCATAAAATGAAAGATATAGATGCACAATTAATGGTAGAAGCATATGAGAATAGTCTTTTAATTAACGAATTCGGATTGTTACCAATGTTAGCATATGCTTTCACGAAAGAGCCTGAAGCAACGAAAACAGCAATTAACTTGGTATCACCTTTAGCATCGACAATTGATGTAGCAGGTAAAGCTGCCGATGTGGCCGTCAAGACTGGTGAAACTGGTATGAAGGCTTTAGAGCTCATAAACGGTGCGTTGGCGTCGATCGCGTCGATTGTTGGACCGGCTGGCATTCCCGGAATAATCATCACTGGTGGTGTAGTAATTGCAGCACTGATGGGTACTAAAGCTTTAATAAAGTATCTTCAAGATGAGCGCGCTCGTAAAAGGCTCGACGACCGTATTAATGATGTAGATGGTACATTTGATCCTACAAAAGAGATACTTCCTAATCATGCATTAAAACCAGTAACAGTATGAGCTTTAAAGAATTTCACAACTTACAAGAGGCATTCGATAAACCTTATAACTTTAATATCGATAGCAGTCAACGTCCTCTAACAGTCTATAACTTTACAGTAGATGACGTAGACGACCCATACAGCATACAAGCCGTATTCGATCCAATAGATACATTAGATCAATTTATAGAACCAGAGAGAGATAGCGCTGGGATCGCAAAGCAAGACCACCGGCAAGCGGTTGCCCAAGCCGATCAATACGTAGCATCTAAATATCCCACTGCCTTAAAACCGGCTTACGCAAATGTTATTGAATATGGCTTCTCTGATAAAAACTCTGGTGAAATAACTAAAACTGGCAAAGGCGGCCATAGTGCTACTCGTGTCATTGGTACTATCATACAAATAGCTCAACATTATATGATAACTAATGAACCCAAAGTCTTACTTTTCACTGGTTCTAAAGATGAGAATAGAGGCTCTATCTATACTAAACTAACTCACTTGGCATTCAGATCTCTTAAAGATGGTGCACTAGCTGGTTATAGTTACTGGGTAGATGATCACTTAAAAGGTGACGTAAGATTCTTTATATATAAAGATGATGCACTACCATACCTCGGAGATGAACAATTTCAACAATTTTTAACTAATGATCGATGGCACCAGCAAAACCCTGGCCTTGATAATGTATACGCATAATGTCTAAAGTAAACATACGCACTGATGAACCCATAGACAAAGCTCTAAAACGTCTGAAAAGACAGTTGGATAGAGATGATGTAATGAGGGAATGCAGAAGAAGACGATACTTCCAGAAGCCTTCTGCTGTAAAGAGACAGAAAATGAAAGAGGCTAAATTCAAAGCTTATCTAGATGCCCGGGTCGCTCAAGACTAAATAATCATAGATTGTCTTCTATTGTACAAATTGTTCTCGAAGCTCTCAGTCGCCGAGACTTTCTAAGAAATATAGGTAGAGGTGCTGCGGCAGCTATAGCTATGCCGTGGACTAACCTATTATCAGCTCCTGAGTTAGCAGCGAAAGTAGCAGCTCCATTTAAGATTGGTGCTGGTTCTATGCTGAATCCTCATACATTATACAACTTCTATAGAAATAGATTTGAAGAAGATGCAATAGACTCTGGAATAAGTCCGGTAGATAAGATGATGGCAGGTGGTGGAGAGGATGAAATACCTCGCTCGGTGTTCGGTTGGGTAGCTAAGAATGTTGTTGATAATTACGTAGCTGATCAACAACATAAAAATGAGATGGGTGAAGTCACAATAGCTCCTACTGTAGGAGAGCATTTGGGTAATGAAGCTATAGAAGTAGGAGATCTTCCTGAGTGGGCATCCGATCTAGTCAAAAGAGGAATGGAACATGAAGATGATGAACATTCTGGTTATGGGCAGATGAGTGAAGAAGATTATAAGCGGTATTTGGAATTAATGGATTCAAGGTGGTTTGATGCTTCTGGGATTGATCAATACGATTACCAGACAGAAGAGGTACATGGTCTGTTGTTAAAGTGGATGGGTATTGAAGGAAAATACGATATGGATGCCATAGATGATCCTGTACTTGATCAGGTGTTTGATCATATTTCTAATTTGATACACCATGAAGGATATGCCATAGATCAAGTATATAAGATGGACTTTAGAAAACAATTCTTACCTGGTGTGGCTGATATGATTAAGAGTAATGCTGCTGATGTAGCTGCTGATAGAGCAAATCGCGCTGATGATGAAGTACCACAAGATGATGATGAGAGAGGAGAGGTACCTTCTAGACATCCATATGGAGTAGGTAGCCCACAAAGCGGTTTACAAACAGCTAGTACTAAACCTACATTTAAAGAGTTTTTTAACGGAAGGTATCGTGACGCTCAAGACTAAATAATTAAAATGCATAAACAAGATAATACCAATAGAGATAAGGGCCTGGAATCTATCATGGAAAGCATGTATGGAGAAGGTGATTACATGGACGACCCAACTCTTAATCCAGACTGGCAGAAGGCACACCGATCTGCGTCCCTGGCAAAATCTATGGATGATAAAGGCGAGACTCAAATAGCACAACAGGTTCGTGATAAAGGTATAAATGCTAGTAAAATAGCTCAACCTGATGATGAGGGTGGAAGTTTATTCAGTACTGTAGCAGGAGATCCCAACGAATGGGAGATTGGTCAGATCATTCCATCTGAAATATCTAGTGACGATTATGATGGTATTATTCTTAGCATAGGTGAAGAGAACGGCGAACGAACTTTCGATGTTATGCAAGTTGGAGAAGAAGGTTGGACAATTTATACGTCGAATCTTAACCTTCCGGATGATGATACAGGTCGTGTACCTCCAGATGCACTACCCGGTTCCAAACACGATTACGAAGCAGACCCAATTGGAGTTTAAACAATGAAAGATATAGACGCACAACGAATTCTAGAGGCTTATGAAGCTGTAGATCCTGAGACCGGTTCGCGAATGTCTCCTGACAAACATGCCAAGGCTGTACAATGGACTAAAGATATCAAAGCCAAACTTGCCCAAGCGCAGAAGATTGGTGATTCGAAAGAAGCAAATAAACTTCAACGGTATCTTGACATGCACGGTATTGATGAAGCTGATGATAAACCTTATGATGGTATGGATGATATTCATCGAGGTTTCGAAAATAGAGAGCTTACTAATAAAGTCGATGTACGTATACGAGAAGTCTTCAATGGTGAGTTTAAATCGCTAGATGAATGGCTTATTAAGCAGCTATCCGAATTGAAAGCTGATGCAGAAGCTGATGGAAAGGATGCAGAAGTAATATTAGATGGTTGGATTAATAGATGGATAAAACGAGCCTTGTTGCAACAAGACGCTGATCGCTGATAAACAACATATAGATACTATAATGAAAGATATAGATGCACAATTAATGATGGAAGCCTATATTGAGGCGCAACCGCAACCTGGTGGCTCTGAAGAGCGAGCAGTAGGTGATGATGAGATTCAAGCAAGAGTAGGTGAAGTAGTACAGAAGTATCTGAGCCTAGACGATAACCATCCCATGAGTGGTGACCCTCAATATGTAAGTGATGTACTCGAGTATGTAAAGGGAGTTTATAACGGCAATGGTGATCCACAGAATCAATATGAAGGATGGACTCAAGCTGATTTAATAGAGTTTGATAAACAACTTAGATCTAAGATGGAGGAGTATTTAAATCCAGATGATCTGATGTATATGTAAAAACCTATATATATTAGATAAAAACATATCATATTTCCAGAGAAGTGCATTAATACTATATTTAATGCACTTTTTTATTATATATTAGCCATACATATATGCTATTAAACATTAATGTTCTTCTAAGATAGCTCAGTACTTCTGAAGATAGCTCAGGATCTGACATATATGACATATGTATATACGAGTCGCTACTGGATTTACTAACGGCCACGCAGACAATTCGACTAGACGCTTCCCCAAATAAGAGTA
>Ga0208012_1000630_pt1 | contig 11392 bp, 13 predicted proteins | sample 15BtaG_FD_184090 | JGI IMG/M metagenome (GOLD analysis project Ga0208012, IMG submission 184090) | Marine viral communities from the Subarctic Pacific Ocean - 15B_ETSP_OMZ_AT15312_CsCl metaG (SPAdes) (version 2) | ecosystem: Environmental > Aquatic > Marine > Oceanic | place: Pacific Ocean... | reverse complement strand
GGATAAGGTGTTGGTAGCTGACTCAATGTGGTGTTATCCAAAGGAAGGCTCTTTCAAGATGAAGATGCGCTCCGTTATGGAACATCACAATGCCAACAAGAAGAAGGCCGACAAACTAGCGAAATGGCTACAGGAAGAATGGCCGAATGAGGAAGGAGTTTTCGAGCAGTTCCTTGTTAGTTTTGATTTGGTTGATGTATTAACAGCAGAGTTAACAGCAAAAGCAAATTCTGTTAAAATAGAAGATGTTCCTAAAATTAGTTTAATCACCTCAGTATTTGACGCCGAAGAACACATTGAGCAGTTAATGGAGGATGTTACGCGCCAAAGTATATTTGAGAAAAAATGTGAATGGATTATCCTTAACGCAAACCCGAAAGGAAAAGATGTGGAAGAAGAGGTAATTAAGAAATACGTAGAAAAGTATCCAAACAATATTATCTACAAACGCCTTAAGAAAGATCCGGGGGTATATGGTGTTTGGAATAAAGCAATCAAAATGTCTTCTGGTGAGTTTATCACAAATGTTAATTGCGATGATCGCCGCGCCCCATGGGCGCTAGAAACCCAGGCACGTCTCTTAGTTTCGAACGCGGATACTGATCTAATTTATAATGATTCTTATGTTGCGATGGAAGCAAATGTAATGTGGGAAGATGCTGAAGATTTAAATGAGAGATATAATTTCGAACAATTCTCAAAGGAGGCAATGTTGAGAGGTAACCTTCCTCACAATAACCCAATGTGGCGAAAAACTCTGCACGATGCTAACGGATATTTTGATGAAGAGTATTTTTCTGCAGGAGATTGGGAATTTTGGCTTCGATGCACTTTTAATAATGCGACTTTCATGAAAGCGCCAGATTTATTGGGAGTTTATTACTTCAACCCTCAAGGCATTTCGACGAATAAGGAAACCGACGAAAAGAAGCGTTGGGAGGAGAAACGTGTTCTTATGAAGTATCTTAAGATAAACAGCGCAGCATAGAGAATAATAATGAATTCACTCAAAGAAATAGGAATAAAGTATGGAACGGATAAAGTACAACATGGTTACTTGGATGTATATTATGAGTATTTTTCTAGATTTAGGGAAAAGGAAATTAATATCCTAGAGATAGGAGTTTACAATGGGGCTTCTATGTTTACGTGGAGAGAGTTTTTTCCCAACGCCAACATAATTGGTGTGGATATTGAAGATAAAACCTCTATCTTTAATAGATTACCTGGAAAAAAAGAATTTTTTAAAGGAGATCAAGGAGATTATAAATTTGTAACTTATTTTTGTGAAACAATATTAAATAAAACAAATAGAGGATTTGATATTGTAATTGATGATGGTTCACATTTTCAATATGATCTGATGGTATCTTTAGGGTACATTTTTCCATACGTAAATTCGGGCGGCGCATATGTACTGGAGGATATGTGTGTTGCTGAGAGGCTGAATGGTACCTCAAATTGGTGGGGAAATGAAGATCACTGGAAAAGCAGCACCCTCCCAGGTATGAAAAAATCAGCCCGTACAATTAAAAAATGGCTCCCTGGTGGGGAGATGAACATAGAACATTGTGCTGAAGCAACAATGAAGAGATTTGAAAAGACCGGAGTATTTAATAACGCGTTTTTAAGTGAGGATGATTGTAAATATATTAATGATAATTATCAACAAGTAAGAGTATACCCGGCGCTGACCCCCCCAATCCAGGGAACATCGAGTATAGCTGTTATTACAAAGAAGAATCGCCCCGAGGAAAGAAATATATTCTTAGAAGATACAGCAAAATCATTAAATGAGGACCCTCTTGGAGATTTTATATTATGACACTACCGGTAGCATCGGTTGTCACTGAAAAAACTTTAACTGAGTTTAATCTTTTAAAGTTATCACTGGAACAGTATCATGATTGTGAGTGGTTTATTTCTTGTGATCAAATTGCATATAATTCATTAATTAATTTAAAAAACTTAAATTGTTTAAAATTAATTGAAACTGATGACTGCGATCACAATGTAGGATCCAGTTTACAAAAAGACAATTTCATGCAGGTAGTGATGACCAAATTTGATGCTGCAAAAGCTGCCCATGAGACGCATGGCAGCTGCCTTTTTTTAGATTCTGATATGGTTTTTGTTAATCCGTTTGAGGAAGAAATCTTATCCTTATTTCAAAACAAACATATCGACGCTGTCATAACACAACATATGACAAATAATTGGCAGATTGAAGCAAAGCACGGTCTTTATAATGCTGGTATGTGGCATGTAAAAAATTTAAATTTTATTAATAATTGGATTGAATTATCAAAAAACTATAAAAAATATAATTTCTACTTCGAACAACAACCTCTTGAATATGTTCAAAGAAATTATATTTCTTTGAACTTACCAATCAACTACAATATTGGCTGGTGGCGCTTCAACACACCACAGACCAAACAGAGATTAGAAAAACTTATTGTAGCTAATGATAAGATTTATTTTGGCAATCGTCCCGCTATTAATTTTCATGCACATACCAGTAGGAAATTAGATTCCCCAAATTATGGACAATTTTTAGTAGACAAAATTAAAATTTTATTTGATCAAACAAATAATAAAAACTACAAGAAGCTGCTAGATGCAATGCATTTTAATAACTATATTGAAAAAAGTAATAATTATAAAGAATTAACCTTTTATAGATAATGAAGATTGAATTAATTAAAAATTTTAACAGCTGTCAAGATCCTATAAGAACAGAAGAAACGATATTTAATCAATTGGTTGAAAATCAAAATAATCATGATTTAAATTTTACGTATGTAGCATTTCCGATATGTGATTCAATTAACAAGAGTGGTTTAGCAGCAACACAAAAAATAATAGATAAGATATGTCAAGAACAAAATTCAAAAAAAGAAACTAAATTTTTTGTTTGTCAACATATCTTAGTAGACAAGCTAAATTTTTATAATAATTTAGTTTTCACCCCGCACGCAACCAAGCTTAATTCTTTTATACCAATTCCACATTTTTCTTATAATTATAATGAAGATTTAATTAAGCCATGGGAAGAAAGAGAATACACTTTTAGTTTTGCAGGCTCTTTTGTAACACATCCAGTTAGAAAAAGGATATATGAGCTTTTAAAAGATAGAAAAGATTGTTTTGTACAAAATACGGGAAATTGGCATTTCGAAAACACACCTGCACAGCAAAAAGAAAATTCTTTAAATTATATCAAACTATTAGGAAATACTAAGTTTTCATTATGCCCCAGAGGTACTGGGCCGGCTTCAATAAGAATTTGGGAATCTCTTTTAATGGAATCACACCCTGTCGTGATCAGCGATTTTCTTAAAATGCCATTGGAATATTACCTTGAGAAAACACCTTGGTCTAGACTGCCTGAAAGTTTAAAAAATATTAATAATATTAATAAAAAAATAGATCTAAATTTGTTTAATAATAAAAATTTGTTTAATAATGAAAATTTATACAAAACTATAATATTAAATCTAAATTTATTCAATAAAAAATAAAATAATGAGTCATAAAATAGTTTATTTTCATATAGGACCTAGTGATTATCTCCTAACGTCTATCAAACAGCTTAAGCACTTTAATCCTAAAAAAGAAATTTATTTAATTGGGAATAACATCCAACAAGAAGTTAAAGATTTAGTAAAATTTTATGAATATGAAGATTTACTATGCGAACAATCGATGAACTTTTTGCATAAATTTCGAAATTATAGTACAAATAATGCTGATTTTGAGAAAATATGTATACTTAGATGGTTTACTGTTAGAAATTTATGCAAAAAAGAAAACTTTACTAATTTTTTCCATTTAGATTCGGATGTAATGATATACTGTGACTTAAAAAAGGAATTGGCAAAGTTCGATTCACATAGATATTCTCTTTCACGCTCGGGATCTGCAGCCGTATTCTGTGTTAATGACATAACAGTTTTAGATGATTTCTGTAATTTTGTAGATGGTTTTTATGATGAAACAAGCCAGAATGAAAATTATGTTATAAGAGGAGAAAATAAAAAAACATTTAAACACATTAGAGATGATATACTTGCAGTATTTTTCAATAGAAATTTATATAATTTACCAGGTGGCGTGTGCGACATGACTTTCTGGAGTCAACTAAGAATACTCGATGACTCAACTATGATAGGTGAAATATCTGGAATCCGCGATGGAAGCACCTTCGATCATTGCATTAATGTAGCAGATTTTTTTGAATTTGAGAATGGTATGAAAAAGATTGTTTGGAAGAATAAATTACCCTATTCAAAAAATGTTTTTCTAAACAAGCTTGTTAGATTCAACAGTCTGCACTTTCAAGGCCAACATGCCAAACCACTTATAGAAAAATTTAAGAGCTATGAATAGAGTTAAGATTAATCATCCAAACCCCGAAAGAGAAGTTTTAATTATCGGCAATAAGCCATATAATAATTTTCGTTTTAATAACATTATCGATAAATTTGATACAAATTTTAGATGTGGATTTATATTACCAAATAATAATAATGGTACCAAGTATGATAAACTAGGATTAAATAACCACGTTTATCACAATCTAATTTTAGCCAAGCTAGAACGTAATGCGTTTATAAAATTTTATGAGAAAGATTTTGAGAAAGAATTTTTGGCTAGCTACTATGATAAAATTCCAGAAAGTTTATCAAAATTCAAAGAAGTATTTCATGCTAGGTTTAGGACTGGTGTTTTTAACAAGGCATTAAAACAGTGGGGGTGCCCATACCATTTTAGTAAAATACCCAGAACAGGACAAACTATTATTTTCGAAAATCTATTACAAAAAAATAAAGTTTTTGTAGCTTTTTTCAGTCTCAAATATGATACCGGCAGCGCTTCACGAAACTCCATCCGCGGTGCTGGAGAATGTCATTCTTCATCCGATGAGATAAAAATTATAATGTGGCTGCACGAGAAAGGGTTGATTGATGCTACTTTATGTATGTTAGAAGATGAAGAGGAGCCAACACTAAATTGTAAAGATCTTCTGCCATCTGAATTTATATTAAATATCTTAAGAAAAGAATACGGAGATGTGAGGATAAAAAAATGAATTTTGACAACTGTTATTTTCTCATCCCGGCTAGAAAAGGTTCAAAAGGTTTTTCTTTTAAAAATAGAAAATTATTTGATTATACTGCAGACACTATACCGGAAGAGTTTAAAAGTAAAGTATTTGTCTCTACGGACGATGACTTTATAAAAGACAGGGCCCACCACTATGGCTTTAATGTAATCGATCGGCCGTCGGCCTTGTCGGCAGACACATCCTCCATGAAGGATGTTGTAGCGCATTTTATACAAGACAAAAAAATTAAAAAACATAATGATATTATCTTACTGTATTTAACATATCCAGAAAGAAAATGGAGTGATATAATGAAAATTTATAAATATTTTATTGATAAAAAAGGTTCATCTTTAATGTGTGCGGAAGAAATCACAGAACATCCTTATTTGTGTTGCCACGATAAGGAAGAGGGGTGTGAACTTCTAATAAAACATAGTTTATACAGAAGGCAAGATTATCCAAAATGTATAAAACAATCGATGTTTGTAGCATGCTATAAAGCTTCAGTTGTAAATAATTTACATGATTTACTGTTTGAAAAAAATACAATTCTTTATAAAACAGTAAATAAAAAAATTGACATAGACTACGAGAAAGATTATAATAAGTTCAATGATACAAAATGAAAATCCAGTTAATAAGTTTCATTATATTGAATATTCTCATAATGATTTTATGAACTTATTGCTTAGTTCGGGACTAAAAGTAGAAAGTCACCATATGGTTAAAACATTGTTTACTGACGGAGAAATGAAAGACCAGGGATATTATAAATGTCAAGCGTGAAAATAATAGCCGAGATTGGTATTAACCATAATGGTGATATTGATATTGCTAAAAAATTAATCGACATTGCTGTAGTAGCTGGTTGTGATTATGCTAAGTTCCAAAAAAGAACCCCGGATATATGCGTTCCAGAGCCACAAAAAAATAAAATGCGAAGTACCCCATGGGGTGAAGTGAAGTATATTGATTATAAGAAAAAAATTGAATTTGAAAAAGCAGAATATGATGAATTGTATGATTATGTCAAAGATAAGCCTATTGAAATATTTGCATCTGTGTGGGATAAACCTTCAGTTGATTTTATGAAACAGTATGGGGGCCCGATGAAGATAGGGTCAGCCCTAATTACTGATACAGGGTTATGCAAATATGCTAGAGAAAATACTGACTTATTAATAATCTCTACCGGGATGAGTACAGAGAAAGAAATTGATAATTGTATATCGGTATGCAATCCTGATGTCATCATGCACACGAATTCTTCTTATCCCTCTAAGATAGAGGAGTTAAACCTATCATATATTCATCATCTTAAAGAAAGATACTCCAGTAAAGAGATAGGCTATAGCGGTCATGAGTATGGGCTAGTTACAACCTTTGCTTCTGTCGCCCTCGGTGCCACATGGGTAGAGAGGCATGTTACACTTGATCGATCAATGTGGGGATCTGACCAACTAGCTTCTGTTGAGCCGATCGGACTAATGAAACTAGTAAAAGGGATAAGAGACATTGAGAAGTCAATAGGCAATGTGGGCCCAAGGGAAGTCTTGGGCTCAGAACTAGCTAAGAGAAAAAGTTTAAGAGGTAAATAACATGAAGAAATTAAATCCGCATAAAGACGTTAACTATATAAGGAAGTCTAAAGATCTTTACACAACATCCGGAAGACTAGATTATGATAAGTTCTATAATGATATAAACTACGTATCTCCGGGTATTCATTTGTCACACTATTACCAAGAGTGCCTTAATGTCTTATCAAATAATGATTCCTGGCTAGACATCGGGTGTGGCTCTGGAAACATACTCAAGAAAGCCCACACTGACAAAGATATAGACTTACATGGGCTGGAGGTAGTTGATAAAAGTATTTCAAATGCGATTAGCAATGGCATCAAATGCCTTAAAGGTAACATAACTGATATATTCCCTTATAATGATAACACATTTAACCTTGTAACGGCAACAGATGTTCTAGAGCATATACAAATTGGAGATGTTAAGTTAACAGTTTCTGAAATGTATAGGGTTTGTAAAGTACAGGGCCACTGCCTTATAGCACCATATCCAAACCCTGATCAAACTGGCGAACTGCATTTGACTTGTAAGCCATCAGAGTGGTGGGAAAAGCAATTCATCTCATGCGGCTTTAGCCTAATCAAACATCTTCCCAGGTATGGTATAGTATTTCGAAAGTAGGGATTTGAGAAAATGAAAAAAGCGCTACATATATTTGCTGCTGATGCTAAGACTAATTCTGGTGATTTTTTCTTAGGCCCATCCACAAAATGGCAATTTCAAAACATTATTGGTACTGTGGTATCATGGAAAAATTTTAATGCAAGAAAGAAAATAACTAAAAAAGACTTACTTTATTTTAACACGTTTGATTATATCATCATAGGCGGCGGCGGCCTGTTTTTACCAGACTCAAATCCAAACTCAGTTTCATGTTGGCAATTTGCATTTCCAACAGAGTTTTATTCTATGTTGACCCCAAATGTATATGTTATCTCAATTGGGTGGAACCACTTTTATAACCAAGATATAACAATGCCAACCCGCGGCAAGGATAGGAATACTGGGATACCTCAACGTGCAAAGATCTTTAAAGATAATGTTGAGAAATTAATAGAAAAATCAGTGTCTTTTACAATGAGACACAACGGTGATTGTAATCAGTTAAAGAAAGTAGTTGATCCATCATTGCATTCAAAAATTGAATTTGCTTTTTGTCCTGTGATTGGATATGTAAAAAATAAGTATCTCCCCAGGTTTGAAAACAAAGGTGTTTATCATACTTTCGAAATTAAAGATGATCGGCCTCATAGGAGATATTTTGGCACATCACACCAAGATGTCTTTAAAGAGCTTTTAGGATATATTCAGTTTCTTTTAGCAAGAGGTGAAAAAATAGCAGTGATGCGACATGATTCTAGTATCATATTTGCTGTTTTTCTACGAAAAAACCAGGTACCGTTTACATTATTAGATAATACAGTCGCAAATGAAGAAAAAATAATCCGAAACTATTCACAGGTTAAGAAGTTATACTGTACAGCCGGCCATAGTCAGATGACTGCATATGCGCTTGGATTAAACTTTCACAGCTTAATAAGCCATGACAAATTAGAATATTTTTTGAGAGACATTGGCAGATTTGATAAAGACGCAAACAACTATACTTACGTCAGAGAAAATGCACTATCAGAAAAATTAAAATTGCGCTACAAGTCCAATTTGGAAGTAATTAAATGATTATTTTTGTTGATATAGACGAAACAATTTGTACAAATTCAGAAGATAGGGATTACTCCAACGCAAAACCAATAGTTGATAATCTTAAAAAGATTAACCGATTATATGATGAAGGTAATGTTATCATTTACTGGACTGCTCGTGGAACCGTAACCGGCATCAATTGGCAAGATGTGACAGAAAAACAACTTGAACAATGGGGCGCAAAATATCATGAATGTAGGCTAGGAAAACCACACTATGATTTAATGATATGTGATAAAACAAAGAGAATCGAGGAAGTCTAAGAAATCTAGAGCCTGGCCACAATTGTTTAGAGAAAATTCGGTAAAGAGATATTATGATCAAATTTGGTAAGACACCCCCCGGAAAACGCATTCTTATAACCGGCGGTACCGGAATGATAGGCATCTCTTTTGCAGACCTTAAAACACCTCATGAAATTTTGTTGGTGGGTAGAGAACAAGCAGATTTACTTGATAACTCACAGTTTATTCGCTTACTCCAACAAGAAAAACCTGATGCAGTCATTCATTTGGCCGCAAAAGTGGGTGGGGTAAAGGCAAATACTGACTACATCGCAGATTTTTACACTCAAAACATTCGTATAAACTGCAATGTTTTAGATGCCTGTCATTATTGTGGTATCGAAAAAGTCGTAAGCCTGCTCTCAACATGTGTTTACCCTGACGCATCGTTTGTTTCTTATCCGCTCACAGAAGAGCAGCTGCACTATGGTCCTCCCCACGCATCCAACTTTGCGTATGCACACGCTAAAAGGATGCTAGACGTCCAATCAAGGGCATACAGGCAACAATTTGGTTGTAACTTTATAACAGCAATACCGAATAACCTTTATGGACCTCACGATAACTACGATTTGGAGAATTCTCATGTCATCCCAGCCATTATCAGAAAGATCTATGAAGCAAGACAGACTGGTACCCCACCGATCTTTTGGGGTGACGGGGAATCGTTAAGAGAATTTACTTTCTCTCAAGATATATCTAAGGCTCTTTTATTCCTCTTAGAGAATTATAACGATTCGATACCGATTAATATTGGTAACACTAAAGAATATTCGATCGAGGACATTGTTAAGATGATATGTACGCTAATGGAATACGACGGAGAAGTTGTGTGGGACAGAACAAAACCTAAAGGTCAGTATCGAAAACCAAGTTATAATAAAAAATTTATTGACTTAGGATGGAAAGAAGAGTATTATACAGAACTAGAAGAAGGATTGCTACAAACAATTAAGCATTTTATTGATAATTATCCTAATTTGAGAGGAATTTAATGAATGAAATTAATGAAAAGATAAAAGAAGCCATTCAGAAAAAACTACCATTAACGTTTGGAAAGATTGGTGGTTTCGAAGCCTCTCATCTTCATACGTATCTTTCCACTAATGATCCTAAACTAGTAAGAGGAAATTCGCTATCTGTTAATGCGGGGATAACTACTAGAAACAGTCAAGAATTGAAATTATGGTGTGAATATTATATACAAAGTATAAAAAATCTAGATTATGTCTTGGAATGGTGTACAGAACAAGGTGACACCTATGTGCTAGATAAGATCTGGGATGGTGAAAAGAGGTTTGAAGGATTTTCGGGTCTTGAACCTTTCACTCACGAAGAAGAGGGGTGGCATTATTCGTTGGGGAATAAGAAGATTTTAGTGGTTTCCCCTTTCAAGGATACGATCTTGCAACAAAGTCAACATTATGATAAAATTTGGAAGAATGCCACCCCACCAAAGGAAGTTCATGTTGTCAAATCTCAATTCTCAGCAGCAACTAGAGGAGAAGAATCTCCCAAGCCCTTCTATAAACACCTTAGTCGAATGAAATCTGAAATTCAAAATTATGATTTTGACTTTGCTGTTGTCGGCTGTGGCGGTTTCTCGTTGATTCTCTTAGAACACATTAAGAAAATGGGCATTCCTGCCGTTCATTTGGGTGGCGCTACACAGATATTGTTTGGAATAAGGGGAAAACGCTGGGATAATAATTCTACCTTTGTTGATAGTAACTGGTATGGGGGGGAACACTGGATCCGCCCACTACCACATGATATACCACAAAAAGCCAATTTAGTAGAAGGGGGATGTTACTGGTAATGAGGAGAAAACCCACCAAAACAGCGATAATTACCGGCATTACGGGTCAAGATGGGTCGTATTTAGCCGAATTGCTCCTAGAGAAGAACTATAAAGTTATTGGCCTAAAGCGAAGAAACTCATCAATTTGTACCTCTAGACTTAATAAAAAGTGCTATAAACACCCGAATTTCCATATGGAATACTACAATTTCACCGATTCGGGGGCTTTATACCGCTTACTACTCCATTATAAGCCCGATGAGGTGTACAATCTAGGCGCCCAGTCCCATGTTAGGGTATCTTTTGATGTTCCAGAAGAGACTGTAGAGACTATTGCGATGGGAACACTCAAATGGTTAGAAGCAATCCGCATTGTCAACCCAGAAATTCGTTTTTATCAAGCTTCCTCGTCGGAAATGTTTGGTGATAATCCCAATTATCCACAAAATGAAGATACAAAGTTCATGCCGGCGAGCCCCTATGCCTGCGCAAAAGTGTTTGCTCATAATTTAGTCAGGAATTATAGACAATCTTATGACCTTCATGCCTCTTGTGGCATCCTTTTTAACCACGAATCGCCACGAAGAGGCGAAACTTTCGTTACACGAAAGATTACAAGGGCCGCCGGCGCCATCAAGAAGGGATATCAGACCAAACTTTATCTAGGAAACCTAGAGGCGAAGAGAGATTGGGGGTATGCCAAAGACTATGTTGAGGCAATGTGGCTTATGTTACAGCAGGATACACCTGATGACTATGTTATAGCCACAGGAAAGACTCATAGTGTAAAAGAGTTCTTGACATTAGTCTTCGAAAGAGCTAATCTAAGTATAGAGAAATATGTAGAAATCGATGAAAGACTATTTAGACCTCACGAGGTACCAATTTTACTAGGTGATGCCACAA
>Ga0208012_1000629_pt1 | contig 11394 bp, 13 predicted proteins | sample 15BtaG_FD_184090 | JGI IMG/M metagenome (GOLD analysis project Ga0208012, IMG submission 184090) | Marine viral communities from the Subarctic Pacific Ocean - 15B_ETSP_OMZ_AT15312_CsCl metaG (SPAdes) (version 2) | ecosystem: Environmental > Aquatic > Marine > Oceanic | place: Pacific Ocean... | reverse complement strand
TATTTTTCATCACGTTCATTTGATAAAAACGCCTATATTAAATACAGAAACCCAGATTGTTCCCGAGATATAATTCCATTCGAATTATTTATTAATTGGGATTCCCCATTAGTATTATGTGAAGGACCATTTGATGCTATGGCTATAAAAAGAAATGCTATCCCCTTATTTGGAAAAAACCTCCAATCAAAACTCCTTAAAAAAATAGCTACGTCATTAGTAAATAAAATTTATATAGCACTAGATACAGATGCTATAAACCAGGCATTAAAACATTGTGAATATTTAATAAATCAAGGTAAAGAAGTATATCTTGTTGAATTAGAAGGGAAAGACCCAAGTGAAATCGGATTTTACCATTTCACCAAACTAATTCAAAACACTTTTCCTTTAACTGAATATGATATAATGGAAAAGAAATTATCATTAATATGAAAACCCCCAAAATTGAAAAAAAATATAATAGAATATTAGAAATATCTGAAGATGCACAACAGATTACTCTACCAGATGCTAGATATTATAAGCGTAACGGAGAATATTACCCATCTGTAACTTATGTTTTAAGTCACTACCCAAAAGGGAAATTCTTTGAAGAATGGCTTAAAAAAGTAGGTTATTCCGCTGATTATATTGTCAAAAAGGCAGCCAGTGATGGTACTCAAGTACACGAAATGATAGAAGAATATTTAAATGGGAATGAAATGAATTTTCTAACCCCTAAAGGTGTTCCTTTATATGATCCTAATATTTGGCAAATGTTTTTAAGATTTGTAGAATGGTGGGAAACCTATACCCCTACATTATTAGAAGCAGAGGTACATTTATTTTCAGATGAATTAAAAGTAGCAGGTACTTGTGATTTAGTCTGTGAAATAGATGATAAATTATGGGTTATAGATTTTAAAACATCAAACCAAATCCACACAACATATGAGTTACAAACTGCTGTTTATACTAAATGTTATGAAGAATGTTTTGGAAAAAAAGTAGATAAACAAGGAATACTATGGCTTAAATCAAGTAAAAAGAAACCCAAAGAAGGTAAAATGCAGGGTAAGGGATGGGAAGTTGTAGAATCAAAACGTACCCAAGAAGAAAACCTTGATATTTTCTCAACAGTTCAAAAGTTATTTAAGTTAGAAAACCCAAAACATAAACCTTCATTTACCGAATTTAAAACTGTAGCTAAAAGAGAAATATAATATTTATGGTAAATACTCAAAAATGATTAAATTAATAGAATTGCTTAAAGGGGGCACAGAACCCCCAAAAGCTCTTATTGTAGCTGGAGCCCCGGGTGCTGGTAAGGGGTATATTCTAAAAGATATAGATCTAGGGAGTTTAAAAACCTTTAATATTGACAATGCTTTTATTAATTTGTTAAAAAAATCTAATGTAACTTTAGATTTAAAAAATGCTACCCCTGAAGAAAGAAGCAAAGCAGCTAAAGCAATGGCAGCAGCAACTAAAGAATTAAAAACAAGTATTATTCCTAATGCCATAGCTAATAGAGAATCATTTGTATTAGATGGCACAGCAGCTTCATTCAAAAATACTTTAGCTTTAAAAGATGAATTAGAAGCAGCTGGATATGAAGTATTTATGCTTTATGTTTATACTGATTTAGAGCGTTCATTAAAACAAAACCAAGAAAGATTTGAAAAAACGGGGGGCGAAGATAGAAGTTTAGCTCCTGCTATTGTACTAAGTACTTGGAATTCGGTAACAAAGAATTATCAACCCTATAGGCAAGCATTTGGTAATAATTTCATTTCTGTATCTAATACAGGTGAAACCATGAAAGATTTAGATGCAATAATAGATCAATATTTAACCCCATACAAACCCAAAGATACTCTTCCAAAATCCCCAAAACAAAAAGAAAGAAGTGAAAAACAATGGGGTAAGTTAAAAACTGAATTAGAGTATTTATTATCCCTAGATAAGGATAAAGATGGAGTTATAGATTCTTCGGTTTCTAGAAAAGCAGCAGCAGACATAATAAATCAGTTTTTGTCCTAATGTTTTATGAATTCAAAAGAAAGAATAAAGACTTGTGAGGGTTGTAATAAATTTTTCCACCCCACAAGACAATGTAAAGCGTGTTGGTGTTTTATGGATATAAAAACTAAAATAAAAACTAAAACTTGCCCCAAAGGTAAATGGTAATATGAGTGAATTAAGTAATTTTTTAGTAGAAAGTATTTTAGATGGAGATGAAAAAAGTTCTCCTACAATTGCTTTATTTGGAGGTGGATTCAAACCCCCAACTAAGGGTCATTTAGAAGTTGTACTACAAGGCATAGAACAAAACCCTGATATAGATAAAATATATATAGCAGTAGGTGCTAAAGTTAGAGGGGGTGTTACTCAAGATGAATCTGTAAAAGTGTGGGAAAAATATCAAAAATTAATTCCTATTGAATCTGAAATTATACCTGTTGGTTCCCCATTTGAATTTTATAAAGAATATTTAAAATCCTTTTCTGATGATAAAGTTTATATTTTTATGGGGGCTAGAGAAGGTAATGAAGTTGATGATTTTGATGTAGCTCAACGCTCAGATTTTATAAAAAAATATAGTGATAATGTTATTCCGGTTAAAGTAAGTACTGCAGGAGGAATAAGCGGTACTTTATCAAGAAAATATCTAACCACAGATCCTGATAGATTTGTAAGTACCTTACCAGACCAGTTATCAATTGATGATAAAAAAGAAGTATATAATACTTTAATAAATGAAGAAATTGAAAAGAAATTTTTATATGCTTTTGATTTAGATGACACTTTAATCACATCAAAATCAGATGTTATAGTTACTAACCCTAAACAAGGAACATTTAGATTAACACCTGCAGAATATGCTTTATATGAACCAGGACCAGATGATGAATTAGATTTTTCTGAATTTGCTAAACTAAAAAACCCAAAAACTATTAAAGATAATTTTAATAAATTCTCCCAAATATTAAAACGAACATCAGACTTACGAAATACTCAGACTATTATTTTAACAGCAAGACAACCTGAGGTATCAACAGATTTAGAAGCTTTTTTAGAAAAGAGAAATTTACCCCAAGTAAAACTTCATGCTGTCGGAGATTCCTCACCCGAGGCTAAGAAAAAAGTACTTCAAAATTATATAGACCAAGGATATAATAAGATCAGATTTTATGATGATTCCCCTAAAAATATCGAAGTGGTAAAAACATTAAATTCACCAGAAACGGAGGTTATTACCAAATTAGTTGTAACAGGACCTTTTAGTGAAAACAAAAAGGACCATTTTGGACTAATTCAGTTTGTAAATGAAGTTGTTGAGGAAGAAGATAATTCGTTTGATTATACTCCTTATTTAGATTCTTTAAATAAACACATGGAAGATAATGGGATGAATATACAACCCACCCCAAAAATTAAATTTATAGATGATGATGCTGATAACGCCGCAGATATATTGGGTAAAACAGCGTTTTACGACCCGAATCAACGCGAAATAACCTTATTCACCATGTCCCGCCATCCCAAAGATGTCTTGCGTTCATACGCGCATGAAATGATCCACCATATCCAAAACTTAGAAGATAGGTTGGGTAATATTACTACAACAGACACAAGGGAGGATGACCATTTAACTCAAATAGAAAAAGAAGCATACACTGATGGTAATATTACATTTAGAAAATGGACTGAAACTTTAACTGAAGGACAATTAAAAGAAATATCAATAAGATCAAAGGATGAAATCAAACATTGGGCTCTCAATGCCGATTTAATTTCAATTTTGCAAAATAACCCATCTAAATTTGAACAATTAGAAGATAGTTTAGAGGGGGGACGTTTAAAAGCTTTGTATTATTTTTGGGATCTTATAAAACAAGGAGAATTAAATGAAGATATAGAGATTGTTGATTCACCTGAACCGGAATTAACAATTTATTGTGATATGGATGGGGTATTATGTGACTTTGAAAAGAGATTTGAAGAATTTGGACATATGCCCCCTCGTGAATATGAAAAGAAATATGGAACTAAACAATTTTGGAAACTTATCGATGAAGAAGTTGGAATAAGGTTTTGGGTTGGCATGCCTTGGATGCCAGATGGAAAAGAATTATGGAATTTTTTAAAGCCTTTTAACCCAACTTTACTTTCAGCTCCATCGAGAAATAACGAATCTCGGCTCGGGAAACGCCTGTGGGTCAGAAATCACATACCCGGAACTAAACTTATTTTGGCAAGTAAATTCAACAAACCACAATATTCTCAGAAAAATTCAATACTTATTGACGACATGGCCAGCACCATTGAAAAATGGGACGCTGAAGGAGGTATAGGAATCCTACATACCTCAGCAGTTTCTACTATTGAGCAGCTCAAACAGTTGGGATTATAAGTCTAACCAAAATTCTAATCATGGATAAATTAAAAATGATTGTCAATTCCTCTTGGTTTAGAGCAGCACTCGCCGGTGGCGTAGCAGTAGCTTTATACATTTCAGGTAATGTTTTTTACTCTGGAATAGCTTTAGGGGTTGGTGTAAGAGAGCTATTACTTGCTTTAAAAAGCTAATAGTAAGTTTACATAAAGAGTTATGTAAATTTTAATTATTAACTTAAATTTCAAAAATCATGAAAGAAGTAATGGACAAAGTAACCACCTTTTTAGGAGGTTTAACCGCAATTATGTTATCATTTGTATCACTAAGCATTTTAGCTGAAGTAATATTTGGTGTAGGTGTATTTGGTACTAGCGTTGTAGCTAATGTAATAGAGCTAATTAGCTCTTTGGGTAACGGTGGATTTGTAGGTTTAATTGCCTTGATAATCTTAATACAAGTATTCCATAAAAAAGGATAATACATTTAACGTAAGTTATGAATATTAAAACGAAGAGGAAAAGACCAGGGATGCATTCAAAATCAAAATCATCCCGGTCTAAATCCTCTTTAAACTATAAGAAAAAATACAAAGGACAAGGAAGATGAAAGATAATGTTTTAAAAAAAGAATTTTCTAAGAATGATGTAAAACGTCTTAGAAATTTAGTTAAAGGAAACTCAAGTGAACGTACTGGAGAAGGCATTGGTTATACTAAAAAACAAGAGTTCCATAAAGAAGGTGATACTTGGGATGAAAATGGTAGAACCTGGACCATTAGAGATGGTATAAGAGAAAATATTACAAAACTTGATAAATTTAAGAAGGCAGCTGTGCCCTTATTTTGCCCCTCCTGTAATCAAATAATGAATAAACAATTAGACCCCCATTATTATAAATCCTATGGTCATTGTTTAGACTGCAGAGCTAAATCTGAGACCAAAATGAAATTAGAGGGTAAATGGAGCAAGTATCTTAAAAATACAACTAATAAAGAATTAGATAATATGATAGAAGAGTATAAATCATTTATGATGGATGCTCTCAATGAAGGTAATGATAGTTTTATTACAGAATCTGGTGAAGTAGAAAAATGGGTTGGGGGTATTAATAAAGAAAGAGCAACCAAGGCAATGGAAGAAACTATAAAATATTTAGAGAGTTTAAAAAAATAACAAATCCCAAAAACCCTTACATTTTGTTACACATTTTTTATGTTTTCCCATAAAATGTGGATATTTATAAACTAGATGATATTAAGGGTTGTTTCAATAAAAGTATATTGTTTAAACTAATCCTTAAAAATGGAGAGATGGAAATTGAATTATTGATTTATTGCATAACTGCAGTTGTAAGTGCTTTAGGTATAAAAGAAGTTTGGAGTATTTGGAAAAGAAAAATTGAATTAAAAAGCCAAAGACTTAAAAAAGATGAAATAACAAAAGATCAAATAACTTCTAAAGTTATAGATGAGTTAAAAATCAGGATTAGAAGTTTAGAATCTAAAATTGATGATTTATTAAAAATGAACAAAGAATGTGCTGTTAAGTTAGCCAGATTAGAAGAGAGAGTAATGTTATCAGCTAAAAAGAATTCAAATAGAAAAACGAAAAAAATAAAACCCTAAGCAAATAATGGATAATTTTGACACAAGAAAATGGTTTAAAAAACAATACCTAGAAGAAGCTGGAATCCAAGAAGGAATTTGGGCATTAGGAACTAAGAAAGACATCCAAATGTTTATACAAGATATTGAAGACATTAAAGAAAAACATTATGACTTTGTTGGTAGTGATGCTGTTTATAATGGGTTGGATCAAGCTATTGTAGAAGCAGAAGAATTATTAAAAATAGCAAAAGATTAAATAAATAAAACAATTAATAATAAATAAAATGAAAGATTTTAACTTAAGAAATTACCTTTATAACAACCCCCTTCTTGAAGAAAAAGAAGAAGTAGTAAATGAAAAGATTAAGGTAGAAGAAGAATCAACCCCAATAGAAGAAGAAACAAAAAATATTAAAGAAGAAAAACTTCGTGGGTACATCCGAGAAAGAATTACTTCTATTCTTAAAGAAGTTGAAAAAGAAGAGGAAGATGTTGATGTAGATGTTGATGTAGAAGATACTGAGAATGTTGATGTTGATATTGAAAAGGAAGTAGATGTAGAAGATGAAGAAGTAGAATCTGACATTGAAGTCAAAACAGAAGTTCCAGGTGAAGATACTGATACAGTAGCTGTATTAGGTCTTTTAACTAAAGCACAAGAAGAAGCTGAAAAATTAGGGGATGAAAAGTTGATGGATCAAATCGGAAACACAATTACCTATTTTACTAGAGCTCACGTTGTAAAATCAACAGAAACAAGAGCAGTAGCTGCTGAATAATTTAAAAAAATAAAATTTATGGAAACAAATGAAACTTATACGAAATTATCTGAGTTATGGAATGAATTTTCAATTGAACATTCAAAATCTTCTAAAGCTGCCCATGGTAGAGCAAGAAGAGCTTTAACAGAAGTAAAAAAATTAATCTCAGTCTATAAAAAATCATCCGTAGCTGAGGATAAAGTAAAGTAAAATGGACAAAGGTACCTTATCAGCTTACATCAAAGAAATCCTTAAAGAAAAAAAAGTAAAAGAAGGTACCTGCGGTTATGGGGTAAAAGGAAAGCTAGGTAAAAAACCAGCTGGATCCCACCTATTAAGCAAAAAAGACTTAGAAGAAGAATTTCTAACTCCTAATGAAATTGGTGATGAAGCAGTAGAAAAAGAATCATCATCAGGAGCATTTGAAGAATCATCAGGAATGCCCCCTAGAGCAGAAGAAAACACCGGTGAATTATTTAGTAAACTAAAATCTTCTGGTAAACTAGAAGAACCCACAGGTGGGGCTAATATGTCTGGTAAAAATTACACATTAAATGGGGGTTCTAAGTGGGATACTATGTATTTTTTATATAATCCAAATTCTCCAACACCCTTTGGCCTTAAGCAAGTTGCAGGTCATGGTCTTAGTGATACATTTTTAGCAAAGTATGGTTTAAGACCATCACAATCTAATGTAGCAGGAGTTGGTCTTTATATTTTTGATGGAAATATAAACCCAAGATATTTTACAGAAAAAAGATTTGAGGAAATAGTAGACCATTTTAGTGGTGGACTTGAAAGAGAAGCTAAAGCACAAAGAGATTTTTACCGTGATAGAGGACCAACCTCAGGAACTATTGATGAATCAGATGAAGATTTTAGAGATTATAGTTTATTAGATTTCTTCAAAGAAATGCAATCCTTTCCTGCAGCAGGAGTAGATAGAGAAGATATTAGAGATGCATCCAAATCCAATAAAACAGTTGGAAATACTCCTGCACTCCAAGATTTATTAGATCAATGGATGTCTGGTCGTTATGATGAAGACCCAAACTATTTAGTTAATGAATTAAGGGGTTTACTTGAATCAATTAATGAAGATGATTTTGGAAGGAATGATCCTGTTTTAATGGGAGCAAGAGCTGCTAAAATAAGAGCTGAAAAGGAAAAGGAAGCAGAGAGAATGAGGGATGAAAAATGGGGTAAAACAGATACTGAAAGAACAAAATATCGTTACGGGATACAAGATGAATTAGAAGATTTATTAGATAGAAGAGACCAACTAATGATTGATATGGAACAGGAAGCTGAGCCTGAAGGTGGTCCTATAGCTGATAGATATGGAGCTGAATTAGAAGATTTAGAAAATAGAATAATTGATATTAAAGATGAATTGGGTCAATTAGAATTATTTGAATCAGTTAATGAAGGTTTATCACCTGAAACTGCAGCCAAAGCCGAAAAAATAAAAAGTACTATGATTGGTAAAAACCGAGATAAACTTTTTAAAGCTTATGGTAAAGATGCTGAAAAAGTAGCTCATGGTAGAGCAATTAATCAAGCTAAGAAAGCAACTGAAAAAGAAGTTAATGAAGCTACTAATTGGCCAAGAGAGGTTGAAGCATATGATATGGATGTTATCTTTAAAAGAGACAAAATAATAGGTGATAAGGCTAAATATCAAATAGTTTATAAAAAAACAGGTAAAATAATAGAACCAGGTGGTAGAGTATATAATAGTCTAAATGGTTTGTCATATGATGCAGGGGATTATATCTTACCCAAAGGTGGAACCCAATCATCTCATTTTGGAGAATCTGTTAATGAGACCATTACTAAAGAAATGTGGGAAGAAGATTGGGATTTGAATATACCATCTGGACAAGAATTTGATAAAAATTCACAATCAAGAATAGATGCCTTAATAAAATTGGGGGTTAAACCCGAGAAAGCAGAAGACTGGTCAATGCATAATTGGGATACTTTACCAGGATCTGTAATGAAATTATTACAAGAAGTTTCTAATGAAGATAATTCATATGTAAGAGTATCTGAACCAAGATTTATTAAAGATAAAAATAATCCTAACTTTTTAAATGTTTATATGGACTATGATATTGGACCTGGTGGTTCATCCATAGCTCTAGGTAAAGAAACAATGACAGGTCAAATCCGAAGATTAAGTGCTGAAGAAGCTATGAAACAGATGAATGTTATAGCTAAAGAATTAGAAGCAAAATATAATATAGAAGATATTGAGGTAGTAGATAGAGAAAATGGGTTAGTACAAATATTTGCTGTATCAGATGATTTTATTGATATGGTTTTTGAATCAACTAATGAACGACTTACATCAATGGTAAGAGAAGTTTACTCTGAAAAACAAAGAAAATGGGCCTGTGCTCAAAAATCACCTAAATTCGATGAAATGTGTAAAGACACAGCCATCTCAAAAAAGAAGAAAATGAAAGAAAATAGACTATCTGAATTAATTAAAACGGCTCTTAAAGGACCAGTTAAAGAAACCACAAAACCAATCAAAGAAAACTTTGGTGAACTTAACATTGGAGCATTTTATAATATAAGAGATTTAGGAATGAATCAAATAATGGAGGATTTTGAGTATGTTGGGTTTGATAGAGATGAATTAGAACATATTTTTGTTACTCATGATGTCGGTGGTGATACTTTTATAAAGATATCAGATGAAGATGTTAATGATTTAGTTCAATCCCCCTCAGATGAATCAGTTACTGAAGAAAAAGATTGGATACAAAAAGCAATTAAGCGACCTGGTGCTTTACATAGAGAATTAGGTGTTCCTAAAGGTAAAGATATTCCAAAAGGTAAGATTAATAAAGCAATAGCTAGACTTAAGAAGAAAGATAAAGATGATGAAGCAAAAGGAACCCAATTACCTGCTGGAGATGAGAGAGAATTAAGACAACTTAATTTAGCTAAAACTTTATCCAAATTTAATGAAGGTAAATTAGCAGAGCGTGTATTCAAGAAACTTAGAAAGTAATGAATTCAGAGGAATTAAAAGAAAAAATTAGAGGTTTAGCTTTAGAAGTCGTAAAGGACAAAAAAAAAGCTGACTATGCTGCTGTCGAATATGATGAGCTAACTAGATTTCCTGAACTCAAAGACATTCTTGTAAGTTTATTAACAGCAGATTTTGACCCATTCCTTTCCTCAATAGATTGGGTAGCACCAAGACCAACCACATTTAGAATTAATCTAAAAAATGGTGAAAGTTTTTACCTCATTTGGATGCGTAGAAGCTGGATAGCTGAAGTAGAGGGAAAAAAATATTATTTACTTAACTTACCTGAAGAACAAAATGCAGCTGAAGCAATTGCTCGTATATTACGATATGGGCCTGCTGAAGAAGAAGGTGAAAGTGAATTTGGAGCAGGTGCAGAAGAAGTTGGTGGTGAAGAAGTTGATGTTGATATTGAAGATACAACTGATGTAGAAATATAAATAAAATGGATGTTTTAGATAAATTTTTTACAAAATACTCATATAAATTTCCCAAAGGATATCCTGACGTAAAGGATCCTAAGGATAAAAAAATGCTATTTAATATAGTTACTGAATTAGTTGAATCTAAACAATTAATAAAAGAACAATCTAGCGATTATGATGAAGTAATTAAAAAAGCCTTAAATGTAGATGAAATCCCAAAATCAAAAAATAAATACCCATTTCCTGGAAGTGGGGGTTCAACTTTTTCAATTCAAGTTAAACCTGATGATTTAGACATATGGCAAAAACTATGGGCCCTTAAACCTAAAAAGAAAACAGGTGATAAAACAGAAACATTAGGAGTAGGTAAAGGTGAAATGTCTTTATATTGGTTATATAATTATTCAGATAGTGAAGTAAATGTTGAAGAAGGTAGAGAAGGAGATGATCCAGATTTATTTTTTAATGGTGTAGGAGTTGAAGTTAAAGCCTATGGAAAACATACAGGAAAAAATAAAATTGGGAGGTTTGGAGCTGATAAAGAAAATTTAAAAATATTAAGTGTAATTTTTGGTATTGATGCTTTAATTAAAGTCCTTCAACCTGGAGAGAAACTCAAAACCGTCAACCCTACAAATTTTGCAGGAGATGATTTAGAATTAGCAATGAATCAATTAATGAAAATGATGGGGGTAGATTTAGAAGGTCTTTCTAATAGATTTGAAATTTTTAAAACTATATCAAATAATATAAATTTAGTACAGAGTAGTTTAGGTGGTTTTAGTGATCCAGAAGATGGAGCTATTTCAATGGCTAAAAAAATGGTAGAAGATAAATTGAAAAGAAAACCTAATAAAAAGGGTCCTGGATATTTAGCAAGTGTAAAATTGGATGGGGATTGTAAATTTTTTAGTATACTTTTAGAAAAATTAGAAGATAAAGAAATATTAGATAATATGAGTGTTACACAAAGTGCACTTAATTTAGACTTTAATAAAACATTTGGGTAATATTTATAACCATGAAAGAATCACTTACATCATATATCCGTTTAAGGGAACTAATAAAGGAAGCATTATCATCTTCTCCTAAAAAGAAGGATTGTAATTGCGGTTGTGGGGGATGTGACAATAAACATAAAAATTTAATAGTTAACAAATAGTTTACATATT
>Ga0208012_1000624_pt1 | contig 11478 bp, 28 predicted proteins | sample 15BtaG_FD_184090 | JGI IMG/M metagenome (GOLD analysis project Ga0208012, IMG submission 184090) | Marine viral communities from the Subarctic Pacific Ocean - 15B_ETSP_OMZ_AT15312_CsCl metaG (SPAdes) (version 2) | ecosystem: Environmental > Aquatic > Marine > Oceanic | place: Pacific Ocean... | reverse complement strand
TTGCCAACTTTGGAGCTTCTGGGTCAAACTGCATCATGGTAAGGTCAATGTGATAGCTCTCACCTCTGAACTTATACCTCATCCAATAATGCTCCCAGAACCCCACGTTACCATACATGATTTCCAGCTCACCTTCCAACTCCTTATCATGCAATAGCATTGAGATATATAGTATGGCATATTCACACATTGAACCACAATCATACTTGTAGTCACCAGTTAGGTCATCAACCAGCTCATCACACTCACCTAACCATTTCATGAAGTGGTCTGGGTCTAAAGTGAAGTCGAATTCCACATCCAGATACTCCTTCTCGTTTGGTGTGCCGAACAGCATATCCATCCCTGAAGAGTATTCATCTAATTCTTTCCTGAAATCAGTCATCTTCTAAAAACTTCTCTATTACTTCTTTTGTTGGTTTCTCCCAGAAAGGGTAGCCCTCATTGATACAGAATAAACATGAGGGCGCCTGCACATCCCCTTCTACCACATTGCTACTCTCAGTATACACATCATAGAAGTCAAATCCCGTATTGATACGTAATCCGTTTTCATCTAACTGTGGATACATCTCCTTCTCCCCATACACCTCATACTCAACCCCGTCAATCACGTGCGTCTCCAAATGTCTACTCATGTATTCTCTCTATCGGTTAAAGTTAATAAATCCTTTTGAATAATCCTAACTGAAGCTCTCACTTATGATTGTCGGCTTGCCATCACGCATAGCCCAGTGTTCACAATACTCACAATAACTACCCCAACCACCGTCATACTTGCTGCGCACAACAAAGACTGTGTTCTCGTCATCTTCAGGACAATGTGCCTCAAGCAGGTAGCTCTTGATATTCTTCTTCAGCTCCCTGTAAGTCTTGAAGTAGGCATAGAGTTGGTGACTTTTACGCCAACCTGAGTTGTATGCCTCACGGTAACTATCCCTTGTGGAATACTGTATTTGTGGTGTTATCATCATCTTAGTAACCTCTTCGTTTGTAAAACTTAACTCGTTCAATCACTTCCTTCTTGGTCTTAGCCCACAATGCCGTATTCTTTTTGTAAGCAACGTGACCATAATTCTTATCCCAAACATAGAAAGCCAACTGAGGCATTGTATGTATCCAGTCAATTGGGTTCGCTTCCTTTGACTTAGCACAATCGTCACGCCATTTCTGCGTCATCATTGCGTTGTACTTCTTACAACTAAGGTATTGAAAATCACTCATCATAATTCAAATATAGGTATAAGTTTTCAATCTACCAAAAGATATGGTAAATTAAGCTTCTCGAATATCTTTTCAGGGTCTGTATAGAACAGCTCCATAGCTGTCACCATTGCAGGCACTACCGTCTCTGGGTCCTCTTCCCATTCGTCATCTACCCAGTATACCACGGTGGTTGGGTCTTTATCCTCACCATTCTCGATGTAGATGTCCAGAGCATAGCCATCCCACGTGAGCTTGAACCTGTCCTTCTTAATACCAACTCGAATCTCAATTTCTTCTTGGTCATCACTCTCCACCTTGGCTGATTGATAGGTTATACTACCCAGTTTACCTTCTAAGGCTCGTCTTGCATCAATAAGCGCTGCTTCCATTGAATCATACCCTTCATTAATCCTCTCGTATATACGATTCTCGAAGTCCTCTTTGGATTTATATACCTTCAAACAATATTTCATCTCAGTTATGTCTTAAGTAAGTGTAAGCCTCGGTTTCCTCTGCCGTCAAATCACTAAGCTCCCTGCTTATGTAGTAATAGTTTCCATTCCACCTTACCTGATAGTTACCCACCAACTTGCTCTCCACCACTTCAGGTGTATGGTCTAAGCTTCTCTCACCATAGGTAACCAGAAACCTGTTAACCTTATCCACAGTCGCCTGTCCTTCATCTGATAGCGAAGCGTAGATGTTGGCGTTGAAAGTGTTGTTAAGTATCTCAGCCAATACCGTGGTGTCACCCTGTCGGGCACTTTCCAGTAATTCTCTTTCTAATAAATCTCTCATAGTAATACTAAGGTAATAGGTTCATCACTATATCCGTTATCATTCAGGTACTCTTGGATTTCCGTTTCACTATTATCACTTACTTGACGGTCAATCTCGAAGAATAGTTTTACCTCACCATTGACAACATCATAGATATTAATGGTTTTGTGTCCAGTAGAACCCAAGTTGTAATCTCCATCGTGGAACTCAATATCCACCGTGTAATATAGCTTCTTTTTCATGATGTCAAATATAGGTATAAGTTTTCAATCTACCAAATTACATATCAAGTTCTTCGATTAATTCGGTAATAAGCGGTGTAGGGTCAAGCGGTATATCAGCTTCCATGTAATACTTGCTGAATTGAATCTCCTTTTCCCACTCCTGAATATCATTCAGGAATCCCTCTCTGCTTTCAACTAAGAAAGTCTTTGTGGCTGTTTGACTTGTGTTTCGGTCAATTGCCATTATTAGTAGTCGTTTTTCCATAGGGTCAAATATAGGTATAAATTTTCAAACTACCAAATTAATGTGAACCTGGAAACAATTTCTCCATTGCTTTCCTACTGGATACCATTTCCTTAGCCTTCTTAACTGTCAACAGCTCTGCCCACTCACTTTGCCATTCATCACCAATCTGTAGGTGAGCTAACTGTAGTGGTCTGGTACTGATGACCATATAGTAAGCGGCACTGTCTGCGTGTGGAAAACTCAATACCTCTCCACATAAAGCTCCTGAACCAACTTCTTTACACCAAGCTCTTGCTTCCTTCTCATACCGTTCATCCTCAGCTTTCATTACCTTATACCCCTCTCCGAAGTCGTAGGTTGGTTTCTTAATCTTGTCATCTACTCTGTAAATCTTGGCGCCCATGGCTATTTCGTTTTAGTGAGATACAAAGGTAGTAATTATTTTGACACTACCAAATATAAAACAGTATTATTGTTCAGGGAAGGTAATATCATGCAGGGCAATCACATCACCCCAACTAAGGTCATCCACCGTTAACACCTTAGCATCACCCCAATCTTCACCCAGACCTTTGGAACAGATTGTACCACCTTTTTCAATGGACATCACTACATACTCCAGATGGAAATGACCATTCTTATCCGTGGTAACATATCGTGGACTTTCATATACCTTATCCTCCATCGCTTCATACTCCTTATCAGTAAGGTACTCCTTATCAACCTGTTTAAGGTCAACAATCATATCCTCAATTAATTCTGCAACTACATCGAATTTCTTTGACATCTTTTTTATCTTTAGTGAATGACAAATATAGGCATCTTATTTTAACCCCACAACAGACTATAAGTAGCATTTTTAAATTTGGTAGTCTCGATTTTTATCCGTAACTTTGTGATGGTGCCCTAGAATCTGGTACTGAATTCAGGGTATAAAAAAAGGTGCAATCTCTTGCACCTTTCAATTATTATGTTATGGCTGTTACACCGTTACCAACTCATCGAAGTAGCTCAACTTCTGTGAAGACCTTGTGAACTTCACCTCATCCGAAGCCTTAGACCCTGAAGCCTCAACCCTACGTGATAGGTAGTTGGTGATAGCTGCATAAGCCGTGAACATTGAAGTCTCCAGCCCTAACTGCTCGTTGTACTCCAACTCCCTGTTAAGAGCTTCAGTAAGCTCCTTATAACGGGCTGCTGAAGGAATTGCATTAGGCTCACGGTACACAGCCTCTCTGAACGTGTCCAAAGTGAATATGCCGATTTGAGACTTTGGCAACTCTTGCTCAAAGAACCACTTGGTAAGGTGATACCGAACATCAGTCAATTCCAACTTCACATTATCCAACGCCTCATCATGTACCTGAACCTGACCCAACAATGAGATGAACCCATCAATGGACTGCTTCATCAACTCAATGCTATCCTTGTAGTTGATAGTGTGTGGAATTTTGATTTGATTGTCCTTGTGAACAGTCTTACTCGATACCATACCATTGCTGCAAACCAAACGTACCTGCTTGATTGACAAGAACCCCTTACCTGTACCGTTGTTAGGTACGGTGATGAAAAGACGGTAAGAAGAGTCACCAACCTTAGATGGCTTGTTACCGAATTCAACGTTCAAACCAATCACCTCACCGTTTCTGTGGTCAAAGGTTGTAACCTCATGACCCTTCTCGATGAATGCGTTACCCAGCGTTGAAAGGTCGGCTGTCTTCACCATATGGTAAGAAGACTTTGGGCAGGTAATGGTCTTACCGTCCACTCCGAAAACCTGTCGGAAATTAGACTTATCACCATTACGGTCATAAAGTGCTGTCTCGGTGTACTCAAATGGAAATAAATTGTTGCTCATAGCGTTTTTTTTTGTTACCGCTTCATTGCGATAGAACAAATATACGAAACTTTTATATAACTACCAAACTTTTATTGATTTATTTTCGAAAAACTTTCGTTTTAAGCACAAATATAGGTCTTAACCAGTTTTAATGTGCCTGTATAGTCATGGTCATCACCCTCACCAAGTATAGTAATAGTGATTTCAGTTTCACCTGTACCGTCCAGTTGGGTATAATCTATGTCAGTCCAAGACATGTCCTTATCATGAGCATCAAAGTGGTAACCCAGAATGTACCTCATCTTTGGTTCTATGGCATCTTCATCTAAGAAGTTACGACTTACAACACCAACATCTGGGTATTCTGCTTCAGGTTCTGAGATGTAAATTCCGCTTGTGATTAATTCTTCGCTCATTATATATATCCTAAGTATTGTGACGGTTTGAAATCTCCTACATTCTTCTCAGCTCGTTCTGGGCTGTCTCCCTGCTTAATGAATTCCTGTATCTTCTCCTTACGAAAGCCTGCTACGATTGCCTTACAGACATCTCTCACACTTACATTCCTATCGTCTGTCATCCTATCAGGTTTCTCAGCATGAGCTTCAATACACTTTAGGAATAACCTTATAGAAGATTGTTGAAGTGTTCGATGGGTCTTATCAGTTGTAAGCTCCTTCACAAAGCCGTCATAATCACATCCGAAGTTGTTTACGAAATCAGATAGCTCATCAGCAGCTTCAGCTCCTGTCTTGGCAACTCTGCCCTGCTTCTCTCGCTCTTCCTTATACTGTACTATATAGTCTGCGACAACTGATTGAACCAATGGGTCATTGATAGCTCTCTCATTCTTCCAGTAGATTTCACCATTCATAATGTAACCCAGAACCATTCCGTTCTCATCATCATCATGGGTCTTGAAGCTGTCAATGTGAGCTACTCCGTTCTCATCAATATGGTCAATCTTGACCTCCGAATACTTGCTTGTTGTTTCCATAACGTCAAATGTAGGTATAATAATTCACACTACCAAATTTATTTTAGGTTTTCCAATTATCCAATCCTAATAGGATGTCAAGGAACTTATCAATGTCATCGAATAACCCTTCAGGATGTTTGGGTTGGACTTTACCATTCACGTCTATTGGATATCTAACCTCGTTGAACTCAACCTCAACACCTGTTATCCCATTCTGCTTTATCTGTGCTCTTAGAGCTTCGAATTCCACAGCGTTGGTAATGGTCATTTCGTATTCACTATCAGCGTAGATGTAAACCTCTGGCTGCTTAACCTCTGGTACTGTTAACTTACCCATAACTACTTTATTCTTGGTTATATGGTATCTCATTCATATTCAGGATACCCTTCAGGAATAGAATTCTGGTATCAGTAGCCATAGCTCCACACCATTGGTATACACCCTCACCCAGATATCTGGCTTGTTTCTCGAATGCCTCGTGATAGGTTCTATGGTTTGGCTTAAGGCTCCCGTCCTCGTCAATGTTGTGCTTCTCCAACAGACCCATTAGATATTTCTCTCGCCTCTCCATTATGCTACCGCCCCAGTTGCGAATATCTTGTTAGGGTCACATCTTCTGCATCCGATGTTACCGCAAGGTCCTTGTGGATGTGAAATTGTGTGAGCCTTCTGATTACGCTTACCTGCTTTACGTGAACGCTTGGACTTGCTGTTCTGACCTGCTTCTTTCCAAGCTTGGTACTGTGCCTTACGTGAAGCCTTAATCGCCCTCTTCTTCTGAAGATTTTCCTGTTTAGTCTTTGCTTTTGATGTCTTACTCATCTCTCTTTTTGTTTATGATGTAAATATAATACTTTATTTCGACACTACCAAATTATGCTGCACATTTATTTTTCTGTGCATGTGCTGTCATTTTGGTCAATCTACTAATGAAGTAGTCTGCTCTAAGGAATGGCTCAAACTGTGCGCAAGTCATACCCCAACTACATTGCTCATTCGTTTCATACTTAACCATTGGTTCTAAGTACTTAGTTACACAACCACCATCAGCTAAAGAAATGCTTTCATGCTTACCCGACCTAAAGGTGAACTCAATATTCATACCACAAGCCTGACCCCTCTCATTCGCCTTAGTACCTATTCGGAAACCGTTGTCCCCATTTTGATACATAGAGATAACCAACCCAAGGTTCTCAATGTCCTCTTTAATGCTATCAAAAGCAATCTTACACCTTTCCTTCAATAGGTTAGTGAATACCTTATTGGTTGCTTCAATCTCTGCCTTAAAGGTGTCAGCTTCAACCAACGTTTTCTTGATTGCACCCACATTAATAAGGTTACCTTTGGTGCTTGGCACTCTGTTCATCTGGTTGAATGATGCTTTCAACTCATCGAATAAATCTTCTTGTCTTTCAGTCATATCACAAAGGTATAAATTATTTTGACACTACCAAATTATGCAGCAACTTTATTTAGTTGTGTCATTCTGGTAATCTTATTAATGAACTTTTTATTCCGTAATAACGGTTCAAAGGTTTCAGAACTAGCTTGGCTAAAACCATAACTATTCTCATCTGTCATGTAAACAACAGGGGTTGTCCATTGTGTTACACTGTCAGGGGCTATCAGAGTATGTCGAATAGACTGACTAGCCTTGAAGTCAAACCTAAACCTACTACCACATACCATCCCATTGTCACTAAGGTTACGACCAATTATAACAGATTTACCATCCTTGCTGATGCCGATAGCTAACCCTAGACTTTCAATGTCCTCTTTAATGCTATCATAAGCAACTTTGGTTTGTTCAATCAATAGCTCATCAAAGGCTATGTTAAAGGCATTAATCTCAGCTTTCAGAGTATTGGCAACACCCACACTAGCTGTAATGGCGTTCGTATCAATTAGGTTGAATGAACCACTATTAGATACATTCATTCGATTGAACGAACTCTCTAATTCTTTGATTAAGGTATTTTGTCTTTCAGTCATAGTACAAAGGTATAAATTATTTCTTAACTACCAAATTTATTTTTATGCGCCATAACTATCAAGTTCCTCATCCATATCTTTCTGCTCTTCAATAGAAAGAGTGCTATATATCTCTGAAAACGCATCCTTTAATGCAAGGCATCTAGTGTTACCTTCTTCTGTGTGCTTTCGGTTCTCTTCCTCAGCATCAAGCCATAATTGAACTAGGTCCTCCCTATTCATTTTGCGTATGTTATATGGTGAAGCATCTAAACCCCAATCCATTGCCCAACCATACACACTCATCTCCGCTTCAATCCTTCTACACTCAGTATAGGTTTCATCCTCAAAGGTATCAAGGATAGCTTGTATCTCATCGGGCATCTCAACTATTTCAGCCTTCACCCTTGGAATGTCATTTATCTCACTCACCACATAGTCAGGTTGAATATCCAACTCAACAATGTATACACCACCATCACTATCTTCAGGTTGGTATTCACCCCTACTTAATTCTTTAGATGGTAGGCATCTGAATACCTTGTTGTAGGCGGCATTGGTCTGCCGTTCCGTACCTGTTAATGTTACTCTTACGTGTTTCATATTACAAAGGTATAAACTATTTCCTAACTACCAAATCTTAGTCTAACTCTAACTTGGTTAATACCACATCACCAGCTTTAACTGTATCCCAGTTATCTTGGTCAAGTCCATAGAACTCCTGATACGCTACCTCAATACTATAGAACATATCCGTAATATTGTTCGGTAACTCCATGCCACCATCACTCACAGCCTCACTAACCGTATCAACATACCGCTTCAGGCTGTTAATGTCACCCTCAATCTTAATGCCACCATCTTCATGTTTGGAAATGAACTTGTTAGCTATCTGAATAGCCTCTTCAGTTATTGTATGCGTACCGTCTTCATTCTTTACATTAGCCAGCACCCACTCACCTTGCTTATCGATGAAATACTTCAGCTTTGCTGATGCCTTATCAATTCCCAGCACATCACCAGCTTCTACAGCCAGATTGAATTGTGCTTGCCAGTAATGAATTTTACCTGCGTACCCATCTGGGTATTTGTTATCTCTCATATCGTAAAGTCTTCGGTTTCTACTCTGTCGTATTCTGTTTCTGCAACAAATGTAATATCCCCTTCTGGAAAGATGTGTAAGTAAGATGACAAAACCTCAAATTGAAATCTATCATTATCATACGTCACATCGGTGAATGGTAATTGGATTGAATACCCACCATCTTTAGACTGACCAACGGCATCCGAAATCTTCTTATAGCTCTCGTCAGTTACCGTTATGGTTACTTCAGATGGTTCCTCTTTAACCTTGTCATTCTCGCTGACAACCGCTAAGGTCTTGGTTCCATCCGTATATGTTACTTTAAATTCAAAACTCATGATTTCTTTTTTCTTTTACCCAAAGGTAGTAATTAAATCCGAACTACCAAATGTTTATTGACAATTTTCTAATATGTCATTGAATTTATCCTTCATCTTCCGCTTCTCATCTCTCACATCCTTAAAGCGTTGCACACTTTCAATCTTCCACGCATCAACCTTCTTTTTCATTACACAAGTAGCCTTATCTAAGTACTCATCATTAACTAACTTAACATCCCTATATATGTCTATATTCGTGAAATTAAGTGGGTCTCGGTAGATAGCATAAACCTCTATCCGATAGTCATAATCTAGAAACTTATGGTTTTCCTCAATCTTATACTCAATATCAAATCTGGTAGCATAAGCATAACCATATATACAACCAAAACAAATGGTGCCGCATATTAACGTAATAACCATTGCAGCAAAGCTCGTCATCCTATTAGTTGCGCCCTCACCGAAACACTTATTAATAAATCTATTTATCATATCTTTAATTTTAATATCTCTCTACAATACTCATCAACCAAGTCCTCATCACTCAAGTCATTCAACTGCTTAGTATAAATGAACTCGAATTCTGCTACCAGATTATCTCTGTCATCATTATGGATAGCATCAGCCGCCTCTTGTGTCCAACCATTGGCTTTATCATATATCGTAGCCTCAATGATTTCTTCAGCTATCTCCTGTGTTGACCAATTAGTGGACATATTATCCAGTAACTCTACTATTGCTATTTTGCGTTCTACCATACCTCAAATGTAAGTAATTAATTTGTAACTACCAAATTATTCACACTATCCATTTATGGGTTATCTCTTAAATCATCAAGATTGGTCATAACCAGACAACCATCGCTACATAGTATAACACAATCAAAATTCTCGTTATCTGATAATAGACTGAATAACATCACCCTACCCACGGTTGGATTACAATTCATGTCCAACCCATCCGTATAATAATATTCTCCTACTTTTTTCATACTATAAAGATAATAATTAATTTCGGTAATCCCAACCTTTATCAATAAAATATTTCTGATTGCACCAGATTTCTCTTAGGTTATAGACCTCACTTAAACTATATGACGCTACAGGATATGTTGGGAAGTCATCCAATGTTAAGTGTCTACCCAACCTCACCTCAATACAGCCATCACATAATAAATCCATACGGTGAGCAATGCTGTTCCACATACTATACTCTAGGATAACCATGTTAACGGAATTCATCTCACAATGGCAATCCATACAATGATGTAGCTTATTCATATCACAAAGGTATAAATTATTTCGATACTACCAAATCTTTTTTTGGACATAATCAAAGTTGTTTGCCCACATAAATAAAACCACCCCTAAAGTGCCCCAACCTATATACGCAATCATCACAGCTAAACCCACCACAGCTATTAATAGTTTTACTACTGGCTCGATAACTCTCATAGCTCTCCGTTTACGTAAAAGTTAAAAGTTGCTTCCATTTCTTGGTCGGTTAGGTCGTAACCATTATCCCTAAGAAATTGATATGCCGCTTGTTTATCATCAAACTCGATTACCAGATTGTCTGCATCCAATAAGAATTCATCTCCATTCAGGCTTATACCGTTAATCGGTTTCCCTACTGTTACTACTGTCGCTGTTTCTTTCATACCACAAACATAAGCATTAGTTTCCAGACTACCAAATTTATTTTCTATACCTTATATAATACACTAATATATTTGGTGGTTACAATTCTTTTACTTACCTTTGTTCATTATTTCATGGTGTTCAGTGTCACTGAACATGCCAATATATTGAACAGGCGCCTATTGAAAGAGCAAGGTGAGGAACTTGTAAGGAAGAGAACCCTATAGTGGTGTGCACGTTGTCAGGTCAGGTTAATTAAAAAAAGATTATATAATGCCGTAATATATTTGGTGGTTCCAAAAGTTTTACTACCTTTGATATATGAAACAATTCCACATAACAGTAATGTCGATTGACCCTGATGACCATTATGGTAGAGAACAAGGTGATGACAGCCAGAAGTATAGTTTAACAGTTGATGCCACCAGTGAGTCCGATGCGGTGAAAAAAGGTAAAGCTAAATTCGAACAGGAATATGCTGGATTACCAATCTACTGGATTAATGCAATTTAGAAAGGCTACCCCAATGAGAGTAGCCTTTCAACCTAAATCACCCACTCGTCCAAATGGGCTACCATGAAGTTTCTTTAAGAGAATGGCGGCAACCAGCCTTCAACAGGTAGGTCGCCATCATTCAATATCGCCAGTTTATCAAACACCACAAATATACAAAATCTTTTTGACTTATGCAAGCTTTTGTTCATTTATTTTCACTGTTCACAAATTATGAACGTCCACGGAACGTGAACAGGCGCCAGACGTGAACATGTACACATATGTGTATCAGTTATGACGCCACTGGTATATAAAATACCCAGCCCAGGTGCAAACTATAATAAACACTATCGATACCATCCCGAATCCAAAATAAAGTGGGTTCCACAGTATGAGCGACATCATACCAAATGCAACAGCAACAGCAGCGATGAGTATCGCCAGCGAATAAAATCCAATTAATCCAATTTTTTTCATTACCTTTGTAAGTTTAGTGCCCAAGCTCCTTCGCCCATGCATGTACACATATGTGTATCACCTTAGCTGGTATGCTATATATCCTACCAGCAGTACCAGAAAGAAAAGTAAGGGATTCGAAACAATGAATCCAAGAGCTAATAAAACTCCAACAGCTATTATAACAAATTTATACTTCTCTAACATCTGGGCGATTCTTTATGGGTGACGCCTG
>Ga0208012_1000622_pt1 | contig 11498 bp, 18 predicted proteins | sample 15BtaG_FD_184090 | JGI IMG/M metagenome (GOLD analysis project Ga0208012, IMG submission 184090) | Marine viral communities from the Subarctic Pacific Ocean - 15B_ETSP_OMZ_AT15312_CsCl metaG (SPAdes) (version 2) | ecosystem: Environmental > Aquatic > Marine > Oceanic | place: Pacific Ocean... | reverse complement strand
CAGTTGAAAAGCAAAATTATATTACTTATCGCGCAGGTAAAAACTTAAAAGATAAGGAAGGAAATCTCACTAGAGACTTGAAAGTAAAAGAGTTTTTATTTTTATTACAGAAAAAGTGATTTTTCCTTTACATTTAAAAAAACATAAATTATTATGTATATGTTGGTTGGACATACCAACAACTTTTCGATGTCACATGCACATTGAACTTAACACCTCTCGCATGAGAGGAAAGGAATATTCATGAACAAGAGCTTTTTAGACAGAACATTAAAAAAGAATCCCAAATGGGAGCAATTAAACATTAAAAAATACGTTGTTGATGATCTTTATATTGATGATAATGGCAGTCAAGTGCGCCAAGGAGATATCAAGGTTTCACATGTTAAAGAGCTACAAGAAAGCATATTGGCTTCTGGTTTGGGCATGCCCCGCGTGCCAATTACTATTGGACAGAGAGAAACCACTGGAGAGCATGTTGGAAAGTTCAAAGTACTTGAAGGCAATCATCGCCTACAAGCAATGCTAAACTTGCGTGACGAAACAGATCCAGCAACAGTTGGTAAATTTACCAAAATAAAAGCTTGGGAAACTAGCTTCAAGACAGACGAAGCACTTGAAGATTATCAGTTGCAGTGTAACGAACATGACGCCGCTGTATCTAGCACTAAAGGGGATTATTCTTATGTTCTCAGAGCAAGACTTAAAAAAGGAAGCACTTCACTTCCTGATGGTCTAGATTGGGAGAATGTCACGAAAGTTTCAGATAGTTACAAAATTCTAGTCAGCTGGGTTGAGAAGCAGTGGAGTAAGTCAAACAAATCAGCAAAGACTATTGTTAAAAAAGCACTTGATGATCACGAGGACGCAAAGATCAAAAACTACAGTAATCCACGAGCTGTTAAGGCTTTTTCTGATTCAAACAACATGGGTTGGGTTGGAAAGAAGACTAAAGAGGAATGCGGCGGTCTTTATGCTTATTTTATTAGCCAGGCTTCACACGTTTTTCCAAACTTGGCTGGAAACACTTTCCATATAAAGACCCAAAACACTCGTAATAAGGCTGTTGCTATTTTTTGGGAGAACAACACGTGGGGTAAAAACGCAAAGGATATTCAAGATTTCAGAATTAAAGCTTTGTCCAACGTGAATAAGGCAGTTAGCTCACCGCTGGTGCGATCAGATTATGATTTAGTTGATCATGTTGTTTTCTTACCACAGTTAAAGAGTGAGTTGTCTAATGGTCTTATCTACACAAAGAAACAGAAGAATGGAGAGTTTACTCTTTAATATTAAAATAATCTAATTTATTTTATCTAAGGCGGGTGTTGATACTTGACACCCGCCTTTTTTATTGGTATAATAATGATACCAATTAACCTCACCATGGAGAGATAATGCACTTAAAAGTATATCGTTTGAGAGAAGACGCAAAATTACCGCTCCGAGCTTACCATTCAGACGCCGGAATGGATTTGTTTTATTGTCCAAATGGCGAACGTAACTATATCATATCAGAAGAAGGATTAGCGATTGATCCACGTGATTCAAAAGTTATCCCAACAGGCATTAAAGTAGAGGTCCCTTATGGACATATGCTTGAAATTAAAAATAAGTCCGGCATTGCCTCAAAACGTATGCTAATTACTGGTGCGTGTGTTGTAGATCCCGGCTATAATGGCGAACTGTTTGTTAATCTTCATAATATTGGATTAAACACTCAATATATTAAACCAGGAGATAAAATAGCGCAGGCAGTATTAATTCCTATTATACATTGTCGAGTAGAAGAAGTGATAGACGATAATCTCAATGAAGGCACTCTTCGCGGTGAAGGCGGCTTTGGCAGCACAGGAACTAAATAAAGGAGAAACAACATGAGCTTTAAATATATATTAAGACAAGGTGATAAAGGCCAAGAGGTCGCGAGACTTCAAGCAAAAGTAGGCGCCAGAGTAGATGGCGACTACGGCCCCAATACCAAATTTCAGGTAGAGAACTATCAAGAAAAACATCGGGAACTGGAAATAGATGGTATAGCTGGACCACAAACTCTTGGCCTGTTGGGAATTGAAGTGCTCCCCGGTATTGATCTTTCAAGCTGGAACGGCACAATAGACTTTAAAAAGGTTGCTGATGCTGGAGTAAAGTATGCTTGGATTAAAGTGTCCGAAGGCACAACTCATGTTAATCCAAAACACGAAAAGAAATTTGAAGACGCCAGAAAAGAAGATATTATAGTTGGTGCTTATCATTTTGGCCGACCTGATACTTCTCCGAATGACCCTAATGACTGGGAAAAGGAAGCAGACAACTTTTTAAAGCGACTTGATAAGGTTGGACTAGAGTGCGGAGATCTCATTCCAGTATTAGATGTCGAGAAAGGTATGAAGACTGACGACAACCATAATGTAGAGTGGTGTCTAAAGTGGCTTGATAAGGTAGGGTGCGAAACTAAAACACGCCCTGTTATTTATACAGCTCGTTGGGCTTGGCAGCTTTATATTATGAAGGCCAACGAAGATGAACAAAACAAACTAGCTTCATATCCAGTATGGCTAGCAAGTTATAATGGCGGCATAGAACCAAAGCGCAAAACAGGTCTTTGGGATAAGTGGGATATTTGGCAATGGACTGGTTCAGGTAAAGTTCCAGGCATTAAAGGCAAGTGCGACCAAAACTGGATGGCCGGTGGCCAATTAGAAAAATTGAGGGTTCCGTGAGCTTTAAAAGAAAATTAAGAAGAGCACAAGCAACTAAAGGTAAAAAGAACGCAGAAAAGGCATTAGCAGAAAAAGTGGCCCTTTTTGGTCATTTAGGTGATAAATGCTTGACTTGTGAAAAACCTTTTGATAGACTTAATAGAGAACAGGTTATGACTTGGAATGTAGTCGTGACGCAGAACAAAGAAGCGGTGCGGCTTTATTGCCCAACGTGTTGGAACAAAGCAGTTAAATTGATTAAAGAAACAAAAGAAGAATTATTAAACAAAAAAAAGGAGAAATAATGCAATTCTATCCAAAGTCGCGAAAAGGATTTGTGATTAATTATGATTTGGCTGAGCAGCTAAATTTTTTAGACGAGTATGTTTTGTGGGAAGAAGAGTATAATGAACTTCCGCTTATGGAAGTTATCGAAGAAAAGCTTGGAGTGGAGCCAGCTGGCGTACAACATTTTGAATATGAGCGCGGAGGTTACATTCAAGGACTTCAAGGCTTTGATTATGATACATCTTATATCTTATTTGATCAAGATTCAGAACAAATCTATCCTGAAGAATGGGAAACCTTAATTAACACTCTGGAAGATAATGATGTAAACGTTGTTCACGGCAGTTGGGCAGAGTTGGGGTAAATGTCGGAAGACCAAGTAAATCGTCCAAATCACTACAATATCAACTGGAAAGGCGAGCAAGCCATTGAGACGTATACATATATTCGTTCTTGGAAAATGGACTACCCCGAAAGTAATATTATTAAATACGTCACAAGACACCCTTATAAAGGACAGTCTCTCAAAGATTTAAAGAAAGCACGTTGGTACTTAAACAAACTTATTGAAGAGGTGGAAAATGAAACAAGCTCTAACTTATGATGATGTACTACTAGTGCCGCAATATTCAGATATTAAAAGCAGAAAAGAAGTAAACATTGGTAATGATTTAGATAAGCGTTGGCGTTTAAAAATGCCTATAATCTCTTCGCCAATGGATACTGTAACCGAAAGTGATATGAGTAACGCAATGTGTAATGCTGGCGGTTTGGGCATCATTCACCGTTATAATACAATAAAAGAGCAATGCGATTTAGTTCGTAAATGTAATTGGGGCGGCGCAGCTGTTGGAGTTACAGGAGACTATCTTAAGCGCGCAGTCAACTTGTTTGAGGTGGGTGTTAATGTTCTTTGTATCGACGTCGCACACGGCCATCACATTTTGATGAAAGACGCTATTACAGCCATCAAAGAAGAGTTAGGTGACATGGTGCATATTATGGCCGGCAATGTCGCAACTCTTCAAGGCTTCAACGATTTGTCAGATTGGGGCGCAGATAGTATACGTTGTAATATTGGCGGCGGCAGTATATGTTCGACAAGAATTCAAACCGGTCATGGCTTACCAGGCCTTCAAACAATCATAGACTGCGCTCAAAGCGATAGAGATACCAAAATCATTGCTGACGGAGGTATTAGATCCAGCGGCGATATTGTTAAAGCTTTGGCTGCTGGAGCAGATTTTGTTATGCTTGGTTCTATGCTGGCTGGAACAGCTGAATCGCCTGGAGAAAAAGTAGCTACTATGGCTGGCTCAAAAAAGAAATATCGCGGAATGGCCAGCAAAGACGCACAAATGGATTGGCGTGGTAAATATAGTTCAGATGAAGGAGTAAGCACGTTAGTCGATTTTAAAGGACCAGTTAGCTTAATATTAAATGATTTGGCTAACGGTATTAAATCTGGTCTGTCTTATTCTGGTTGCCGCACAATTGCCGAGCTTCAATCAAAGGCACATTTTGTGCGACAAACAAACGCTGGTTTGGGCGAAAGCCATACTCATATTTTATCAAGATGAGAAAAAGAAATCCACCACCAGCAGATGCAAAATATATCCAGGTTCCAAGCTTGGAAAGCTTAGATGCTAATTTAAGAATTAAGCTTAGATTTGACGACATAACTAAGTTTTGGTTTTTTAACGAATACATCAAAGCCTATCTTACTGATGATCCAGACTTGGCGCCATTCATTGCGAAAATAAAAGAAAGCAGTATGTTGTCACGCAAATTTCGTTTAAAGAAGCATAAAGAAATTAAAAAGAAAGAGCAAGATATAATTAATCGTTTTGGATTAAACCAAGACGAGATAGAAAATATATTTGATATAATTGAAAGGGAAAAAGGTGATATATGAAATGTGCAGAAGTATGTGATAAGAACAAAAGTCCTTGTGAGCAAAAGGATTGCAGGATGTGGATAAATTATGATGATGATCTAAATTGTGTCGACATCGCAGTTAAGAAAAACGGCCCAATGGGCTTGAAACAAATAGGGGCTAGATTGGGCATATCTTACGTCCGCGTTACTCAAATAGAAAAAGAAGTATTAAGGAAGATAAAAAAAACTAACTTTAGCAAAAATGATACTATTTATAGCATTGAATAAAGTAAAAGATGTTTACATCTTAATATGCTCAGTTAAGGAGAAAACGCATGTCTAAGAAAACTCTATTAAATGAAGCCACTATTCGTCGCTTCATGAAGCTAGCAGAGATCGCCCCGTTGACTAATGGTTTCATTAGTGAAACAGAAGAAGCTTACAAAGATGATGAAGAGGATTTCGGTCCTCCCGCCGACGAGGAGCTTCCGCCTGGCCTCGAAGGTGAAGAAGAAATGGATGTTGAACTGGAAGAGCCAATGGACGTTGAAGAGCCAATGGACGTTGAAGAGCCAATGGATGCTGAAGAACCTGCTGGTGACGGAGAAGTAGAGTTGACTTTGTCTCCGGAGCAAGCTGACGCACTTGTAGCGCTCTTACAGCAAGTCGAAACGGCACAAGGTGTAGCGCCTGAGCCAGAAGAGCTTCCAGCGCCTGATATGGGCGATGAGGGAGAAGAGTTGGATGTTGATCTAGAAGAACCAGCTGGTGAAGAAGAGGAAGAGGTCGAAGAACTAGAAGAAATTGACGTAGTCGATGATGACGATCTAGTAAATGAAGTTGCCCGCCGAGTTGCCAAAAGACTATTGACAAAGAAAAATAGTTAATATATACTTTCTATAACATTAACAGCGAGGCTAGACATGCAAGGACTTTTTTGGTTTTTTCTAGGTGGTATGCTTTATTATATCATTGACAGGACCACATCTATCTACAAAAAAGTAAAATTCATTAATGATGTTAAAATACACTCCTATCAGTTGATTGGTTTTGCGTATGAGCAATTAGTATTCGCTATGACTGCGAAATATGTTATGTTAGAAACTAGCGAAGACATTGATCAAGAAAAGATAAAGTTATTTCGAAATGATGACGAGGCTGTTTTTGATAATTGGAAAAAAGAAACAGCGCTGGGTCTCAAAAACTCTCTTCCAGTAACTTACAGAGAAGCTCTTGAACTTGAAAACTGGGATGACATCATGGGCGCATTAGACACCCATTATAAGAAAGCGCTACAAAAAACATATCTTAAAGATTGATAGTTAGTATATCATCTTTAAAGGACTAATTATATTATGGACATAAATAAATTAGTAGAAAATTACTTTGCCCCCAAGAACTTGCTAACTAAAGAAAAACTTTGGAGTTTGTTTGATGAGGCTATAGAAGAAAATAAGAACTCTTCAAATATTTCTTTAACAGAAGATGAAGCACCGAAGTCTAGTAAAAAATCAATTCTAGATTTTCTTCCAAAAATTCAGATTACGGAAGATTGGGGGCAAGTGGGCTCCGATGCGCGAGGAATACTTGAAAAATATATGAATCGCATACAAGGCGACAGTTTGCCTGACAAAATTGCTTGGATTAATAATTTTATGTCTGGCGCCGGAACCAAAATATTACCCGTCTCTGAAATCTTATCAAGTTTGGTTTTTCTAGAGCTTTTATCGACCGTGATTGGACAATTTTCCGCTTCCGGCGCAGGCTTTATATTTGAAGCTTTTCTCGCTGGTCTTTTACGCGGGCAGCAAGAAACTGAAACAGTCGCCGGCTCTCTTCCGATTGAAGATATTAGAATATTTGTTGATCCTGAGACTGGCACAGGGGGCCGCGCACTGAGCCTTAAGCTATTAAGCGCCAAAACTAAAGTTCATGGCAGTATTGTCAACCTTTTAAAATGGCTAGCTTATCAAGATAAAGAAAATCAAGGTATTGAATATGTCATCGCAGTAAAATTTGGTGATAAAGTCTTGGCTTTCTATTCTATTACTATTACAAAAGATAATATTTTAAATTGGATTGGCGATAAATTTGAGCCATGGACGATTAACGAAGACACTGACAGAATATTATTAGACCCTGCAGCTGACTTGGACATCGATGAAAAAGAAAAGGCTGAAAAATTTGAGCAAGAATATAACCGCATTGGTATAGTCGCCGGAAAGAAGAACGGCAAAAGTCCGCGGCTGCGCGCTGAGGCCATAGAACTAGCTCGAAACGCACCTCCAGAACTGGTTGACAAATTTGTGGAGTATGCCGTTGACGCAGGAAAGAGAGAGGATATGGTGCGATTTAAGATGTTTCCAAAATTAAATCCAGAAAATTCGGAAGACAAGACTGTTGATTGGTCGAAAGCGGTTGATGAAAGGCGCAAGTTGCTAGCATGGATCATAAACAACCTCAGCTCGCAGCATGTTTTGGGTCAACCAGATGTAGAAGATCTGGATGTAAAAGGCAAAAGTAGACTTTCACCTGATCAAGTTAAAGAGCTGCAGCTTATGGCCCAAAACGATCCTGATAGGTGGTTTGGGACCATGAAAAAAATGATCAAAAAAGGCGTAACTCAATTTGAAATTAAGCCGCAGTTCTACAGGACAAAAAATCTTCCGGCTATGATGAAACAGAAAAGATACGGCGATATCACTTTAGATAAAAACTATATCCGTGAGGTATCCATTAAATATAATGAACAATTAAAAGATATTGTTCTGCCATTGTATGAAGCTTTAGCTTCTTTTAACAATAATTTAACCAGTTATTATATAGAACATAATATTAGTGCTGCCGATGAAGCAGCTAGCGATGCTGTTAAATTACAAAACATTTCTAGTAATTTAGCTGCGGAAGCTAAAAAATAATACTTGACAAAGTTATAATACTCTCTTATAATATAGAAACAACATAGAGGTGTGAATGAAACAATATAATAATTCTCAAACCCTTCGCCAAAGCTTGGAGGAGGGCATAAGGATTGTTGCTGAGAATGTAGCATCAACTCTTGGCCCAAAAGGGCGCACAGTTATTTTACATCAAAAAGGCAAAAATCCCATTACAACGAAAGACGGTGTAACGGTTGCTAAGTTTATTGATTTAGAAGATCCTTTCCAGAATACTGGCGCACAGATTGTAAAACAAGCTGCGGAGAAAACAAATCAAGAAGCCGGCGACGGCACAACAACTACAACAGTTTTAACATATGCGATGTATCGCGAAGCACAAAAGTATTTGACTGCTGGTGCTCCTCCAATTGAATTAAAGAAAGGAATGGAGCTAGCAATTGAACATCTTGTGAAACAAATCGAAGATACCGCTACTCCTATTAAATCTATTGACGATGTACAAAACATAGCGACAATCGCAGCAAATGGCGATGAAACTATTGGTAAGCTCGTCGCCAAAGCTATTGATCTTGCTGGTAAAGATGGCTCTGTGACCATTGAAGAGGCAAGATCATTAGAGACAAGCTTAGAATTAGTAGAAGGTTTCCGCTTTAATTCTGGATACTTGGCTACTGCTTTTATCAATAACGATCAAAGAGCGTTGGTAAGATACGACAATCCTCTTGTAATGGTTACAGATGAAAAGATTGAGAATGTAGAAGATATGCTTCCTGCTTTAGAAATCGCAGCAAGAGAAAGCAGACCCTTTGTAATCGTAGCAGAGAACATCGAAGGACAAGCATTAGCATCTCTCATTATGAATGCTATGCGCGGAACTATGCGTGTCTGCGGCATCAAAGCGCCAAACTATGGCGAGGAACGCAGGAACACTTTAAAAGATTTAGCCATCTCTGTTGGCGCAACTCTTGTTTCGCGTGAAAGTGGAGTGAGATTAAAAGATGTAAAGCTCACTCACTTTGGAGAGGTAAAAAAACTAGAAGCCACAAAGAACATTACTACTATGGTCGGAGGTGCTGGCGAGATGGAAGTGGTGGAAAGGGAAATTGAGAAACTAAAAGCAATCATGCAAGACACAGAGAGCATACGTGAATGCGAACAAATTCAAGAACGAATTACAAGATTAGCTTCTGGCGTCTCAGTTATCAGAGTGGGAGCGGCCACAGAGATTGAGATGATTGAGAAGCGTCATAGAATTGAAGACGCACTAGAATCAGTGCGCTCAGCGCAACTGGAAGGCATTCTTCCAGGCGGTGGCTCGTTCTTAGCTCAGCACTCTATTAATTTATTTGACAATGTAAAAGAAAAAACATTAAACGATTGGCAAGAACTTGGCGTAAAAATTGTGCAGCAGGCGATAAGAGAGCCATTGCGCCAAATGTGTAGAAATGCTGGGGAATCTGCCGATCTGATTCTTAGTCAGGTTGAGCAAGAAGAACCAAATTATGGTTATGATTTTAAGTTAAGTGTAGTGGTAAATGTCTTAGATTCTGGGATCATAGATCCTGCTAGAGTGACGCGCTGCGCTCTTCAGAACGCTGTTTCAGTAGCGGGAACTCTTATTACTTCTAACTATGCGATTGTTGAGCATTAATACTATTTAATATTATGTAGGCCGATGGGGGAAGCAACTCAATGAGTGATAGCGTAGAAAACGCGGTAGCATGGACAGAGATACAGGGGAAATTTGATCGAATGATTCAATCAATAGATATAGTAAAAGACAAACAAGAAGAAATGGCAGACGACATCGGCAAAATCAAAGAAGCCGTGTATAACCCCGATTCCGGTCTTTATGCTAGACTCCGCGAGTTAGAGAGTTGGAAAGGCACTTCGTCTCGGCTAATTTGGATAATCATTACAACATTGGTTTCCCTAACTGCCGCTACAATATATAAACTTTTATAAAATACTTGACTTTCATAAAAAAATAAATTAGTATACCAATAAGAGAGGAAAAATATGAGAGTTAATATATCCTATTCAGTAGAACTAGAAGAGGTATTGGAAAACCTGTATCTTTTGTTCATGCGAGAAGAAGCGCATATGCGTAATAAGATTAAAAACGCCGAAACCATTCTTAAATCAGACTATGATGATGAGAACATTAGCTCTGTTGCTAATGCCATCAACGAGTATCGTGAAGCCATGGCTTCTTTTGATACAAAACTTGCTGAAATCAGTAATATTTTAAGTGGCTATTACGCGATTAAATACAATCCCGAGCCAGGCATCGTTGCGCCACAAACGGACGAAAACGAGCCCAAGAATGACTGAATATAATGTAGGTGATTTAGTCTGGATTCCAGATGGAACTGAAATCTGGAAGAAGTGTATAGGCTGGATGGAACCGGATTTACCAATTAAGGGTCCAATCTATGGTTTAGTGTTGAATTCACTGAACGTTAGTGAATACCTCAACGGCCCTTGGTTAAATGTGCAAACAGATCTTGGATCCCGCGTGGTTCATAAAAAACATGTGAGAAAAATAGAAAAAAAGGAGAAAGTCTATGGTTAAGTTAGTGGAAGTAGTCCAAACATTTAAAGGCCAATACAGTCTTAGAGAAATATTCGTTAATCCTACGCACGTTGTATACTTGCGGGAAGATTCATTAATGAAACAGCATTTAACAGAGGGTAAACTTCCTGAAGACTTAGACACGCGCCAGAGCTTTACTAGATTACAAGTGAGGAATGGAACTAGCGGATCCGAGTTTATCGTAGTTGGGGCTCCGAGCATTATTGAAACAAAACTAAAGGGAAGCAATAAGGAGCTGTTACGTGGCTGATCAACATTATACTTTATGGATTAAGTCTCATTGTCCTTTTTGTATTAAAGCAAAAAACGAATTAGATAGAAGAAAACTGGATTACACAGTATATGTTATGGATGACAAGCCAGATCAGCTGGTTGCAACAAAAAAAACATTTAATCATCCAACAGTGCCAATTATTATAATACAAGAACTTGATGAAGAAGTATTGATTGGCGGGTATACTGATTTATTAACACGGTTTGAAAAACAAAGAGAGGAACAAAGTGATTGAATGCGAACTACAGCCTATAATCTCAAGATATAACAACTCTGATGACAAGAAGCCAAGATATGGCGTCTATCTCCAATCAATGTATTGGGGCGTCAAAGGCTATGGAAAAACGACGTGGGTTGTGGCTGCAAGAATCGAACTGGACTATGACAAGGCCAGAGAAGAGTGTGAGACTGATGATGAGATAGTGTCGCGATGTATTGAGTTCTTAAACACTCCTCCAAAAAGCAGATACGGAAAGCGGAGGACGCGCAGGCCGTTATACGTTTTCGACCCGCAGCCCTACAATTATAGAGTGGTCGAAAAGAGTGGTAAACAATTGATTTCTGCGAAATTAGTTGTAAGAGAACGAAAGAATAAGCATTTTTGGAGCCAAGGGCCTTCTCTGTAATGTGCTCTTTTCGATTAAAAATACTATTTATTGAGGGTGCAAGATGTTAAGAGCGGAGGTATGTCAATGAAAGACTTAATGGAAAACTGGCAAAGATTTTTAGTTGAATCTTCTTTAAGTAGATTATATAAGCATATGGTAGAGCACGATAGTGCTATTCTTTCTGCTTTTAGAAATGAATTTACAAGAGAAGAAAATTATGCTAGGAATAGAGAATTAAAGGCAACACTGTTG
>Ga0208012_1000615_pt1 | contig 11610 bp, 15 predicted proteins | sample 15BtaG_FD_184090 | JGI IMG/M metagenome (GOLD analysis project Ga0208012, IMG submission 184090) | Marine viral communities from the Subarctic Pacific Ocean - 15B_ETSP_OMZ_AT15312_CsCl metaG (SPAdes) (version 2) | ecosystem: Environmental > Aquatic > Marine > Oceanic | place: Pacific Ocean... | reverse complement strand
GCTACTGTGCCCCGACTTATAAGGAAATTGCAGAGGGTTTAGGGGTAAGAAGTGTCGGCTGGGTGCATTCTTTGGTGAATGAGCTGGTGTCTAAGGGCATTTTACTGAAAAAGGGTCATCGCACCCTCCGACCTGTCCATTTGACTCAGAAATCCCTTGACAAGAAACTGTGAAGAGGTGTTTAATACTATAATCCAGTGGATATCCCGTCTCTAGTAAGTTACCAACTGGTATTATACTAGGAAGAGTTTAGGAATAGGGTATATACAGGCTGGTATTATACTAGGTGGTGGTAATGGTTTTTAAAGTGGTATGGAGAATCTTGTTTGCCCTGTTTTTCTACATTGGCTTTCATATTAAATGAAGGGTCGTAGCCCGAATCGGGAGGAAAAGCAGTGGATGGACGCTATTTGTCAGTACGGATGCATCGTCTGCCGTAATGAGATGGGGTTGGTCACTCCTTGTGAACCACATCATATCGAAGGTAAGACGAAGGCGGGAGCGCACTTGTTGACAATACCACTGTGCTGGGGTCATCATCGATCCGGCTTAAACACCACCGAGTGTGTGTCCCGCCACCCTTACAAAACCGAATTTGAGAAGCGTTATGGTAAGGAAATGGACTTATTGGAACAAATGCGGGAGCTTGAATGGCAGAAGGAATAAAATCGTTAGCGACCACGGCAGGTTATTTTGCGCCGGGGGCTGGAATACTGGATGCATTAGGGATGTACCCTGATGAGAACAGCCAGAGCCTGTTAGCAAATCTAAAAGCCGGTGAGTTCGGTAGTGCCGGTCTGCAAGGACTGGGAGCGTTGGGGGATGCCCTGCTGTTTACCGGAGTCGGAGCGCCATTGGGGATGACCCTCAAGACTGTTTCTAAAGGCGGTAAAGCACTAGGAAGAGTGGGAAAGCAGAAAATTTTTCATACCAATAGAGCCGCAGATGAGATTTTGACCAAGAAAGAGCCGCTTACTCTTACTAACAAGATAAAGGTTCAGGGTGAGGAAATTCCTTTAGACAAAGCACGTTTGGAATATTTAACGCCAAAAATACTGGGTGAGGGCAAAGACCATGCTAAATACAGTGCCAGAGCACTGGAAGATTATGCGAGTAAGAATCGCTCGATTGCTGGTAGATCGTTTAAGGAAGGCGGAAAAGACCGATCTAAATATTTCTATTTTGAGAAGAATGTAGGTTTAGGCTCTGATAATCCTGCAAAGATAGGCGTGCGTATTTCCGATCATGCACCGACTGCAAGAGGTCCATCTACTCGCGGCGGACCAGAATGGATAAACGCTGATGTTAAAATTAATGTTGGACCTAAAGGACAGATCGATAAAGTTGGCAATGCCGTCAACTCGACAACACTTGAGGGAGCCATTGAGATGATTGAAAATATGCATATTAAACCGGGATTTGCAGAGGATATTGTTAGAAATAATACAAGGGTTGGAAGAAAGCATTTACAAACAGCTAGGGTGGTGGATGGTAAAGTGGTTGCATCAAAGACACCATACGATATTTATCGTGCTGGCGGTCAACTGCCCTTTGGGATGGATGTGTCAAGATTGTAATGCAGATTAATTCACAAACGATTCAGAACATTAGCAGTCTTTCTTACGATGAAAAGCTGGAGTTGCTCAAACAACTCGATGAATTACAAAAAGCCAAGTTCAGAGAAGATTGTCAGGGTGATTTTATTACCTTTGTCAAAGCCATGTGGCCCGCCTTCATTGAAGGGGATCACCACAAGATTATGGCGGAAGAGTTTGGTCGTGTTGTCAATGGCGATTTAAAACGACTGATCATCAATATGCCGCCTCGTCATACCAAGAGTGAGTTTGCCTCCTATCTTCTGCCCGCGTGGTTCTTAGGGCATAAGCCAGATGGCAAGGTTATTCAAACCGCACACACCGCAGAACTCTCAGTGGGTTTTGGTCGGAAAGTGCGTAACTTGGTGGGATCGAAAGATTACCAACAGGTATTTGATGAAGTTAGCCTACAAGCTGACAGTAAAGCCGCAGGTCGCTGGAACACCAACAAGGGCGGAGAATACTTCGCGATAGGGGTTGGCGGTGCCGTGACAGGTAAAGGTGCGGATTTATTGATTATTGATGACCCGCATTCGGAGCAGGAAGGAGCCAGTGCCGATCCGAAAGTGTTTGATAAGACTTTTGAATGGTACACCTCTGGTCCACGACAGCGTTTACAACCGGGCGGTTCGATAGTGGTGGTTATGACCCGATGGCACAAGAAGGATTTAACCGGTGGTCTACTAAAGACCAGCATGAAACGAGGCGGAGAAGAATGGCGAGTGATTGAATTTCCAGCCATCTTACCTTCGGGTAACTCGCTTTGGCCCGGCTTTTGGAAAATTGAAGAACTGGAGGCTCTCAGAGAAGAGCTGCCCATTTCTAAATGGTCTGCTCAATACCAGCAAGACCCGACCAGTGAAGAAGGTGCATTGGTCAAACGAGAATGGTGGAAACGATGGGAAGAAGATCGACCACCGCAATGTGAGTTTTTAATTCAGTCTTGGGACACCGCATTCCTTAAAACAGAACGAGCCGACTATTCGGCTTGCACCACATGGGGTGTATTCTATATGGATGATCAGGAGGGCATGATGGCTCCTAATTTAATCCTACTCGATGCGTTTAAGGAACGAATGGAGTTTCCCGAACTGAAGAAAGTGGCGTATAAGACATGGCAGAAGTATGAACCCGATGCGTTCATTGTCGAGTCGAAAGCCGCAGGAACGCCTCTGATCTTTGAATTAAGATCAATGGGGATTCCGGTTTCGGAATTTAGTCCCTCCAGAGGCAACGATAAGATCGCCAGAGTGAATGCAGTCGCTGATTTGTTTGCAAATGGTATTGTTTGGGCACCAGAGACAAGATGGGCAGATGAAGTGATCGAAGAGTTTGCTTCCTTCCCAAACGCAGAGCATGACGATTTAGTGGATTCTAGTACGCAAGCTCTGTTAAGATTTAGACAAGGTGGTTTTGTCAGTCTATATACTGATGAGGAAGATGAACCTTTTTATCCAAGTAAAGCAGAGTATTATTAATTATGGCAATTGAAAGAACAACACCAGCAACTCCAATTGAAGGAGAACTAGAAGCAGGCATAGAGGTTGATATTACTGCTGCTAATGGGGCAGAAATGACCGAAGATGGCGGCATGATCATTGATTTTGATCCTGATGCCATTGACCCAAGCGGAGACTTCTTTGCTAACTTGGCAGATGAAATGTCTGAAGATGCTTTAAAAAAGCTAGGCACAGAACTTATCGGACAGTATCAGGGAGATCGTGATTCCAGAAACGAATGGGAAGAAACCTATATTAAAGGACTAGACCAGTTGGGATTAAAGATTGAAGATCGAACCCTACCTTGGCCCGGAGCGTGTGGGGTGTTTCATCCGATGTTGACAGAGGCGGTGGTTAGATTCCAAAGTCAAGCAATTACCGAGATATTTCCAGCATCCGGACCTGTCAATACTAAGATTTTAGGTCTGGCAACCCCTGAAAAAGAACAACAAGGCAAAAGAGTTCAAGATTACATGAACTATTTGCTAACTGATAAGATGAGTGAGTACCGAACCGAGACTGAGAAACTATTGTTTTCTCTGCCTCTAGCGGGTTCAGCTTTTAGAAAAGTTTATTTTGATCCGAACATGGACAGACCTTGTGCAATTTTTGTCCCTGCTGAGGATTTTATAGTGTCTTATGGTGCTACTGATCTGCAAATGGCAGAACGAGCCACACATATCATGAAGAAAAACGCGAATGATGTGCGTAAATTACAGGTATCGGGCTTTTATAGAGATATTGATTTACCTGATCCATCGCCCGATCCAGACGATATTCGTAAGAAATACGATGAATTAACAGGCGATAGCTCTACTTATGACTTCGATAATCGTTATACCTTATTGGAAATGATGGTTAATTTAGACCTTGAGGGTTTTGAAGACACTGATGAGTCTGGTGAGCCAACAGGTATAGCATTACCTTATGTGGTCACTATTGACACTTCAAGCAATAATATCCTTGCAATTCGTAGAAATTGGTACGAAGAAGACGATAATCATATGATGCGACAGCATTTTGCTCACTATCAATACTTACCCGGAATTGGTTTTTATGGGTTTGGATTGGTGCATTTGATTGGTGGCTTGGCAAAATCTGCCACCTCATTGCTCAGACAGTTAGTGGATGCAGGTACATTGTCGAATTTACCGGGCGGTTTGAAGTCCAGAGGGCTTAGAATTAAAGGCGATGACACGCCAATTATGCCGGGTGAGTTTAGAGATGTTGATATACCCGGTGGAGCGATCAGAGATAATATTACCTTCCTGCCTTACAAAGAACCATCGGCAACGCTGTATCAGTTATTAGGAAACATTGTAGAAGAGGGCAGAAGATTTACCAGTGCATCTGATATGAATGTAGCGGATATGAAACAGGAAGCACCAGTCGGAACCACTCTGGCTATTTTGGAAAGAGCCATGAAAGTTATGAGCGCTATTCAATCCAGACTTCATGCGTCAATGAAACAAGAGTTTAACATTCTGGTGAACGTGATTAGAGACTTTACTTCTCCATCTTATCCTTATGAGGTCGAGCCTGATGCAGATATTAAGGCAGAAGATTTTGATGATCGTATAGATGTGTTACCTGTCTCCGATCCTAATGCAGCTACTATGTCTCAACGTATTATGCAGTATCAAGCGGCATTACAATTAGCACAACAATCGCCACAGATTTATAATTTACCTGAGCTACATCGGCAAATGCTGGATACACTAGGCATTAGAGATGCCGATAAGATTATACCATTGGGTGATGATATTAAGCCTGCTGATCCAGTCAGTGAGAACATGAGTATGTTGAATGGCGAGCCAGTTCAAGCCTTTGAATACCAAGATCATGAGGCTCATATTAGAGTTCATATGAGTGCAATACAAGACCCAGAGTTAGCTCAAATGGGCGCAAACAACCCAGAAGGGATGCAATTATTACAAGCCGCATTGGAATCTCATGTGAGAGAACATTTAGCCTTCCAGTATCGTGATGAAATTGAAATGGAGTTGGGTGTTGAATTGCCGCCTTTGGGAGAGCCTTTACCAGAAGATATCGAGAAACGATTATCTGCAATGGTTGCCGAAGCTGCGGAAAGATTGTTACAGAAACACCAAAGGGAAGTAGAGCAGCAACGCATACAAGAACAAATGCAAGACCCATTGGTTCAAGCCAAAATGCGAGAGTTGGACATCAAAGAATCAGAAGTACAGCGTAAAGCACAGGCTGATATGATTGATGCACAAATTGATATGCAAAAGTCTCAAAGTCGTGATGCTATTGAGATGGAGCGTATTCGCTCTCAAGAAAAGATTGCCGAATCCAGTGTGGAACAAAAATTGGTTAGTGATATTATTGATGCTCAGGTTGAAGGCGAAAAGATTGACAGTGAAGAAGCACAGAAAGCCGCAGAGATTGCATCAAGGCTTGCATCTGATATAACATCTGATAATAATAATGGCTAGAGAAGATTTTACAGGCGACACGCTGATTGAAAAATTCAAATCAAGATTGCGTGATCTGATGAACGATAGAGCAGATAATATCGCCACAGGAAGTTGTGCCAGTTTTGATGAATATAAACATCAATCTGGTGTGATCGAGGGTTTAGCCCTCGCAGAGCGTGAACTCTTGGATATAATTCAAGAATTAGAACGACTCTAAAACGACATAATGTCGCAAGGGAAACTCGGAACCCTTTAATAATTCCGTGCAAAGAGGTGGTCATGACAACTGCACTCGATATAGAAAGAAAAAAGCATGAGGCAACACAGTTGCCAGAACCCACAGGATATAGAATCCTAATAGCAATCCCAGAAAAAGAAGAAAAGACCGAAGGTGGTATCATCAAGGCGGAAGAAACAATCCGTCATGAAGAAGTTTCCACTATTACAGGCTTTGTATTAAAACTGGGACCAGATTGTTACAAAGATGAGAGTCGATTCCCAACTGGACCTTGGTGCGAACAAGGTGATTTTGTTGTGTTTCGATCATTTAGTGGCACTCGTATTAAGATTTATGGGAAAGAATTTCGTATCATTAATGATGATAGTGTCGAAGCGGTGGTTGATGATCCCAGAGGGATAGAAAAAGTATGAGCGATATAAACGAAAACTCAACTATGAGTACAGAACAGAAATTCTTAGGTGTGACATCAAAAATTGGCACCAAACCAGATGAAGTCGTTGAACCTGAAGGCGAAATAGATATTGAAATCATTGATGATGCAGAGGAAAAACCAGAGAAGAAAGATAAGGTTTTTGCCGAAGATGTAAAAAAAGATAAGGCGGTTGATGAAGAAATTTTGAATGTTGATAAAGGCGTTCAGAAAAGAATTGATCAATTAACTGCAAAACATCATGAAGAAAGACGACAAAAAGAACAAGCTGCAAAACTTCGGGATGAAGCAATTGTTTATGCACAACGAGTCAAGTCAGAAAATGATCGTTTAAATAGACTTGTTTCTGATGGACAGCAATATTTAGGCAAACAGGCTGAAGAAAGAGCAGGGTTTGCTAAACAGGCTGCCCAACAAAAATACAAAGAGGCTTATGAACAAGGCAATACAGAAGATATGGTTGCTGCTCAAGATGCATTAACAAGAGCAACTATGGATGCTGCTAGTGCAGAACAGTTTAATGCTAGAATACCAGAAGAACAGTTTATGCAACAGCAACAAGAACAACAGTTTATACCTCAACAACAAACACCACCAAGACCTGACGACAAGGCAATTTCTTGGCAAGCAAAAAACCAATGGTTCGGTAATGATTCTGAAATGACCAGTTTTGCTTATGGTGTTCATGAAAAATTAGTCAGAGAAGAGAATCTTGATCCACGATCCGATGAATACTATGAAAGGATTGATACAAGGATGAGAGATGTTTTTCCAGATTTCTTTGGGAATAAAGAAGAAAAAGAGGCTGTAAGCTCTAATTCCCAAAGCTCCGTGGTTGCACCTGCTACACGCAATAATGGTGCAAAACCACGCAAAATACAGCTTACAGCAACTCAAGTCGCCCTCGCAAAGCGCCTTGGGGTAACACCAGAACAATATGCTAACCAATTGGTTAAGGATATGTCTGCAAATAACTAGAGGATGTTTATATGTCTGAAGAGCGCACTCCAAGAGAGGAGTATAATCGAAAAACCACACAACGAAAGAAGTCGTGGTCACCACCAAGTGTATTACCCGACCCTGAACCAGAAGAAGGATGGGTGTTTAGATGGATTCGTACCAGCATGATTGGTAGTCCAGATAACACTAATGTTTCTAGTAAGTTCAGAGAAGGCTGGGAGGTCGTCAAGGCGGAGAGTCAACCTAGTCTGAAAATACTTTCAGATCAGGATTCTCGCTGGGGATCGGATGGTGCAATTGAAGTTGGTGGATTGTTATTATGTAAGGCTCCACAGGAGATGGTTAGTCAGCGTAGAGAATACTACGAAGAAATGGCTGATCAACAAATGAATGGAATTGATAATAACTTTCTTAAAGAAAATGATCCTAGAATGCCTGTCCTTAAACCAGAAAGGCAAACAAGGGTTACTTTTGGGAGTAACTCCAAGAAATAGTTTTTATTTTATGGGGTTATACAATTTAATTTTGTAATGTAATAGGGAGTATTATATGCCTAGTAGTGCAACACCTTACGGTGCTATGCCACAAGCTGGACTTAGTTGTAATGGCTCTTTTAGTGGAGAAGTTCGTCACTATAAAATTGCAAGTGCTTATGACACTGGTATTTTTTATGGCGACTTTGTTAAGTTAGTTACTGCCGGTACTGTCGAAAAAGACGCTGGTACAGCTACTTTAACTCCAATTGGTCTTTTTGTCGGATGTGCTTACACCGACCCAAGTACCAAGAATAAGACCTTTAATCAACAATGGCCCGCCGACACTTCGGCTTCTGATGCTGTAGCCTATGTTATGGATGATCCTGACATTACTTTCCAAATGCAATGTGACGGTTCTGCCGCACAAGCTACTTTGGGAACTAATTGTGCAGTCATTCAAACAGCAGGTTCAACCTCTATAGGTACTAGCAAAAACGCAGTCGATATATCTACCGCAGCTACAACCAACACACTACCAGTTCGTATCATTCAATTCGTTGATGGACCGAACTCGGCAGTTGGTGATAGTTACACTGATGTTATCGTCAAGTTTAATGCTGGACACCTCATGGACAATACAACTGGAATATAAGGAGTTTAGTAAATGGCTATTTCAAGAGCACAACTGCTGAAAGAACTTTTACCCGGTTTGAATGCATTGTTCGGATTAGAGTACAGCAAATATGAAAATGAAGACGAAGAGATATACGAGACAGAATCCTCAGACAGATCGTTTGAAGAAGAAGTCAAGTTAAGTGGCTTTAATGCTGCTCCAGTAAAAGATGAAGGTGCTCGTATCAGTTATGATAACGCACAAGAATCTTTTACAGCTCGTTACAACCACGAAACCATCGCAATGGGATTTGCTATAACTGAAGAAGCAATGGAAGATAATCTTTATGATTCTCTTTCTGCTCGCTACACGAAAGCACTTGCCAGAGCTATGGCTTACACGAAACAAGTTAAGGCTGCTTATCCTTTAAACAAAGGGTTTGGAGACTATGACACAGGTGATGGCGTTGATTTATTCAGCACCTCTCATCCTCTTGTTTCTGGTGGAACAAACGCTAATAAACCTTCAACCGATGCTGATCTTAATGAGACTTCACTAGAAGCCGCCATTATAACAATCGCTGGTTGGACAGATGAGCGTGGTTTGCTGATTGCAGCTAAACCAAAGAAATTGATTATACCGCCTAACTTGATGTTTGTTGCTCAACGGATACTACAGTCTGATCTCAGAGTGAGTACTGCTGACAATGATATTAATGCGATTAAATCAATGGGCGTTGTTCCCGATGGTTATGCCGTGAATCATTATCTAACTGATACTGATGCATGGTTCTTAATGACTGATGTTCCAAATGGATTCAAACATTTTGTTAGAACTTCTTTGGAAACGAGCATGGACGGCGATTTTGATACTGGTAATGTAAGATACAAGTCAAGAGAAAGATACAGCTTCGGCGTGTCTGATCCACTTGGTGCTTACGGAACTTCAGGAGCTTAATTTTTGTTATGGAACCCGTGATGTGGGGGTTTCTTACTCAACCCACATCAAACTTTTCTAGGGTAAACTTGTCCTACAGACTGACCTAGCAGACAATGCCAAGACGGTAGGACTTATTTCCGATGGAGGAAATTATGGCAAAATCAACCTTTTCAGGACCTGTAAGATCACTCGCTGGTTTTATAAACGCAGGTTATAATTCCGTTGTTAGTTTAACAGCTAACACAACTATCACAGTAGCCAGCCATGCTGGTAGAGCGCTGTTATGTAATGATGCAGATGGAGTGTTTACTCTGCCTAGCATTGTTGTAACAGAGCCTGATGATAAAACAGACCCAAATCAATTATGTAATTTGGGCGCACAATTCACTTTTATTGTCGTAACGGCAGCAACAGATATGGACATCGTAACAGACGGCACTGACAAATTTGTCGGTGGTGCTTACACTGGTATTGATGACAGTGCAGCAGGGAAAACTTTTATTTCTGGTTCTTCCAATGATGTTATTACACAAAACGGCTCAACTAAAGGCGGTTTAGCAGGAAGTATTGTAGTAGTTACTGCAATGGCAAGCGCTAAATACCATGTTGCAGCACAGTTACTTGGTTCAGGAACTTTAGTAACACCATTTGCTGACGCTTAATAGGGGGTAAATTATGGCTGACGCAGTAGCAACACAAACCATCCAAGATGGTGCGCAAAAAGCTATATTCAGATTTACGAATGTGAGTGACGGTACTGGAGAGAGTGCCGTCACCAAGATTGATGTTTCTGGATTAACAACTAATCCAGTAACAGGAATGTCTTGTAGCTCAGTAAGTATTGAAAAAATCTCATTTAGTAATATTGGTATGGGGGTCAAAATATATTTTGATGCCAGTACCGATGTTTTAGTCATTCAGCTTCCTGCTGATTGGGCTGATGAATTTGATTTTTCTGAATTTAGTGGGATTCCTGATAATGCAGGAAGTGGCGCAACTGGAGACATCCAGTTTACAACTGTTGGTCACAGTAGCGGTGATAGTTACACTATCATTATGACTGTGGTTAAACATTACACCAACCCAAGCTAGGAGTTACGATGTCTAAATACAAAGTAGTTCAGAATGGAGAAAGAGTGCCTAGTGGCGAACCAATCTTTCAAGTCGCAACGACAGTTAAAGGTGAAGACATCATTGTTGATGCTACCCTTATGACCAAGAAAGAAGCTCAAGCGGCTATGAAGGCTCTATCTCCTGCTAAAAAAGCAGTTAAGAAAAAAGCTAAAAAATAATGCCGCTTAAAAGTGGGCGTTCTAGCAAGGCTATTTCTGGGAATATCTCAACGCTAAGGCGTGAAGGGTATCCTCAGAAACAAGCTGTTGCTATAGCCCATTCTAAAGCAAAAAGAAAACAATCAGGAGGGCAGACTATGCCAAGTTATTACGATTCTAAATCTAGCAAACCAAAGTCAACAAAGAAAAGACGATATTCCAAAGGCGGTGCAGTTAAAACTGATGCCTATGGGAAATATACTATTGCCCGTGGCAGTGGTGCAGCTAGACCACAGAAGTTCAGAAAAAATGGTTAATTAGATGGCTATTGCAACCACCAATGATTTCAATCTCAATATAGGTGAGATTGTTGAAGAAGCCTATGAACGAGCAGGTTTAGAGGCTCGTACTGGCTATGATTATCGTACTGCTAGACGCAGTATCGATATGATGATGCTTGAGTGGCAGAATCGTGGAATCAACTTATGGACAATAGAAAGTGGAACACAGACTTTAACTGCTGATACCGCAACCTATACTTTGCCTGATGATACGATTGATTTAATGGAAATGCATTTACGCTTGGATGTAGGAGATAGTTCTAGTCAAACTGATTATCAATTGACCAGAATTTCTCCAACACAATATTCAGATATACCCAATAAATTACAAACAGGACAACCAACACAAATTTGGATTCAAAGATTAACAACAACCCCACAATATACTCTTTGGCCCGTACCCGATGATACGCAAACCTATACTGTTGCTTACTATCGTATAAGACAAATTTATGATAGTGGGACGCCCGGCAGCAATAATATGGATGTTCCTAAAAGGTTTTTACCTTGTTTGGTTTCTGGCTTGGCTTATTATATAGCCATGAAAAGACCAGAAGTTACTGACAGATTACCTATTCTTAAACAAGAATATGAAGAACAATGGCAACTAGCGTCTGAGGAAGATAGGGTGAAGGCGAATTTTCGTTTTGTGCCGTGGATATCTTATAATTAATGACACAGTTTGCAGAAGGTAAGTATGCTTTTGGATTTTGTGATCGTTGTGGATTTCGTTACGATTTAAAAGAGCTAAAAGATGAAGTTGTAGACACAAGACTTAGTGGGTTCTTGGTTTGTCCAGAGTGT
>Ga0208012_1000610_pt1 | contig 11639 bp, 6 predicted proteins | sample 15BtaG_FD_184090 | JGI IMG/M metagenome (GOLD analysis project Ga0208012, IMG submission 184090) | Marine viral communities from the Subarctic Pacific Ocean - 15B_ETSP_OMZ_AT15312_CsCl metaG (SPAdes) (version 2) | ecosystem: Environmental > Aquatic > Marine > Oceanic | place: Pacific Ocean... | reverse complement strand
TGTCGCCATCTTGATCGAAGCTTTGGATACTTCCTGTTGCGTCGTAGCCGACGAGGACTTGTGCCATTTGGCTGTATATATTTAGTTTCTTTGAGTTCTGGACTCCTGAACCTGAGAGGGATGAGTTAGATGCGTATCCAGTTGAGATATCAAAGATGTGGTTTGCCGATGAACTTAGAACTGGATAGTCGTATACGCTCTCGAACATTCCGTGAGAATAAGTCTTGATGTTGTTGTCGTCATATGTTCCAGATGCAATGGTTCCAGTGAGAGGGATTGCTTCGTGAAGAAGAGTTCTCGTGCTTGTAACATCGTTTGCTGAGTTTAGTGTTTTGAAAGTTGTAGCCATTTTGTTATCCTTATTGCTTCTTCACGAATCTGATTGGTAAATCAACTCGATATCCTGTAGTAACGCCTGTGATACGAACGGTTGTGTCTATTTGATAAACAGAGGAGCCGAGGGTAGCGGTTGTTCCGAGTTGAGTGAATAAGTAAGTGCTTGAGTTCAAGTCAACGGAAGGAGCTACGAGGAACTGAAGCCTGTTGCCTCTTGGACCTGAGAGAACTTCTCCGCTCATTGATGTTCCATTTTTGCCGAAGTAAGTCTTGTTTGTGGATTTTGATAGGTAGTATGTAGCAACATTGTCGTCATCCACGAATGAAGGTGTTGCCGCTGAAGCGCCTGAGCCATCCCAAATGTTTCCGAACCTGTTGTCTATCTCTATCATAAACTGAGTTTCAGTCAAGTCTGCGTCGAGAACGACACTTGAACCGTCGCCTATAGCGTTGGATACTATTCCTTGATCCATAACTATTGGATTCTTTGTGTCTCCAATGCGGTAGCCGTTGATGTAATCGCCAGTTCCTGCTATTGCAGTATCTTCTACGGTTGTTTGATCGACTAGCACTGTTAAGATATTGTTGGTTTCGTTGGAATTGAGTCCGACTGTAGTATTGTTTACAATCTGTGGAAGGTACAATAAATTCGTTCTACTGACTGTCATCAACTTTGATTTCAACATAGAAGTATTGTTAGTGAACGCTTCAAGAACTGGCGTCTGCACTATCTCAATATCGTAGTATGCCGAACCACTTGCGTGATTCTTGTTGTATAGTTCGTAGTTGATTTCATCGTCACCAAGGGCAAATTTAGCTATTTTGAACGAGCCGTCGCCTTTAGCGAGTCTCATTCTGCCTGTGTCTGTTAATACTGCGTCGAGGATGATATCACCCGAGTTGTCAAGGAAAGCCATTTATTTTATTCTCCGTTTCGTTATAAATAGTATTGGATAGTAATAAACTACCAAATTTTAGTTGTTTTCATTCTTCTTGGTTGCTATATTGTGTCTTGCAAGTGAGATTTATGTCGAACTTCCTTCCAGTGTGCTTGGAAGTCACTCGTAGTTTGAAGTTTTTCTCCCATACGTCTTGTTCTGCTTTGCCGAGGATGACTTCGCCATTAGGAAGTTTGTATGCAGAAGCATAGTCCGAAGCCTTTATAGTAAATGTGCCCAAAGCCGTCTCCATAACGATATCTGGAAATGTTTCTTCCACGTTCACCAATGACTGAATCATGTTTGGATTTATTTTTAGGAATCTCTGGAATGTTCTTGCGTGTGTAGTCTTGTCTTCTATTGTCGGGAACTGATATACTGACGAGAGGAAGAACATCATTCCGCTATCCTCCACTATTTCCACTTGGTATACTGGGGATGGGTTTGAGCGGTTGTCGTGTTGATCAATCGCTCTGAATGTGTAGTAATATTTCTTATTTGTCTGAACTTTTGACTTCATTGACGCTGATGCGACATCTACTGCGCCTACAATAGCGTAGAGGTTTGTTCGGAAGTCTTCGTATGACTTTGGAGCGACGTCTGTTCTGTATATCTCGAACCTTCCTGATGCGTCGTCATTGGCGAACCTTATTGGAGCATCCTCGTCAAGTCCTCGTGCTTCTCTGTATTTCTTGTAGAAGTCTGCGTCTGCGTCGGTTATTATTACGGGCATCTCTTCTATGTCGCCTGAGTTTCCACTTAGGTTTATGAGGAACTCATTGAAGACGCCCTTGTATGGGACGAGTTCTACATTTGGTGGGAGTGGCGCTGCGTCAAGTAGTCGTGCGTTTTGCTTGAATATTGGTATGCGGGCGATTTTGAGAGATGGCTTGTAGGTGACGGAGAATTTAACAAACGATTCTCCTGGATTAAAGGAGTTCTCACTATAACTATATTCAGTTCCAACGATAAATTGGTGAGCGAATATTTCGTAGGCGTATTCTTTGTTGTACTTTACTTGAGTGTCGATGTATCTTAGTAGTTCAAGTTTTGTCAAGTTTGGTATAAATGTTCTCTGAATAACTCCTGTATTGTCTGGAGATGTTTTTTCTATCTCATAAACGAGAGTTTCGTTGTATGCTAACTCACCTTCTAAAATTGCCGTATATGAACGGAAGTTGTTGGTTACTATGTTTTTTATCTTTCCCGCCATCAAGAGTGCTCGAAGCGTGTCGAAGAATGACTGGCATTCTTCCCTTGAGGCTCCCATTATTCTTGTATTTAACAGCATCGGATCGCTGTAAGTTAAGTCTGGATCGAGATATGATGCCAGCCATGTCTCGAAGTCAACGAGTTCTACGTTTGCTTTACTTTGTTCATTGACGAGGTGTGTGTCTCCGCCAGCTTTCGTTTCTTTTGCTACTATCTCTTTTGATATGGCGAACTCTTCTGTTGTTATTATATTAGACATTTGTTATACCTCTTTCCAGAATTTGACTTTTATCGTAACTTTGCCCTCGCCGTCGTCAAGAACGGTTACATATACTTCAGTGTCATCGTGGTTGTCGTCTGGAAGCTGGCGGTTGTGCGATGCGTTGGGATCCCAGTGTAAGGAGTTATATCTCATCTTTTCGCTTGGATACGTCGCGTCGTTGTTTTTTCTGTCGTGGGCTTCTACAAACGCATCAATATCTGTGAATACATGTTGGAAAAATTTATCTAATTCATCATCCGAAAAGCTGCTTCCCCAGTTGGCTCTATAAAAATCTTTTTTCTTATTCATTTCTTTCTGGAATACCCTCCATAGCTCGGCGGCTTCTGATATAAGAAACGATCCGTCTTCATATTTTTCGGCTTGTTTAGCCCAGTTGCCAGAGTTGGCTTGATCGTAGTTTCGTCCAAAATAATAAGTGACAATGGACGCCGTGCTCCAATCGTACTCCTTTTCCTCTTCTTCTGCAAGAGAATAGTCAACATTCCCTTGCTCCGCGAGGTCTTTTCCGAGTTGATTCATGTCCTCCCAATTCCAATCTCCATAATCATATTCGTCTTCGGGCGGGGTTGAGTCAGTTACATCTCCATCGCCCATTAGCATTTTAACTATATCATCAACCATTCCTACCTCTTCTGCCTCGAACATTACATCGGAAGCTTCATTTGTGCCTACCTCGATGTTTACATTCATCGGGAATAGGTTTTCTCGATTTGCATACGCCATTAGTATCTCGAATGCACTGGTTGTCTTGTTTTCAGAGTCTAATATGGAATCTTCATCTACGACGCTATCAAGTATTGCTACATTTTCGAACGGTTCTATCAGTGAGTCCATAAAGGATTGATTAGGTAGAGTGGTATTTATCCATTCTCGGAAAAATCCTTCCTCTACTTGATCTCCTGCTAATGTTGTTGTGCTGACGATTGTATTCTCTGCTTCGCTCTCGCCTCTTTGCACTTCTGTATAGAGATGAGGTAAGGCGTTTTCAGGGACGTTTGTTGGCGCTATTCCTTCCTCATATGCTTTGGCGAAGAAATCATAGTCTGATTCTACGTCTGCTACATCAAATTTTACAGTGTCAGATATATTTGCGAACATTTCTAACTCTTTCTTAGAGAATGGAGTGTTCATAGTGAATGCGTGATCTGTGAAAGTTGAGTCGTCGGCGGGTATTAAAGGGGTTGGACGGGAAAAGCTGCCCCTTTCGGCTTCGGTTCCTTGAACGTAAGCTGTCCAAACGTCTGATGCTTCTAAATTTTCAATTATATCGCCCCAATAACTTTCTAATGCAGTGGCGACATACGCTTGCGTATATTGGGAGAGTCCTATCGAGCCAATGGAAGATGTCTCTGCGAGTTCGCCGTCTTCTTCGAGTTCAAAAACGGTTGGTGCGAATATGCCTTCCCAGTCTTCGTGCGCTTGCTGATTCCCAAGACTCCAATTCAAAAACACCATTGCAGATTCTTTATCGCTTGTATCTTGAACCCAGAATTTGCCGAACTCTGCCCTGAATTGATCTGAGATACCCGAGGGGCGTTTTTCTGTCAGAAATGGCGCTTGAGTGTCTCTCTTCAAAGGAGATTTTAAAGAAGTGTCTGCAAAAAAATCAGACTCGACTGCTAAGAGCGTTTTGCCTAAACTAACTTTGTTTTGTTCGACGTAAGACTCAGCCGCAACGCCATCACCAGTGCCGCTGTCGTCATCAGAGGTGCCGTCGCCTGGTGGAAGTCCCTCATCGCATTTTATTATTGCCATTATTTCCACTCCATTATGAAGAATGCATTTACTACTTCTTCTTCGCCGTCATCTTGCATACACAACATGGTTGCTCCCTTTATGCCGCTTATCTCTTCGATTGGCTTCCATTCGAGAGATCCTAGCATAGGTGTTGCTTCTCCAGTTGAACACATTTCCATATCTGCGATTTGAGATGCGACGAGCACCATTGTTCTTGATATAGCAGCGGAGAGAATAGGCGAAGACATGACTGGTGCGTCGTCAAGGGCACATGAAGCTACCACAGGGTCTGTCGCTATCTTTGTAATATTGTTGATAGGGTATTTAAAAGTGCTTGCGGAAGATAGCTTTGATGTCATTGGTGCCACTGCTGCGCTTATATCTACTGTCTTCACGAGACTTCCTATCGAAACTGTTGATAAATCTATTGGACTTAAGTCGTTTTTTAGTAATCCACCTGTTGATATTGCTGATGATCCGATATACTTTTCAGTTTTCATTGTCTCTTTCTTGTCTGTCTCGCACACAATGTCTTCAGAAGAAGGACTTACGAAGAGTGATACTCCTCTTGTTTGTAACATCTCTAGTGGAGTCTTCACACATTCTGTATAAATAGTTTCTGGTGTGCTATTTTTAACCTCGGTGCTGGAATATGTGTTCAATCCTCCGCCTATGTTGCCCTTTCCTTTGAAATAGTCAACGTATTTATCGTCCCTGCATTCGACACTTATAGTGTTTTTGAACGACTGTTTTATTTCTACTATCGAAACATTAGAGAAGCCAGAGTTTGCGGCTTTATTTGTTGTGCTGGATGGCGAGACTCCCGTCCCTGTCTTAGATATTAGCCTTTCGACTTTATCTATGACGGCGTTTAGCCGCTTTTGAAAAGTTCCTATGCTCTCCTTCGATGCGCCTTGAGAGGCGATGAGAGAGGATGCTCTCTTATATTCTACATCGATATCTTTCAGATTTTTAAAATAAGAGATAGCATCGACATATGCTTTAGACATTCTATCGGTTGTTGATTTTTTTATTGATATTTTTACTCTTCGTCTCTTTGAGTCGTAGTTCTTTGGAATATTGAGGAGAGCAAGATATCTGTCCAACTCACTGCTTGTTTTGTATAGTTTTTTGAGGAGATTGTTTATTGTCGGGACAAATCCATCTACGATTGATATGGAAAGTTCATATTGATATGTCCCTGCTGTCTGATTTGATAGTCCCATATCTGATGCTGTTAGGTATTTTATTCCGCTTGATCCTCCAGATACTGTTATCGGCACTTCTTTCATCTCGCCCATAGAGCCTAACACTGGATGTGATATTGTTTCGTCGCTGAATACCTCTGGCACCGTTGGACTGCCGAGGGTGTTTAAAGACAGTTCTTTTTTTACTTGTCGTCGATTGATATTGAATGACAATACCTCGCTGCTTGCTGCGATATGTCTCTTGGCGACATCAGTCATATCTGCTATGAGAGCAGAATATGCCGAGTTGTCTATAAGCATTCTGCCCATATCTACGCCGAAGATGAAGTCTGCGTTACCAGAAACATCTTTGGTTATCATTAAATCGGTGAAATGTGAATTATTATGACTCATTGTTAGCAACTATCCTTTTCTACCACTTCATCTCTGTTGTCTGTTACAACTTTAATGTCTATTGATTCTTTATTCAATACAATAGCGGTGAGGTATTCACCTACCATATTTTCAAATTCGGGCGGGATTTCGATATTATATTGATTCTCCATCGCTTGAGTGTCAATTTGGACGTAGGTGAAAAATGATAAATAATCAACATTTTCCCAATCTTCTGGACTGACACTATCTGTCAGTTCGATATTGAATACAGGGTTTGTATCAAGAGCGGTAATCGCTTGTCCTGCAACTATGTCGCCTCCTGTGTATGATTGCCACCATGTTGGATTTTCACGGTGCCAGTCGTCTTCGAGAAGCGATTTTATATCAAAATCCCTATCGGTTGATAGGATGCAGATGGCTTTGACGAACCCCTCTAAGAAGACATCACGATTATCATATGATAATATGTCCGCCTCAACGGTTATTCCAGGAGTATTTCCCAAAGTGATTCTATATGGAGTGATTATTGGTGATAATTTACAAGTCATATCTAATCTCCACACTCTGTGTCAGTTTCTTTTTGAGAATACGGACTTAGATATTGATAGTTTGGTTGAATGTCTGGACAAGCAAACTCTTTGAATGCGTATTTGTATACGTCTTTGTCTGCGCTTGTAAGCTTTGAACACATTATATCTGAACTTATCTCGCCATCAAGTTCCAAGTCGAAGTAATATTCTACGAATGTTGAGTCTATTTCTACATCGTCTTCTTCGACTGCCTCGACAAGAATGTCGTTTACTATTAGTATTGGCTCTTTTTTGAATACCATTGGTATGAGTTTTTCGGTAGCAATGTCGTCAACTGTTTCTGTCTCGACTTGAAATATCTCTACTTCAAAGTTGTCATTTCCCATTGGTGCATTGTCTTCAACTATCTGTAGTATCAAGTCGTCTTGTTCAATAGAGAACGAACTTCCGTCTGGTAACATTTCTACACTGAAGGTGATATCCAGTCCTTGTAAAACATCTTGAGGTATGCCGTCTGCCTGTCCAAGAGCTATTTCCTCCAATTCTCCTTCTGTAAATGTATTATCTATCGTCACTGGGGTTATATAATATGTTACCTCTGCGCCTATTTGGGGAATTTCTTGAACTATTGTCGAATCAGATGCTACTGTCGTCGGAGTGGTGCTTTCTGTTAGGAGTGTTCCGCCAAGCGTGTTTATGTTCCACGACGGTATCTTGTCCGAACCGAGGTTTGATGTTGCGAGGGGGCGAACCATTATGCCAGTTCTTTCCTTGTCGTCTTGGAATTCTGGATCTTTTGATTGCATAGAGTCTAGAGATACGAAGTTATATTGCGTCTTTAGGATTGGAGTGTCTGATTGTATTCTTACTCTCGCCTCATTTTGTAGTTCCGCAGAAGAGCTATTAGAAAATTGACGGTCGTAGATAACATTGTCATCATGGAGGGTGTAATACGCAGGGTTCAGTTTTCCAATTGATAGTAGATACTTACCATATTGGGTTAGCTGCAAGTCTAAGACTTCTTCTTTCTTGTTAAAAAATTCCATGCTGTATTAAATAGGCTTCCTTGGGGTTTATTTTAGTTTTGTAACCTTCTTGGCGTATGATGTGCTCGGTGTCGCAGAAGTAGTAGACTGCATCATCATTCCACCTCCGCCTCCACCCGTGCTTGCTCCTCCGTCGCTTTCGTTACTAGATGTGCCTTTCGACGATTTTGTCAAATCAGATAAATTAGTCTCTCTTATCGCTATATCTGTTTTAGTATTTACTGCGCCGAGCGACGAAGCTGCATTGGACATCACAAGTGTGTCTGCTAATTCTCTTAGAGTATCGGTTCCTGAAACTTTGTCCTTTGTGAATCCTATCTCTTCGTCTATCTTTACTAGTTCTACGAGAGAGAAGAAATCATAAGGCCAATTATAGTTGTATTCCTTGGTATTGTCTTTTAGCACTCCTCCAGCGCCTGCTGTTGGGAGTGCGATTTTTGGCATCGTCGTGACGACTAAACCAGACTTGTCTGGATCTGTAAGTGTTGGATTGGTTGTTACTGTTTTATCCCAGTAGTTTGTCTGAGCCCTTTGTTTTACTTTGAAAATCATCCATTGAAGCTTGGCGTCGGCTTTTTCTAAAAGCTCTCCGCATACGAGAGAGTGAGTCACTTGTTTCTCTTGCACTATCTCGGAAGAGTCTAATGGGGCTGTAGTGTCAAACGCTCGTCCAATGCGTGGAGGTAAGTTCTGCCAGATATCAGTCAAATCTTGTTGACTCAACTGATGCTCAAACTCAAAGACATACATCGCGAACGGATTTACATCTTCTGGGTTACTTACGAAGTCCATACTCGGAGGGAATACGAATCTACTCATTGCGTCTACCATTTTTGTTACCGAGTCGCTCATTGTTTCTCCGACTGTTACATCGAAGAACTGACGAGAGTTCTCAACTTCTATGAATGGGACTGCTACGACCGCTTCGCTAATGGTTTTGGAGGAGGCGACTTGCCCGAGTCTTTCGGACGTCTTACTGAATCCAACCAAGTCAGCTAAAGATTCATAACTGTCGCTCACGGCGTCATCCAGTTCTAAATAGATTCCTTCTTCAGACTTTGGAAGTCTTCCGTATTGATGCCACATTCCGTAAGGGCGAGTAAACTCACCTCCTTGGCAAATGTCAGTATCCGTTATAGGTGTAGCCGAAGCAGAGGCATCGACAAAGTTGAGTATAGGTGTCTCAAATTTTGTTTGGATGCACCATCTGCTTTCTTGTGTTGAAAGGTTTACTCCTTCGTATTTCAGTAAGTCTTGGAGCCCGAGAGTTGTTCCGAATAGATTTACAGAAGCAGATACTTGAACTGCATTGTTGTTGATGTTACTACCGTCCTGTGGACCTTCGCCTGGACCGCCATCGCCGCAGGCACTCCAAGATGTCGAATATCTTTCGTATGAGGCTGTTGACTGTGCTATTATTTCGTCAAGAGAGTATTTTCTACTTTCAGACGGAGTGAACTCTATTGTAGCAATAGCGGATCCGTCATAATATGGTGGCGTGAACGGGGCGTTATATCCATGTTCTGAGCCGCCAAATCTGTTAACTGATGCAGTAGTACACCCCTTTGATGGCGGTCCAAAAGCTGATGGGCGAGAATACATACACATTGTTTCTTCTCCAGTTTTTATTTCTGGCTTGTTTCCGTCAGTGTCCGCTCTATTTGTCGTTTTTCGTATTATAGTCCTCATCCTATAACTTGTTCCTGCTTCAGCAATATTGAAGTTTTCTTCTGTGTCGGAAAAGAATGACGTGTATGTTCCATTTTTTAGGAAGAAATCTGTAGTTTCAGCTAAGAAGTTATTCATCGCCAACTTATATCTTTCGTCTCCTTCTCCGCTCCAAGAGGCAGTGACATTGATAGAGCAGGACGGATGAGGCTCCATATCAACTAATGAAACATCCTTTAGATATACCTGTGGTTCAACTAATGCTTCAAATGGGACTCTGTAGTTAAAGTCATTACTTGATATGTAGAAGCTCCCCGAGTCTGCTGAAGAGGATACGGTATATTCAGAAGTCATAACTGGGAAATCAACTGCTATTCCTGATTTGATTGTGTTGTAAACGAGCCCTGGTGCAAACATTGGTGTTAGAAATGGTCTTAGTTTTACTTCATTTAAACCAGCGGGTACGTCTCCGCCACTGGCTTCATAACCAACTTTCCCTCCATATGATGACGAAAACAATGTCGCCATCTGCACAGTCCTTGTTGCTGGGTAGAATCCGTCGTATGGTAGTAACTTTAGCAGCGCCTTGCACTTGACTGTTATGTCTGTTGCCCTCATTCCTACCTGTTGCTCTGCATCGCTCTCAACTACATCAAAATATTTCATGAAATCAGAGTGACTGTAGACTGTATAGAAGTTGTCGGTAGTAGATGATGAGGCAGAAACAGCGCCTGTGATGCTAAATAACGCAGAATCTTCAAACGGATTGACTCCGTTTATGAGATAATCTTCTATCCTATCGCTCATTCTGTATTCAGGGACTATGGAATAGTCTTTGCCCTTGAGTCTCATGTTCTCCACGTATTCTCCATACGAGTCGTAGAATGGAGTCTTTCCAGATTGTGCTGCGGTGTCCCACGGAGCATCGCCAGAGAATGGTATCAAATCTACAGTATTAGACGCTGTGATAAACGATGACCATGCAATAGCAGAAGAGCCAGTCGTATTAGTGTGCCTCCTTGAATATGTTGGCGAAGCTACAAGACTTGTTATAACTCCACTCGGACTAACGCATGAACCTCCTGCTTGACGATTATAAGCTGTATTATAGCAGTTTTGCAAAACACCCTCTGTTCCGCCTTCGGCTGCTACTGTCACTACACCATCTGGATCGATGCGTCCGTCAAGACACCACATACTCTGAGATGGGATAGTATTTCCCATTGCATTTACTACATCTTCTTCTGCCCTGTCGCTTCGTGCGTCACGCCAGAATGGGCAGACATACTCAGTTCTGCTTCGGATTTTAGGTAAGTAGGTGTTGACTGCCTTGGGGTAGACGGTTTCTATGTATTTTATACTTTTTAAGTCTCCGACTAATGTTCCGTCTGAGAGTGAACCTAATACTAAGTCTGCACCACTCTCGCCGTAGTTGTGCAAGTTGAGATTCATGTCAAGTTTGGAGTTCGTGAAGTGAGACTTTTCGTTGGCGTATGAGGCGTCAATAGTTACTGACTGTATCTTTCCACCTATCTCCATGTCAACTTGGAGTTTTAGTGGAGCGTATCTTTGGACTATCGCAGGCTCTCTATAGCTGAGAACTGATCTGTCTGTTGTTGATGCGAAGTTATTATTTTGTCCAAAGATGTCTGTGTCATTTGTTGGAGTTGGGCTCCACTTGTATCCGAGATAACCAGACTTTCTGCGAGTTACTTCTCTTGTTGTCTCTGGGTTTATTATTGATACTGTGTTGTTCTCGCGCATATTTCTGACGAGAGGGTGATAGCGGTTGTGTATTTGCTTCCAAGAAGGGTATCCGTATGCGCCGTTGCGATGAAGCATTAGGGCGTTGAATATGTGTGCAGCCGAGTCTGAGCCGAGGAAGCTTCCACCTGGCGATAATGCTGCGGTGCCAACTTTATAAGAATAAATGTTGCTTCCGCCCGTACTTGTAGAAGATGAAAGAATATTGAATTCGTCCCCAACCTGATCGCGTATGGTTGCGTTTGTTCCAGCGAAATCGATGTACGAGGACTTTAGAGTTACAGAGTCAGATGACGATATGAATGTCGGCGTCGTGCCGTGTCCGAAAGCGGTAGAGCCTTCCAATAGAGAGGCGGTAAGCCAAGAATATTGGGAGTCGTTTTGCGGGATGGCGTGCTGAATGTTCCAGTTGTCATAAGATGAGCCTGTCGTGTATGAACCTTCCTCTCCTTCCATTCTCAACAAGGCGTTTCTGTTTATCTTGTGGAATGACGGAGAAGTAACATAAGTGGTTGACGGGATAGTGGTGCCGTATGTGGCGT
>Ga0208012_1000604_pt1 | contig 11710 bp, 26 predicted proteins | sample 15BtaG_FD_184090 | JGI IMG/M metagenome (GOLD analysis project Ga0208012, IMG submission 184090) | Marine viral communities from the Subarctic Pacific Ocean - 15B_ETSP_OMZ_AT15312_CsCl metaG (SPAdes) (version 2) | ecosystem: Environmental > Aquatic > Marine > Oceanic | place: Pacific Ocean... | reverse complement strand
CCTGAGTCGTTCATCCACATCCTTGAACGTGGCTGACCCAGACCTTTGGCGAGCGATAATCTTGGGCTTGAAGTGGGCCACAAGTTCATTCGCCTTCTTCTTGGCCAGTTGTATTTCTGGCTCACCGAGAACTACTGTTGGGTACCCGTTCATTTAATCCCCATTATAAGGCGCTTCTTATCCATGCTTGGCTTTATGTATCTCAGCAGGCTCTTAATGCTCTTGTGTCCGCTTAGGTGTCTGACTGTTACAATGTCCGCGTTCGGATGGGATAGCCATTTTGATATAGCTGTCCTCCTGAATGCGTGGAAAGTTTTCCCTTTCTCGTAGAGCCCGACTTTCTTAAGCCAGTAGTTGAAGTGGGATGATATGTTTCCATTCCCAACCATCGCCACTATTGCAAGCCTAGGTAATACGAACCTGCCCCCTCCTGAATCGCGAAACCTTTCAGAAAGCATTACAAACAACTCCTCTGTCATTGGTATTTGAATCCTTGTGTCGAACTCAGAGGTCTTGGATGGCTCAACACATATCATCTGCTCATCCATTTTAACGGACGCCCACTCAAGCATGGCGCAGTCGCTTATCCTCATCCCTGTGCCCCACCCCATCTTGATCAGGTAGTTCCAAGAGGTTCCTTCTGAAGCCTCAAGAAGCCTGCTGTATTCAATGTCCGAGAACGTGACCACTTCTTTCTCAGGTATTCGTATCATGTCAGAGGGGAACTTGTTTATTACATTTCCGTCCGTGTACCCCCTGTCTTCCATCCAGTTAAAGAACCCTTTAATACTGTTGGCTATATAGTTAACGCTTGATGGCTTGTACTTTTCCCTGAGCCCCTCAACTATATCGAATACATCCTCCCTTGTTGGATGGGATTGGTTCTCCAATATCGCGTCCCTAAAGATTTTCAATGACCAGTTCATTGAATTGTTCTTGTCTGTCTTTCTCTCAAGCAGGAACTCGCTTACCTTTCCTGCAAGTTCTTCTGTTGTCACATCTCTTTCCATAGCTTCATTAGTCTGTTGTAGTATTTAATGTTGGGAGAGCTCTTCAGGTGCTTGAACTTCCTCCTCTTGAAATAATCTAGGCTTCTCGTCTGTCGCATTAAGTCGACTCCGCAAGCCATGCTGAATTTCTGCGCAAGCCCCACGGGAACATCGTCCCATGACTTCTTAACGCACAATCTCCTGAGTGTCGTAAGCGGTATGCCGCTTAGGTCAGACAGTTGTTTGTTGGATGGTGATCTCCCCTTCCATCTGGCCATTAGCCTACATAAGAATGGAGGCATCCTATTTATTTTTTCTAGTAACAACATTGTGTTTGTGGATGTATTCCTGAAGTCTCCTTTCCTGCTCTTCGAGTTTCCTGTTAACCTTGATCCCCTTCTTCCTCCGCCTCTCATAGTCGTCGAGGTATTGCTGCAATTCTTTTGCTGCTTGCTCGGCGTCTTCTCTGTGTTCGTATGACCACTCGTTGCTCGGGGGAGGATCTCCTCTTTCGAGTCGTCCCCCTGCTGGATGTTCATGTCCGATTCCGCTGTCCGTATATAAGTCGAACCTCCCATCGATCTCCTTTATTGTAATCCTGATAGACATCCCTTGGGATACTCCCTGTCGTAATCAATCCCAATGTGCGTTTGGTCTATTCTCCCGTCTGTTAGTTCATGTAGCGATGTGATCACTAGCTGCCCCGCTCCATCTTCCTTGATGTCAACAAAGTGCCTAGTATCCTCGCACTGCCCCATGAACTCTGAAACAGAGCCGGGGGTCAGGACAACCCGACCCCCGTACTCGTTGAGCACCATGCCCAGAATGGCAGACATCCCGACATCTCTAGGGCTCTCGGCGCTCCTAACCATTTAGAACGGACTTGCTTCGGATGCTGCGCTCAGCGTTTGCTGCGCTGCTGCACCTTCGCCCTGACCCTTGGGGCCGTTCGCGAAGGAGAACTGCTCGACCACACCGCTCAGCTTCGAGCGCTTGTTGCCATCAGTCTCCCAGCTTTCTGTTCGGAGCCTGCCCTCGACCAGAAGGCGATCTCCCTTGTTAACGTGCTTGTCGATTACCTCGGCCTGCTTGCCAAAGGCAGCAAAGTCAATGTAAGCGACCTCTTCGTTCTCTCCTCTTTTGCGGTTGGCAGCTATTGTGAAGTTGCAAACCGTGCTGTCCTTGCCGATCTCCTTTGAACTTGGATCGCGCACAAGGTTTCCCATTACTATTATTTTGTTATACATGTCAGTTAGAATGCCTCCTTTATAGGAGGCGTGTATTTCTTTGTCTTTTGGTACAGTTGGTTGGCGTGTTTAAACACCTCCCAACCATCCTCCACCTCGTCAGTCCCCCACAGTTTTTCAACAGGGGGTGACGGAGCTTTGGAATCTATGATAAGGGAGACACACTTGGGCTCCCCATCAATACATTGTTGATATGCGGACAACTGGTATATCCATGTCTCGTAGAACCGTGGCGACCTCTTGACGCCCTGCGTCTTGAAGTCGATCACGCACCTGCCCCACATGACGTGGTCTGCTACCAAGTCCACTGTCCCCGCATAGCCATGCTGATCGTTTACCAGCACGGTTTCAGCCTGATGAACCTTGGTTATGTTTTCATCGAACCAAGGTTTGTATTCCAGAAACCATCGGTAGACTTCGTCATCCTCATCTGGAACTGTCCTGTCTATGTTGTACTGCTCGAGGGCGTGATGAACCTTCGTGCCAAACTTCGAGGCAACAGAGGTTGCCACCTTCATGTCAGCCACGATCCGCTTGGCAAAGCTATCCATTGATTCGCCATCGTTTCTTTCGAGCTTCAAGGCGGACAGGATTCCCTGTTCCACCTTCCAGCTTTCAAGGGCAGGCTTAGCTATGACATTGAGGATCGATGTGACACTCGGGAACAGGCCTTCCTTCCTTGCGTCCCTAAGTGTGGTCGATTTCCCGTTGTCCCTAGTGTGCCTAGGCTTGCCCTCTGGTGTGTACCAATGGGCTGAGTTATCTGGCCTAACAAGAGCAGTCATAGTTGGCGATTAAGCGGCCTTTAACATTGGCGCTATGGCATTCCAGTTCTGGACAAAGTAGTTAACTTTCTCGTTTGGAATCTTGGAGAGATCTTTTACGCCCTCCTCGATGTGCCCTCTTTCGCTTGCCAACCTGATGAACTCCTCGGGAGTGGAGACCTCCGCAATGAGCACCTGAAGCTGCTCGATTGGGGTAGGCATAGCTTCGCCCTGACCCAGCCAAGCGGCTAAGCGCTTGCCGATCTCCTCATCAGGCTTATTGACCACAAGCCCCGCGAACTCAGGGATGCGTGTCTTCTCAACAATCAACGTGTTGTCTGTGTCCAGACGAGCAACGAAGTCTAGGTTGTATTCCCAGCCCTCCTTGTACACAGGGGCTAGGCCAACCTTCCTAGGGGCTGCCTTGCCCTTCTCGTTCTGCTCGACAACATACTCAGTCTTGGCTCGCAATGTGGTGATCACATGATACGGGGCACCCATGACTAGGTCGTTAATACGGTTAAGAGTAGGAGACACATCTGCCCAGGCGCGGAAGGAGTTACCCCCTTGGCTGCGCTTGCCTGCGTTCTCCACCTGTTGAAGAATACCATCTTTGCCCTGCCAGAAAGCTGACATGGAATCGATGATTACGGTATCGTACTCACTAGGGATGTTCTCTAGTCCCTTGATCAATTCCTTCGGATTGAAGGAATCCATTTCGCAGACATCGAAGTCGAACAGGTCTGAATACTTGCTCGCACTTCCATGCTCCGTGTCGATGAACGCAACCTTGCCGCCAATACCCTTGGCAATCAGCAGGGCAGTCATCGTTTTCCCTCCGCCTGATACGGAGTAAAGGCCAGCCCGAAGCTTGGCCATCTTCTTTGTTGCTTTATTGAACTGCATTATTTGTTACCTCTTCTATCTTTACTATTGCCCCCTCGTTTCCTTTGGGAGCCCTTCTTACTCGCACCACCAACTCGTTGATCTCCCTTACGGAGTCGTCCAACGGAACTGACGAGGCAATCCAAGATTGTATTGATTGCTCCGTCTGGGTCTCGCTTACGCTTGTCCGATATAAGGAGGTCAATTGTGATGCGAAATCTTCTACCAGTTGATTCATCTGCTTCTTTGCCCTTGGGACAGTCACTAACATATTCCTCCAACAAGCCTTGCAGTTCTTGAAGTTGCCGATGTGACCACGCCCCTGTATGACAAGCTGAATCATTCACTCGGCAGTCTTATGTGCTCCATCTGTACTGCCACCCGTGGCAAAAAAAAGCCTAAGGTAGCGAAGGATAGCCTGTTCGGCAGCGTAAGTCAGCTTTACACCGTTCTCCTTGCAGGCCTCCTTCAACTTGGAGTGAGTCTTCTCTGTTATACTAATAACTGGCATAGATTATCTTGATTTTGCCGGGGCTTCTGGTTCCCCTTTCACAGCGACCTCGTTCGTCACGTCGGGATGTAGGTCGCTTTCGTGGTGCCTCTTCAAATCATAATATTTCTGCCGAAAGTACATCGCGTCATGGCGAGCAAACGGCACATCGCCCCCTCGGTTGAGTTCGTCGATCCGAGCGTGCAGTATCTCCTGACGGGAGTCGTTCAGCGCCTCGGGTGAATCCGCAATCCAGTTCAAGACGTTGACCAGACCCGCCTCAAAGGCGAGTTCAAACACGCGCCTCTGCTGGTGCGCGGAGAACTCCGAATAGGGATGGTCATGCAGGTACTCCGAGTAGGTGTTGTTGAAGATCGAATCTGCAAAGCTCCCCCGTCCCTTCAGGACGGCGTTTTCTTTCTCAACAGCCATGCTGATGTCGAGCATCTTTCCATATGAATGCTCACCATAGCGAACTGGCACGAACCCCAAAAAACCGGGGCCGATCTTGTAGACGTACAGCCCACCCCCGATTCCTCCGAGCACCAGCGACAGCATCAGGGCTGTTACACACAGTAACAACAGCTTCGTTTTGCTTAGCGTTTCACTCGCTATGCTGTGTGTTTCATTCGTGACTTCGCGGTGTAATTCCTTTCGCCTGTTAATAAGCGAAAGCCTCTTTGTTTCAGGGTCTAGCCCCTTTTCTTTGTTGCTCATTTTGTTCATCTCTGCTTGTATTTAACTTTATCTTTGAGCTTCTTAAACCCAGCTTTTTCTTTTTTCAGTTTCTCTTCTAGAAGCATCGTCATTACCTCTTGTAACTCAGGCATTGACAACCCTTCTTGATCTGCAACCTTCTTCAGGACATCTAAGTCCCGCTCCATTAACCAGAGTTGAAGGCGCTTCCTATCTGGATGTCTTGTGTTTGCCATTTGCTCGTTTCCATACTTGTGAGTGTCGACCTCTACATCAACACGGGCAGCGTACTGGCAGTACACCTGCAGTCACAAGTTTTATTTTGGTTTTGTTTCATTTATTTTCAGCTATGTGTTTCCCTTTGTTTATCTCCTTTCTCCTGATGTCAGGCCGTGATTGGCCTTAAATTACATGCCCAAGTGCAGTCCCAAAATTTTCAGTGATTTTATAAGTGATAGCTAATCAGTTACTTACGAACACTAGTCATTCAGGCTCATAACCTGAAGGTCGTCAGTTCAAATCTGGCCCCCGCAACCATCTTTTCTTCTAGGTTTTCTAGTGTTTTCACACTATTCCCTTGCAAAACTAGGCAACTGTAGTCATGCCTCTCTTTACCGTTAACGACCGCTAGTTGGTCGTAAAAGTGCAGTCCCAGTGCAGTCCCAAAATGAAGAGAAAAAATATTTATGTTACCGAGCGCAAGGAAAGAGGTACTTGGAGGTGTGTTTGGCACCTCGATGGAAAGTGCAAGTACAAGGATTTCAAGACCTCTGGTGAGGCCGAGGCTCACAAGAAGCTCAAGCTTCAGGAACTGAAGGAGTCAGGTACCAAGGGTCAAAGGTTCAACGCTCTTGGTGACGAGGACAAGATCAGTTTGTTCACGCTGATGGAGCACGCCGAGGCCAATGGCTACGAGCCTTGGGATGCGATCCGACACTACGACAAGCACCTGTGTTCGATGAAGGTTAGGCCGATCAATGTAAAGGATGCTGTTGAGTTGTGCCTTGAGGACAAGGCTAACGAGGGGATTGCTCAACGCTCTCACCAGAGCCTGCGCTCAGTCCTTCGCCGCTTTGCCATCCACAAGGGAAGGGCTGCGATGGCCAACATCAGACACCCTGATATCACCAAGTTCGTGGACGGATACAAGATCACAATCAGAACTAGGGTTGGTTACATGACTGACCTTCGCACCTTCTTCAGTTGGGGCATGCAGAAAGGGTACTGCGAGATGAACCCTGTCATTGCTGCCATGCCCGGAAAGTCTGCCAAGAAAAAGATAATGACTGCCAAGCGTGGAAGAAGGAAGGAACAGGTGCTTACTCCCAAGGAGTGCTTGGCCCTGTTAGACTATTGTGAGAGCCATGAACCCACACTGACTCCGTATGTTGTTGTCCTCACGTTTGCTGGCATTCGGCCAGAGATTGAGGGGCCAAATATTGTTGGCTCATACTGGGATGATGTTACGACAGATCACATCACGGTGGATGCCAGCATAGCAAAGGATGGCGAGACTAGGATCATAGAGCCATTGACTCCTAACCTAGTGGAGTGGCTTGGTGTGCTAAACGAGAGGGGTGTCTGTCGCATTACCAACCTTAAAAGGAAGTGGGACAAAGCTAAGCTATCCATCGGGAGGAAGTGGCCACACGATTGTCTGCGCCACACCTATGCAAGCTACCACTTCGCCATGTTCAAGGATGCTGGCCTGACAGCCAAGAACCTTGGGCACCCTAACCCCACCTTGTTAAGGAAGGATTACAACAACGCCGCCACCGAGGCGCAGGCCAAGCAGTTCTGGGCCATCACGCCTTGACCATGTTCTCCTCGAGGAAGTTCTCGAAGTCAGCCTCCCTGATCCGCAGCGCCCTGCCTAACCGCACGGCCCTGAGTTTGCCTGACGCAATCAGGGATCTCACGGTCTTGTGCTCGACTCGCAGTCGATCAGCTATTTCCTGAACTGTCAGCATCTCCCTGTTTGTCTAAGCTCTCCTGAACAGCTTCCCTAGCCTTGGCCTCACCATCCAGTCGCTCCCTGATGTGTCGGCTCAGGGCATCGGTGACCATTGAGATACCTGCGATCTCCCCGTTCACGCACACCGCTGCGGCTAGGTCAGCCATGAGCATGGCACCTGCAGCGGGATGAAGCCCGTCTTCTATTGCCTTCTCAAGCTGACCCATCATGTCCCTGCCTAGTTGGCTGGCCTTCTTCTCCTGTTCCTCGACATTGCTCTTAGCCTTGTCGTCGGAACCCTCTGTCATTGGTATTATTTTTTCTTCAGTCATGTATCGCTAACTCCTCCTTGTGTTCTTCGGTGTAACCCCAGTCATCCTGATCCAGCGCATACCATCTTTGGTATACTTTCTCCATGTTGAATCGGAAGTCGCTTAGGGTTTGCTTGTACTCCGTTAACTCGTGGGTATCCATGTAGTTGCCGACTGCCTCTGAAATAATCTTCAGCGTAAGCGGGTCAGCTTGCAGTTTTAAATGGTGCTCCTGCACCTCCAGTGTTTTTTCTCTCATGTTATTACTCTTATCTTTCCTTCTTCGTCCTTACCGCAGGTAAGGAGACCTGTCATTGCTTCGTATATCCTGGAGGCCAAGACATCATCGACAGTTTTGATATTGGATTCTATGTGCTTGCGAATCTCCTCAATGGTCATCTGTTCTGTTTCCCTAGGCATGGCTCGACTCATAATGATGGTTGTCCTCAGAAGTCTGGCTCTCCTTGTAGAACTCGGGGTCTTCTGTTTTAAAAATCTCCCTCATATCCTGAAGCGTTTCGTATGCAGGAATATTTTGCCAACCCTCTGGGTGTAGATCTTCCATGAACCCATACAAATCCAGATAGGCGCACCGCATTACACTTAGATGGTGTTTATCCATTGTCTTTGTTGAGGTTCCGATCCAGCCAACGGGCAAGCCCCCCCTTGTCAGTGGGGATGTCGATCTCGGTGATCTCGACGGGCCTCTCGTAATCCTTTGGCTTGTTCTTGTACTCGCTCAGGATTTCACGCTTACGAATGTTCGCGTCCTTCTTGTTAGCAGCCCACGACAGGAGCCTGCCTCGACGTGTGTCATACCACATCAGCTTGTAGAATTTACTCATAGTGCTTGGTTGGTGTTCATGGGCATGTGGGTTTCGTTTAGGTCGTCGAGTATATCCTCGCAGTCATCCAACTTCTTTCTGATGTCACTAAACTGTTTGATCCAGTTAGTGGCATCGCCCCCTTCAAGTTGGTTGTTTGTTGACAGGGTTCCCATCGACTCTATGCAGTCAATAAGAACACCCCTAGCCCCATGAATGAGGCTAAGGGTTATCTTTGAATCTTGGTCAAGGTTACTCATCATGGCAGGTCTAGCTTGAAGCTGACGGTTCTCTTCGTGAGACGATTAAGTGTCTCACAATTCACATGCTTGTTGATTGCATGGATTGTCCAGCCGTAGCACATTGCGTATCCTTCTCTCTGGGACTGAGCTAAGCGCCCCCAATCTATCTCGAGCATCTTCTCCCTGAGAGTGAACAAAGGGTCTCCGATGTTGAGGCGGTTGCCCCTTACAAGGTCATCGTAAAACTGCTTCGCCTCTTGGCCTTGAAGTGCTCCTGCGGAGTCGTGTTCAACCCACCATTGAGCCACAGCAACAAGCATGGGCAGCTTTTGCAGTTCCTTTTTAGGAGACAAGTTTTCGGTGATGTATTTTATCGGTTCACTAAGCCGATCCATCTCCTCCTCGATCTGCACATCTGTAATGCTGTTGTGCTGAGGGTATGAATACGGAATTCTATTTGTCCCCGGTGAAGAGAATAAAGAAAACCTAGCTAGCCGCTCATACCACCTTGCTTGAGTGTTTGTGCATTCACCAAACTTTCCAGCAAGCCTGAATCGGTCTGCGGAGTTTCTCTTTCTCCCGATATCTATCTTTATCATCCCCTTCCTTGGAGCCCCCATGGTAACATTCATGTTGCAAGTTACCTTGGAGTTAAGCACAGCTTGCAATCTGGTTTGCCCGTCCATGAGGATTCCATCGTCATCGAAGACAATGTGCGACACAGACCCGTGGAAATCTTTATCCTTCATGTCTTTGGATATCTTCTCCACGGCTTTTCTGTTCATGTTTCGGTTTGTTGCCTCAACACCCTTGCCCCCGTTGAAGCGCTTCAACATCTTAGATGCCAGCGCAGGGGTTATCTCGGAGTACGCTGTGTGATGCACTGGAGAATGGAACTCATGCTCCACAGCACCCCTCTCGTACAGTTCTGTCTGTATGTTTCGCACGCGGTTCAGTGCGCTGTCCTGTTCCTTGATCAGTGCTTCGACTGATTCCACTTTCTTGATACGGATACTCATTTTACTGTTTTCCTTTCCATTGAAAACAACAGGGCGGCACGAATGCCGCCCCGTTGAATCGGTTACCTTGCTGCACACGCCCTTCTCTGAATGACGGTGCGTTTCAGTGAGTGCTCCAGCGTCCCCATCTTGGACGGGGCGGAGAGCAACTCGTTCTCGGACAACCCAAGGTTCTTGAGTGTCTCGCTTACATTCAGAACCAAGCGGCCCTGCTTCCTGTCTTTCCGCCAAGCAGCACGGCTGTCCTTGACCTTCTTGGACTTCCGTGTCTTCTTGCAGCGGCGAGGCTTGGCCTTCTTAGTCGCCGCCCTTTCAGTTACTGCGGAACTCTTCAGCACCACAGTAGGCTTCCCTAGCGGTGTCACCTCAAGAGAAGTGACATCCTCGGCTGCACTTAACAGATCGAGCGCCCCTCCGATTGGCATGGTGCATTCGATCCTGACCTTAACGACCCCCGACTTGGGAGCCCCGTTACCGTTTGTGTACCTTAATAGGCTCATTTTTATACGTTAACTTTACCTTTACTAAACCTGCCTCCAATGAAGTCAGCTTTTTAAATGCTGCCTTCGACAGGTCAATTGCTCTACCCAGCCTTCTCGCTGGGCCTCGGTCGTTCACCCTGACCTTCACGCTCCTGTTTCCAAGAGTCACCGTGACAATGGTGCCGAACGGCACATCCCACATGGCACATGTGAGATCGTCGGGGTTGAACGGTTCGCCTGATGCCGTCAGACGCCCTCTCAGTTCCTCTCCATACCAAGAGGCAATCCCCTTGATATGGGACTGATCGGATGTGGCCTGCGGCAAGCACGCCATTAGGAGTACAATGGGAGCACACCCAATACAAATTTTTTTTAACATTTTTTTATTTCCCTGACTTCATTGCTTCTCGATGTTCTCTGAGCATATTGATTTCAGCGGGGGTATCAGGTGTCCATTCACCTGAAAGGATCTTCTCCTTTATCATCATTCCCACCTTCTGGTTGGTTTCTTTCGTGTTGAAGTTGTCCCAGTTTGGATGATCTCCGTCTCCGATGTGTTCTATTTTTCTGTCCATTTTATTGTATCCCTTGCTACTGATGCTGCGTAGTGGCAGCTAGTGTGTTGGTTTATTTTGTTAAGCCCTTCCCTGAGGATGGACACCTGTTTCCTGAGCCTATCAATCTTGATCTGCTCCCTCATCTCATTGGTTGTTTTGTTTGTTACTGTCATCCTTTACCTCCTCGATATGATCAACCTGATCATCTTCTCCACCTTGCATACTGCCTTCCCAGTTACCCATAGTATCTAGGGCAATTGATCTAGCTTCGGTTTCCGACTCAGCTTCCACCTCGTCAGTACCAGTGCAGTGGTAAACCTTTGACCAACTTATTATGTATTTCTTTTTCATATATGCAGTTCCTCCAGTGATATTGTATGTGTGGGGTCTTCTTGGTTAGGGTCGGCCCATATAACTACATACGGAACTCCTTCCCTGTTCTCTATTATGACAGGCTCACATGCTGTCGGATGCTCGTAGCCTTGAATGTTCACCTCAATGCCCCGTGCTGTTCCACCTTCTGACATGCAGTAGGGAGCAGAAGAAACCGATATTAGATGATCGGTTTCATCCACATCCTCAAGCATCACGAACTTTTCTTTGTGTTTCTTTTTCATGTTATTCCACCTCGTCATTATACCATGACTCACGCAAACGGATTTGATTTTCAGCGTAATCTTTTTCGTGTCTCTGTTCGGGTGGCATGTCTATGAGACGGAGGTTCTTTACCTCTACTACTGATGAACAACAGGCGCACATCCCTTCGTCAGCAGTGCCGAACGGCACATCCTCAGGCACAGTCGGTGTGTCTGAATCGCAGGCGGTGCATTCGTTGTATGTCCAAGCGTGTTCTGCGTAAGGATGTTCACCTCCACTACCATCCTTTGTGCTGGTCAGGAACATTTCACAAAACTCCCTCACTGCGGTTGATGGGTCACGAGCCACTTGATACAACTCAATCAGAAAGTTATGCAGCACATCGGAATCCATTAGCCGAATGCACTCCAAGTCTCTCATGTTATGCTCAGTCGGTAGGTGTTCGTTTCTCATATGGCAAACACTCCTGTCTCGGACACGATGGCCCGTCTTTGTCTGAAGAAGTCCCTGAGTGAGGGCTCGTCTGTCACGGTGTCTGGCAACACCACATTGGTTTCGCCCCGAATGGCGGAGCGAATTGCTGGATTCAATGGCGCTTGTCTGAATTGCTGGAGTCGCGGCTCGGATATGGTGGGCAACGACACCAAGTCTGA
>Ga0208012_1000591_pt1 | contig 11976 bp, 15 predicted proteins | sample 15BtaG_FD_184090 | JGI IMG/M metagenome (GOLD analysis project Ga0208012, IMG submission 184090) | Marine viral communities from the Subarctic Pacific Ocean - 15B_ETSP_OMZ_AT15312_CsCl metaG (SPAdes) (version 2) | ecosystem: Environmental > Aquatic > Marine > Oceanic | place: Pacific Ocean... | reverse complement strand
GAAGCCCACAGTTGATACTGTAGCAACTGACCCCGCAGGTCAAACAATTACAGACCCAGAAGATGATACTCCATTAGATACTCCAATGGATTGGGATATGGATGACATTGACCAACAATTTAAAGACTTGGATGCAGAGTACGCAACCGATGAAAAAGCAAAAGTAGATGCTAAGGCAAAAGCAGACCTTAGAAAAGAAGTACAACAAGACATCGACATGGAGAAAGAAATTGAACAAGATGGTTCACGTGACCAATGGGCAACAAACTTTAGTGCTATGTCAGACGAAGAATTTAAGAATGTAAATTACCAAACTTTAATTAAAAAGTACGGCGACAATGCATTAGATGGTTACTTAGATAGTAAGTTTGACAGAAAAGATAATGCGTATGTAAACGCAGTAGATGCTGAAATTAAGGACTTAAACAAATCTATGGACACAGATACAACAGTATCAACAGCAGAACCCAAAGTAACTACTACTGAACCAAAAGCAGATGTTAACTACGGTGCTATGTCAGATAAAGACTACGATGCAGAGTACGATAAAGAAATGGAAAAAATCGTGGCAAAGGGTTATAACCCAACTGCAGATGATTTTGATGAGAAAGTATTCGACGATGATATGTGGAAGCAACTAGGACAACTAGATGCTAAACGTGCAGAGCAAAAGAAAGATATTCAAGTTGACAAGCGTATGGATTGGGATATGCGTAGAGCAGTCGACCAATTTGCTAAACTAGATAAAGAAGTGCTAGACCGAGAAGCAAAAGCAAAAGAACAAAAAGAAAAAGCATACATGGACCGCCAAATGCGCGATGCTGATAAGCAATTTGATAATCTTGACAAAGAGTACGCCAAAGACAATCCTGAAGGTTTCGATAAAGTTAGTTCACAAGCAGGTAAAGCATGGGATGAAATTAAGAAAACAGGCGCAGAACTTGCTGACTACACAGGTGCTGACGATGCAGTAGATACTATTTCTAAAGGCGCTAGTGATGCTTATGATTACGCAACTAAGGGCGAGTTAGAAAAGGATGTTAATAAAATATCTGATTACGTTACTAAAGGTGACATTAACAAAGATGCATCTCGTTTAAAGAAGTACATACAAAGTGGCGATATGGCCAAGGATGCTAGTACAAAGGGTAAAGAACACAAAGCATACATCGACAAGAAAGCAGGCGAAGTTGGTGATTACTTTACAGGCGGTGAGTTTGGTAAAGACGTAGATGATGCTAGTGATTGGATTGGTAATCAATGGAACAGTATGTTTGGTGATAAAAAGAAGTAATTCTTTCTAAAACATAAAAATACAAAGGGCTGTTTATACAGCCTTTTTTTATGATAAATATTACAATGGAAAAACATTTTGTAAAAGTATTATTTGATTTACACTGTGATTGGGAGGGCTTTCCGCCTGATTACAGAGTGTACGTTAACGACGAATTATTTTGCGAACGTACGTACAAATGGAAAGATCCTGTATACTTAACAGAAATATTACAAGTAGAAGCAGTTCCTGGACAATATAGATTTACATTAGAGAAGGTTGGGCCACAGATAAGTACATTTGATATACAAGATACACGTATTGCTTATGGACCAGGAAAGATTATAGATAAACATACGTTTGAAATACTAGGGGAGTAAATGGGCGAACTTATAAAATTCGTACCCAAAAAGGTAAGAATGTGTCCAGATGATTGGACAACACCTTATAATCCAACACACAGAGAATTAAGATTAACAATTGATACATTAAGAGAATGTTATTACGATTGTTTAAAACAATTAAACATAGCAGGAATACAATCAGAAACAGAGTTAAGACAAAAGATTAGACAGATGGAATGTGTGTACATTGTACTAATGGATTATTACATAGTAGATTAATTATGAAAATAAATGAAGTAACGGCATCTAGCAAGTTGCCAACTATTACATTTTCAAAAGGTGAATTATTTCATATAGGCAAGATGGATAAATCATTGAAGCGTAATGACAGTTTAGAAGGTGCGGGTATTAGTGTTAGTACTCAACCGGATGCATGGCGTGGCATTGCACATTTACAAGGTGATGTATTTTCAGTACATAAAAACGGAAATAAATTTATTAATGCACATTTGTTATCAACACAGCAAGTAACACAAATACAAAATTGGGCAATAGAAGATAATTTAATCGAACCGTCGACTATTTACAGATATACGTTTACAGACGAAGACGGTGAAGAAATGTACACAGATTCAGTATCAAAGGATGAACTAATTAACGATTGGGAACCCAGTGAAGATGAAATTACTGTCATTGACAGTGGTATTAAGCCAACTGATAAATTAAAACAGTTGAGTATGAACGCAAACTTAGATGCTACAGATGTAATAAGTTATGTGATACCATTGTATGCTGAATATATTAATTACGATGGTGTATGGTGGGATGATGTATTAGATGTGCATGCATATAGCGCACCACGTGGAGTAATTACTCCATCTAAAATAAATGAATGGGAGTTTCGGAAAATAAAATGAAAATAAATGAAGTAACAAACAACAAAAGATTAGATGAGTTCTGGCCACAGTTAGCGGCAGGCGCTACAGCAATTGGAAAACTTGGTTCAAAATTATTTAAAAAGTCACCAAATAAAAGTAAAATTACTAAAAACGATAAAGCAGATTTTGATGAGTTACCATTACCAAAGAAAGTAACTGGTAAGGTACATACAGACCCAAAAATGGGCAACACTGCTAAGTGGAAAAAAGATAGTAATTTACATATTCAAGACATGGCTACTAAAGTCAGACAAGGAAACTAATACACGTTGAAAGCAATAAGTACAAAGGAATCAATATTTTTAATACTATTGATTCTAATTACAATTGGACTACATTATATGAGAGCAGAAGAATTTACAGAAGACCATCCAACAAACATTAACTACGATAAAGCATACGATTCATTTGTAAGTGCCGAGATGCGTGGCGTTGATAAAGGAGATGACGGCAAAGGACATTACATACGTACTTACGGTGCTAATAAAAAGAACGACCCTGTTGGTTATAAGAAAGGTTCAAGTGCATATGGTCCAGCACAAATTAATAAAACAACTGCTAAAGACTACGCAACACGTTATCCAAAGCAGTTTAAAGATGTAAAAGATTACATGGACAAATACGATAAACAGGGTTCACAACAGTTAAAGTACGGCAGAGAACCTAATAAGCCTGGATACGATAAACGTTATGATTACGGTGGTGCAGGTGATTTATCGGGTTCTGAGCATCATGCACCTTACCAAAAGATGGCAAAAACCATGATGCATCAAATGGATAAAGAACTTAAATCAAAGAATCCAAAAGCAGATGTACATGATTTAATTAAAAGATGGCGTGGTAAAGATTACGACCAAGACCCTGATTACTACGATACATTCTTAAAAACGTATAATCAACAAAGGCAAAAGTAAAGCAATTGAATAATTTTTGGGCAATAACATAAAATGAATTTATTAGTGCCGGACTATAAAGACTTCGCTAAATTTGATAATATTAAATTTAGTGTCTCTTGTAGAAATAAACCAACAACAATGCCTATACGTGATTTTCTTAAATCAGAGTATGGGTTTTTACGCTACGACCAAATAGATACCGTATATGGATTTACTAAAGACTTAGTTCCATTATATGGCGGCCGGAGTTTTAAAAAGGATTTTGTATTATCTGATGATGATTTATCTAATATGTATGAAGATGGTATAGGTTTACGCTTACCATTATCAAACTCATTGGTAACATACGAAGATTATAAAGCATCAAAATCTTTTTTAAAACTACATCATAGAAAAGGCAATGATGTAATTGTCACTGTAAAGAAATTAGCAGAATGGATACGTAAAGATTTTCCATTGTACACCATTGATTGTTCTACTATTAAAAATTATAGGCCTAATCAAATCGACAATTCATTTAAAGATGGAGTGTATGATAACACTGTATTGTCTGCTAGGTTTAATCATGATCCAGATATAGCAAATATTAAGAATAAAGATAAAGTCATTGTCTTTGTTAATTCTAAATGCGGATGGACCTGTCAAACACCAACATGCTATATGCAAGTGTCACAACATAATAAGGGGTTGGATGAAACTTTTACTTGCTCGGAAAATGGTAGCACAAACAAAGTAATATTCGATTTAAAATATTATGTCGATTTAGGATTTTCACATTTTAAACTTACCCCTATAAATGAGAATGTTGGAATTACTTTAGATTTATTATGAAAGTAAAGCAATTGTAAAGCATAAATACCTGTAACATAAAAACAACAATGTATTATGAGATTTAAAGAATTAGTTGAAACAACATCCGCAGGCGGTATTGCAACAGTAGCAATGCCAATGGGTAGTGTTCAAAAAAGACGCAAAGAACAAAGCATTTACGAAGTTGACGGCTCTGAATTCAAGTACACGAATATCAAAAGTAAAGAAGATTACTACCGTATGAAGAAAGCATTGTTTGACATTTTAAAAGACCCAATGTCAATGTCAGACCCAGAAACTAAAGCAATTGTCCAACAGTACATTATTAAGTTAAATAACGAAGCAGAGTCATTAGGATATAGATAAGGCAAAGGATATGAATTTACAAGACTTATTTGAAAAATCAGAAGTAAATGATAACGAAGACGAGCAGTCAATTGATATTCGTGATCCTGCTACTAAATGGCTAGTTAAAAAAGCGCGTGCTAAGTACGCATATGCAGAAACAGACTTGGAAGCATTTGTACAGTTTATGCGTGACGAAGTTGATGCAGAGAAAGAGCGTATTCAATCAAACACAGACAATATTGATAAAGAACATGATATTAATATAACGCAACAAGACGATATTGACCATGAGCACAAAATGAATTTACACCAAGAAAAAGTGAATAATTCACAAGAAAGACATATTAAAGAGTTAGAAAAAGTTGTTGATAAATTTGATGATATTCGTAAAGACATGGATATGAAAATTAATAAATTAGACAAAGCGACATTACAACAATAGGACGTTATGGAAGGTTTAAATAGTTATTACGCATTACAAGATGCAAGAAAACAAGCAGAAAAAGAAGGCAAAGAATGGGACTCGTTGGGACAAGATGTCAAAGATGGGTACATTGCCAAAGAAATGAAAAAACGTGGGTACTCTAGAGGAGAATATATAGGACACGGTTCATATAAATGGGTTAAATAACCTTAGTTTACCAAGTTCGTTCTTTAGGTGCTTTCGAGCACCTATTTTTTTGACTACCTTGTTATAATACGTAAATATTTAATTAATTAACCAAGGAGGTTACGTATGTCATTAACATTTAATCCAGATCAAAAGAAAAAATTAGAAATGCTATTTAAAGAAGGTATTAGTGTGATGTCAGAAGTCGAAGTACTTAACGAAGGCTTATCAGACACAATTAAAGCAATTGCTGAAGAAATGGAAGTTAAACCTGCTGTACTAAAGAAAGCAGTACGCACAGCATACAAAGTGAACTTCCAACAAGCATCCGATGATTACGATACATTAGAAACTATCCTTGAAACAGTAGGTCGCACTGATTAATGTCATATGTTGATGCAATCTACAATGCTGATGCAGATAAAATATGTTTAACTGAGCGTGTAGATGGAAAACGTGTATTAACAGAGTTTAAACCTAAGTACGAATTTTATTACGAAGATCCAGCAGGTAAATATAGAAATATTTACGGATCTACTGTAACCAAAATTAAAGCAAGAAATAAAGGCGAGTTTCGTAAAGAGGTCGCAATACACAAAGGACAAAAATTATTTGAAAGTGATATTAACGTCATTAATAAATGCTTAGAAGAAAACTACAAGGATAAAAACTCACCCAAACTTCACACAGTTTTCTTTGATATTGAAACGGACTTTCATCCCGAAAAGGGATTTAGTCCGCCTAGTGATCCGTTTAATAAGATCACTGCAGTATCTTTGTATTTAGACTGGTCTAAACAACTTATATGTCTTGCTATTCCACCCAAGTCAATGTCTATGGAATCAGCGAATGAAATTGCTAGTAAGTTTGACAATACTATTATGTTTGAAAAAGAAGAGGACATGTTAAATACGTTCTTGGATTTGATAGAGGATGGCGACATACTAAGTGGTTGGAACAGTGAAGGATTTGATATTCCGTACATGGTGAACCGTGTAACACGTGTATTAAGCAAAAACGACACACGACGTTTTTGTTTGTGGGATCAATTACCCCGAAAGAAAAAGTTTGAAAAATACGGCGCCGAACAAGAAACATTTGTCACATCTGGACGTATCCATTTAGACTATATGTTGTTGTACCAAAAGTACACATACCAGGAAATGCATTCATATGCGTTAGATGCAATTGCAGAACATGAACTAGGCGACAAAAAAGTATCATATAAAGGAACATTGGATCAGTTGTACAATCAAGACTTCGAAAAGTTTATTGACTACTCTAGACAAGATACATTACTACTTGCTAAACTTGACGAAAAACTTAAATTCTTGGATCTTGCTAACGAAATCGCACACGCAAATACAGTACTAATTCCACAAACAATGGGTTCAGTTGCAGTAACAGAACAAGCAATTATTAATGAATCGCACGAACGTGGGTTGGTTGTTCCTGATAAAGTTAGACATGAAAACGAAGATACACGAGCCGCGGGTGCTTATGTAGCACAACCCAAAATAGGAATACATAAATGGGTAGGCTCTGTTGATATTAATAGTCTGTATCCATCTGTAATTCGTGCATTAAACATGGCACCAGAAACAATTATTGGTCAAATACGCCCAGTCGAAACTGAGAAATATCTCAAAAGTAAAATGGCAGATTTTAGAAAAGACAACGGCAGAATGTATAAGGGAAGTTCCTTTGCTGGTGCTTGGGAAGGCCTATTCGGCACACTAGAATATACTGCAGTACTAGAGCAGAAGCCAGGGGTATCCGTAATTGTTGATTGGGTTAATGGCGACGAAACAGTGCATACAGTACGCGAGTTATACGAAATTGTATTTAATGCGAATAGTAATTGGTCATTAAGTGCAAATGGAACATTATTTACTTTGGAACGCGAAGGAATCATTCCAGGTCTACTTGAACGTTGGTATGCAGAACGTAAAGTAATGCAAGCCAAAAAACGCGAAGCAACTGAACCAGAGGATATTGCATTTTGGGATAAACGTCAGTTAGTTAAAAAGATTGGTCTTAACTCGTTGTACGGTGCGATTCTTAACCAACACTGTCGTTTCTTTGATAAACGTATTGGACAGTCAACAACACTAACAGGTCGTGCAATTGCAAAGCACATGGATGCATACGCAAACGAATGTATGACAGGCGAATACAATCATGTTGGTAAGTGCATTATATACGGCGACACAGATTCAGCGTATTTTACTGCTTGGCCAGTAATGGAAGAAGCAGTTAACAATGGCGCTGAATGGTCCAAAGATATTGCAACAGGTCTTTACGAAAGAATTGCAGATCAAATTAATGATAGTTTTCCAATCTATATGGAAACAGCACATAATGTTCCTAGACTTAAAGGCGAAATTATTAAGTGCGGACGAGAAGTAACAGGACTAAGTGGGTTGTTTATTAAGAAAAAACGTTATGCTATTATGGTATACGACAACGAAGGCACACGATATGATGTAGATAATAAGCCTGGAAAAATTAAAGCAATGGGTTTAGACCTTAAGCGAAGTGACACACCTGCAGTTGTGCAAGATTTCTTAAAGGACATTCTTGACGATTTGCTCACTAACAAAGACAAAGAATACATTGTTGAACACATTATTCAATTTAAAAAAGAGTTTTCAGATAGGCCTAGTTGGGAAAAAGGCACACCAAAACGTGTTAATAACTTAACAAAATACGCCGCATTACACAAAAAGGAAAAAACACAAAAAATTAACGTGACTATACCAGGTCATGTTAGAGCGGCCATTAACTGGAATCATTTAAGAAAAATGAACAGCGATAATTACAGCATGGAAATATCAGACGGTATGAAAACTGTTGTATGTAAACTTAAGAAAAATATGTTCGGCTTTACTAGTGTGGGGGTTCCAACAGACGAAAACAACATTCCGGATTGGTTTAAGGAATTGCCGTTTGACGACGACTTAATGGAAACTACAGTTGTTGATAACAAGGTCGAAAACTTATTAGGAGTACTAGAATGGGATTTGTTAAATAGAACAGACATTAAGAACACTTTTCAGCAATTATTTGATTTTAAATGAACGAACCATTAAGTTACTTAGTTAAGTATAAAAATTTAGTGGACGAGCAGTCTACTACTAAACAATACGATGACCTTAACGTAAAATTAAACAGTATATTAGAGATTGTTGATCGATCCAAATACACATGTACGAATGAAATAAGTTTACTCAACGATCAAGCAAAACTTATATTTACTGAAATGAAAAAGTTTGATACTTTATTAAGTGGACTTAAAGATACTCTAACAGATACATTGCGTAACGCAGAAACAGCATACAAGATACAGAGTTACAAAATGTACGAAGAAGGAATAAACAATGATTCCGCTGATTACATATTAGATCGCGCATTATTTAAATCTTTAATTTATAAAGATCACATCAAGGATTATTTTAACAGTCGTGTTGGATTGTTGAGTTCATGGAAGTATCCTGGAATCTTTATACGCCCGGAACACGGCGAATACGTAAATAAGATGACAGCATCCGATCCATTATATATAGTAGACCAAACAGCCGAATTACTTGAACCAGCAACTAAACTATGGAATGATACATATCAAAATCGCGTTAGATACAAGATCATCAACGAAGATCGCGATACTATATTTAAAAATTTTCCAGAAGGACAAATTGGGTTAGTAGTTGCAATGAATTTCATGAACTACAAACCAATCGAAATTATTAAGCAATACTTACTTGAACTATTTGACTTATTAAGACCTGGCGGAAGTTTTATTTTTACGTACAATAACTGTAACTACCCACTAGCAGTGAAGAACTTTGAGAAAGCTCTTTACTCGTATACTCCAGAATCACTAATATTACCTATGTGTAAATTAGTAGGTTACGAAGTAATCGAATCGTACAACGACATTGAAACTAGTGTAAGTTGGCTAGAACTCAAGAAACCAGGAAAACTAAAAACACAACGTGGCGGTCAGTGCTTAGGCAAAGTTATCGTTTAGGTTAAATAAACAACTTAAATTAATGCTATTAACAATATCAGCATATATAATACTTTTAATTAATTAACTTCAATAAGGAGAAAATAATATGAGAGACGAACTCTTAGACTTAGTGAGTCATACACATGACTTAGGCTGTATCGATTTTATTAAAATCACAGGTAATGACACAGGTACAAATATTTCTGGTTTGGCATCAGACAAAAGTGTTGTAATTGATGCTAATTTTAATTCAACTGTGTCCGATTTCAACGGTACATTCGGAATGCCTAACTTAAGTAACCTAAAAAGTTTACTAAGCATTACTGAATACAACACAGATGGTAAAATTACAGTTAAACGTCAAGACCGCAAAGAAGAAAAAGATGCACCTGTAGGTTTATACTTCCAAAATAAGAACGACGACTTTAACAATGATTATCGTTTTATGGTTAGTGAAGTGGTTAATGATGCATTAGCAAATATTAACTTCAAAGGAGCAACATGGAATGTTGAATTTAATCCAAGTGAAATTAATTTACAGCGTTTGAAGATGCAATCGCAAGCAATTCCTGAAGCAGATTTCTTTACTGTTACTACAGACAATGGAAACTTGATCTTCTCAATTGGAGATCACAGTACACATGCTGGTAGTTTTGTATTTCAAAATGGTGTAACAGGAGAAATTAAAGGCAATTGGAAATATCCTATTCGACAGGTTATTAACATATTAAGTTTAGCAGGTGACAAGACTATGTACATTAGTGACATGGGTGCGGCTAAAATTGCAGTAAACAGTGGTATTGCATCGTATAATTACATTTTGCCAGCACAAAGCAAGTAATGAGAGAATACAAAAACCAATTCGAATCATCATCATCTGATGTAAAGTTTTTTGTTGGTAAAAATGTAGAGCATACTTTAACAAACGGTATGAATACATTGTACGTGATTGGAATCCCGGACATTGAAGAAATTATCCGTGTATTAACGCAATACATAGGCGAGGACGAAATTACACACATATACTTCGGCGCAGAGAAAAGTTTTAAAGTTGTAACGTACGAGGATATGGAAGAATGGACTCCAACAATACAACATTTCTTAACATTAGACTACTGGTGTACACTAGATTTGGATTCGTCGTTGCTTAATTTTATTCACGAAACAGATCTTGTATCTTGGAATAAATTTATTCCTATGTTATCTGTAAAGATTCCATACGCATCGGACCTTGGGTACAATGCAGTTATTAAAATAGACGATGTTGATTTTAATCATTCTAACACTGGCGTTTGGTGTCATCAAATACACGATTTGCTAGATTACTCCAAATACACATGTTGGAGTGAATACGCTGATGATACCGTAGTAAATGCACTGAGTATAAATGAATAGTATTTCTAATTACGATAATCCATTTGATGCAGTAGCAGAGTTCGAAGATAAACTTTCGCAATACACAGGTGCTCCTTACGTAGTTACAACAGACTCTTGTACACATGCAATTGAATTATGCTTTAGATTTAAGCAATCGATTAACGACTGTCCAAGTACAGTAACAATACCAAGTAGAACATATTTAAGTGTTCCGATGGTGTTTCATAAGTTGGGCATTGATTATAATTTAATAGATTCTTCGTGGACTAGTGAGTACAACTTTGGATTTACTAATGTATGGGATAGTGCTAGAAAATTAAGTACCGGAATGTACTTAAATGGCCAAATGCAATGTTTAAGTTTTGGAAGAACTAAACCGTTGGAGATTGGACGAGGTGGTGCAATATTACTCGATAATAAAGATGCGTACAAATGGCTTAAACGAGCAAGTTACGACGGCAGAGATTTAAGTTTTGACCCATGGTACGACCAAGAAGTATTTAATGTCGGATATCATTATATGATGCGTCCAGAAGAAGCAATTATTGGCATTAATAAACTTAACAACAATAACATTTTGCATTCAAATACGCACATATACCCAAACCTAAAAAACATATCAATTAAAACATAACCGTTGTTTAATAATAGGTTAAACACATACTATTAAAACCGCCGGTTATTTTATAATCACTAAATACAATTGTTACACAAAGGTAGCAAAACAATTTAATAAATTTATCCGTGTTAGGAAGGAGAACAAATGTCATACAATAAGACAAAAACAGACCCATCTCTAGGGTTAGAAATACATAAACATTTAGTATCAAAGGGTGTAGAAACGCCTATTGAAGAAATGGACATTTCAAGAACCGAAAAGATAGAAAGTATCGAGAAAGACTTTACTAGCATTATGCAAACACTAGGCTTGAATTTAAGTGACGATAGTTTAATAGATACACCAAAACGTGTTGCCAAGATGTACGTAAATGAAATATTTTGGGGATTGGACTACGAAGCATTTCCAAAGTGTACAGCGGTATCAAATAAAATGGAGTACGACGAAATGGTTGTAGAACGTGGCATTAACGTTCAATCAAACTGTGAACATCACTTTGTTGTTATTGACGGTGTTGCTACAGTTGGATACATACCAAGTCGTAAGGTACTTGGATTATCTAAAATGAACCGCATTGTAGAATACTTTAGTAAACGTCCACAAATACAAGAACGTTTAACAGAACAAATCTTTCATGCTCTTGAGTACATCTTAGAAACAGATAACATTGCTGTTGTAATTGATGCACAGCACTTCTGTGTTAAATCGCGTGGCGTTGAAGATGTTGGTTCTAGTACAGTAACAAGTAA
>Ga0208012_1000589_pt1 | contig 11994 bp, 11 predicted proteins | sample 15BtaG_FD_184090 | JGI IMG/M metagenome (GOLD analysis project Ga0208012, IMG submission 184090) | Marine viral communities from the Subarctic Pacific Ocean - 15B_ETSP_OMZ_AT15312_CsCl metaG (SPAdes) (version 2) | ecosystem: Environmental > Aquatic > Marine > Oceanic | place: Pacific Ocean... | reverse complement strand
GTTGCTGCGCCCATAATATTTATTTTAGGTCTACCATCTTTAGTGCCTGGAATTTCTTGAATCACATAAACTATCGGTGGTTCCGATTTATTACTTATGTCCCCATATTGTAAATTATTTTCTTTCATGCTTGACAATATAGGTCTTCACCCTTATATTGTCAACTAGAAAGTAGAAAAATTATGGATTACAAATTTAAGACAAAGCCATACGCGCATCAATTGACTGCGTTGGAAAAATCATGGAATAGAGAAACCTATGCCTATTTTATGGAAATGGGAACCGGTAAAACAAAAGTATTAATAGATAATGTAGCGATGCTTTATGATAAAGGTAAAGTTGATGGAGCTTTAATTGTAGCCCCAAAAGGGGTTATAGGAACTTGGTATAACAATGAGATACCTGCGCACTTACCAACACATATAGAAAGTGTGACCGTTTTGTGGCAAGCTAATATAACTAAAGGTCAATCAAAAAAATTAGGTACTTTATTTAAAACTGGAGAAGAGCTTCATATTCTAATTATGAATGTTGAAGCTTTTAGTACAACTAAAGGTAGAGATTTTGCTAGGAAGTTTTTATCTTCTCATAATACATTAATGGCTATTGATGAATCTACTACTATTAAAAATCCTAAAGCTAAAAGAACAAAAAATATATTAGATTTAGTTCCATTTTCTAAATATAGAAGAATAATGACAGGATCTCCTGTTACTAAAAACCCCTTAGATCTCTATTCTCAATGTAAGTTTTTAAGTCATTGGCATTTAGATTTTGAATCTTATTATGCATTCCGAGCTAGATATGCTGTTATGAAAACAGCAAATATATCGGGAAGACAAATACAATTAGTATCTGGATTTAAAAATTTAGGAGAACTTTCAGAAAAATTACAACCTTTTTCATATAGGGTTCTAAAAGCAGATTGTTTAGATTTACCTGACAAAATATATATGAAGAGACATATTAAACTAAGTTCTGATCAACTTAGAGTATATGATCAAATGAAAAAAGAAGCATTAGCTACTTTAAATGGTAAGAAAGTCACTACAGTTAATGCATTAACTCAATTAATGAGACTACACCAAATAACTTGTGGCCACTTTACGTCTGATGATGGAATGACTCAACCTATTAAAAATAATAGAATAGATGAATTAATGGACGTCTTGGAAGAAACTGAAGGAAAAGCCATTATATGGGCTCATTATCAATATGATATTACAAACATAATTAAAGAAGTCACCAAGGTCCATGGTCCGGGCTCCATCGTCGACTATTATGGATTAACACCTCAAGATGAAAGAGACATTAATAGAAAAAGATTTCAAGAAGACGATAAATGTAGATTTCTCGTAGGTACTCCTCAGACTGGGGGCTATGGAATAACGCTAACTGCGGCCAATACGGTGGTTTATTATTCTAACGGATACGATCTAGAAAAAAGACTACAGTCAGAAGATAGAGCACACAGAATTGGACAAAAAAAATCTGTAACATATGTAGATTTGATTTGTGAAGAGACCGTAGACGAAAAAATCGTAAAAGCTCTCCGTAAAAAAATAAACATAGCATCAGAAGTTTTAGGAGAAGAATTAAAGTCATGGATTTAGTAGGATATACACGCGAGGCGCGCTAGAATTTTAGGAAACGACTTTACCGCCGCTCCATTTCATTTCTGGCAAACCATTTTCGTAATGTTTGCCATCGTAAGTCAAAATTTGTTTTCTATTAGCTCCCTTTTCATTGTAACTTACATGTACCCAGCCACCTGCTGGATCATCTTTTTTATAAAACTCTAAAATTAATTGATCGAAGTCTACATTATTAGAAAGCCAGTAAGCCGTCTGAATATTTGGTACGCCTGCTATTTCAAAGTCAACCGCCTGGCCCTTAGCATGCTGGCTCGTTTTTTTCGAGCCGATAGCTTCGCAAAGTGCTTCCGATCTGTAACCAGAGGTAATAGTAATGGGTTTATCAAAGTGCGCACGAACCGGTTCCAATATTTCATAACATACGTTCTCCAAATTTTTAATGTCACCCGCTCCAGGATTATTATCAATCCCTTTACGCGTAGCGGTCATTGATTTAGTAAACTCTTCGAGTTTAAAGTGTTTTGATAGTTGCATAATTTTATTTTGTGATTAGTGTAAATATAACATAGGCCATACCTGTAATCAAGGCACCAACAGACACTAATAGAATACTTTCTACCCTATTAATTTGATGTTCTATTTTATGAATCTTATCATGAGTTTGTTTTTGCATAATTCTGCAAAGTTTTTCATGAGAATCAATTCGTTGTATTGCACTTGATTTAGCCATTAGGTTCTCCCCGCAATAATTTTTTCGCTTGGTGATAGTAGGGCTTGTTCTGTTCTTGTCAAGTTAGTAATTGGATCTTTTTGTTGTGTTAATCGTGCATTATTTACAATAGGCATTGGTGTTTTACCTAATGGTGGAGTTTGTATGTCTGCTAAACCTTCTTCTTCACTGACGTATTCACTTACATCAATATCAAAGTCATCTCGTAAATCCATTTCTCTAAATTGATTATAGATTGCTCTTAAAATATCTTTAACTGCTAAGAAAGGATTTTCTTCTCCTAACTCTTCTGCAATTTCTTTAAATCTTTTTTGTATATCTCTTGATGGATAGTAAGGTTCAAATACACCTTCTTCTAATTTGTTATACGTTCTTGGACTAACTTGTCTGTCTTTAAACTCTCTTCTTAAAGTAGACGACTCCGTTCCTAAAACACCTGCCGCATCTATGTTTCTAAACATTTCTTGTTGCACTTCGAATCTAGCTGCATTGGCTGCAATGTATCTATTAATTACATCTGTTGGACTTTTTCTTCCACCAGCTAATAAACCAAACACACCTCCAGTAAATTCTCGTCTAGCATTTCTCATTCCTTCTTGGAATTCAGAAATTTTAAAACCCATACTATCTAATGGATCAACTTTAATAGGTCTGAAGCCCATGAATCCTGCTATCTCATCATCTACTTCTAACATGTCTCCTCTTTTAGTTGGAGTTTTAGTAGCAGCTTGAAATATTCTTAAACCTTGCTTGTAAGAAGGAAGTAATGCATTTCCTAAATGTCTAAATCTAATTGCAGCTTTATCTCCTGCTGATGTTTCATCAGTATATAGTTGTCTACCTTCTTGTGTTCTTCCCCTTCTCACAGTTAAATCAGTTGCAGCTTCTGTCCAAATAGATTCTGATATAAATGGATTCATTATCTCAGAGCCGGCTTCGTTAATTCCACCAACAAAACTTTCTAATAGTTGTTCACCATTTTGTGTTCCATCTTGAACATTATTTATTAAAGTTCTAAAAGGTCTACCTATTACATCGTAAGCATTACTGTGACTAAAATCCATATACTTTAACTCACCATCTTCTGTTCGAATAGGAATGATTGTAGAATTTTTAGACCACTCAGGTACAAATCTTCTTAAAGCTTGAAGTTCATCTTCGGTTACATCATATAATGCTTTAGCTCCTTCAACTGCTACTGTTGGTACCACAGTTAAAGTTGTAGCCATACCAGATAATCTTCTAAATCCTATGCCATACATAGGGTTATCATTTTTAACTAATCCTTTTCCTACTTCATAAACGTAAGGCAGGACATCACTTGTATATTTTGCAACAGGTTTAGAATGTTTCATTTCTTTTAAACCTAGTTCAGCAATGTTAGTAGTTGTTCTAATCATTTCAGAAGGAAACGACATGAAATTACCGATAGGTAATAGTCTTGCTGTTTTAACTACGTCTCCAACGTAAGCATAGTTTGGTACAGTATTTTTAACAATGTTAGCTGCCTCTTGTTTTAAAGCATCATCACTCATTTTAATACCAGCTTTAGCATAAGCTTTTTTTCTTCGAGCCATCTCTACAAAGTAGTTGGTGATCTTCCACGTATCATCTTCAGCTACATATTTTCCTTGAAAGAACTGTCCAACTTTTTTAAGCTTAGATAACATAGGTCTTAAAACACTATCGGTATTACTTACTTGTTCTCCAAACTTTATATCTCTCAATAAATTTTTAAGATCTCCGATTTGAACTTGTTGATTCACCACACCTAGTTCTATTAATTCTCTATATAATTTTTCAAATGCTGGATCTTTTGTACCTACATTTAAAAGTCCTGATATATTTATCCCGTCTTTAAAAGCTTGAGCTACTACTTTAGGGTTTTCAAATAAAATTCCATTGGCACCAGCAAAAGCTCCGGCACTTAAAAAGTTTCTGATGTGTGTAGGTATAGATAAAACTGTCTTAGCAATTTGTGATACACCTTTAGGGAATAATAATAAATTTCTATACATCCAGCTTGCTACATTTTCTGCTGTTGATGCGCCTTCTCTTCCTCTAACAAAACCAGTAAAACCTGTTTGCATATTGTTCATGTTTTCAATACCGGCTGCAATTTCTTTTGTTGTCCACATATCAGCTAAAGGATTAGTTAAATTTCCCTCCTTAGTCATTCGTGACATAATAGGATTTAATTGAACTACATCTGCTACTCTATTAGTTGCAGCTTTAGCTTCAGCTTCACTTCCCCAGAAGAATCCTCTTTGACCTGCTTTGATAGCTGCATCATTTTTAGCAACAATCTCTCCTAAGTATCCTTTAGTTCTTGCAATGGAAGATAGATTAGTCATAGCATTAAAGATAGAATACCTTGGGTCCTGGAGTTCACCAAATAATTCTCTAAATACTTTACTTCCTTTTCCTATTTGAACTTTTCCTAAAGATCCTTTGTCAACTAATTGAACAAATGATTTAGTGCTTTGTCCTCCAGTAGTTAAATTTTGATATTGAAAATCAGGAAGAGTTTTTGGTTTCTTCATCTTGTTTACTTGTTCTAAAATATCATCTACATGCATCTTAGCTTCTTGGTAATACTGATCACTGTTCCATTTAAAAGGAACTCCTTTATTATTTTTTGCGATGTATCTTCTAAATAAATTTATTGTATTAGAGTAAGCTTCATCGGTAGGTTGGTAAGCTCTATATCCTAAGATACTTTTATCTTCAAAAATTTTATATGTGTTTCCTACAAGACCTTCAATTCTATCTTTCATGATTCCTCTTAAATCATCCTGAACTTTAACGTCATCTATTAGATCTATTAGTCTTGCAAACTCAGAACGAGATTGATTAATACCTCTAATTAAATTTGCTTCTTGACCTTCAGTTAATTTTTTAGCTTTAATGTTTTTAAAAAGTTCATTTCCTTTTTTAGGATCAATAGGTTTTCTCATGTTCCCATCAAACAAAACTTCATTTAAATTTTTTAAGAATTTAGTTTTTTCTTGACGAGTTGATTTGTCATACATTGTTTGAATAGAAGGAAACATTCTGTCCGCTTCTCTAGTAATGTTTTTAACTACTTCACTTGCTCTATTTAAATCGGATGCTTTTAATGCTTCTTTATATGTTTCGGATAAAAATAATTCTTCTGGTAAATTTTGTCTCGGCCTAAATGCACCACCAATTTTATCTACTATTCTTTCAAACCTAGAATTACTATAAGCTAAATCTTTTCCTTTCTTAGCTAAAGCTTTAGCACCTGTACCTACACCATATACAAAAGGTGTAAGGAGTATAGATTCAGAACCAAATTTAATTCGGTTCATTAATTTTCTAGCCGCATCATGACGAGGAGCTAAGTCAGCATCCCTATCTAATTGTGTTGGAGCTGATTGAAACATGTCACCAAAAGATCCTATCTCTTCTACGTCAGCAACCATTGTTTCTCCTGCAGCACCACCCATTACACCGGCTGCAAATCTTTTAGCGCCTGCTCTTTTATTTAATCTGTTAGCTTGAGTTAAACCTTTAACCACATTAGGTGCTCCTAATGTTGCATACTGACCAGCCTTCTTTGCTTTTAAAGCTTTGTCTGCTAGCTTAGTTGCTGTTTTAAATCCAGCAGCTCCTGGTACACCAATAGAAACTAATGCTTCGGTAATTTTTCCAGCTGCATGTTGTTGTGCTACTTCTTCAAAGGGATTTAATTTATCAAAAAATTTTTCTACTTCGATAGCTGTTTTTGTATCAGCTCCAAGATCAATTAATTCTGCTGCTAATGATACGATTCCTTCAGGTACTTTTAAGACACCTGAAACTAGACCAGCACCGGCGGCCTCGTACCACGAGGCTTCGTTGTTTTCTTCGGCATCGTTTAGTGGTTCAAAAGCCATCTAGCCTCCTTACCTTATACGTTCGGCTGTTTTTTTGCTTGCGTATGTTTCAGCCATGTTTTCTTTATCAATGATTTCTTGTAATTCTACAATGCTGATTGCATCTGGGTTTTCTCTTCTGAATTTTGAAGAGTCTCCTCTGTTACTTGACGGTGGAACTAAAACATAACCTCTAGCTTCTGCTTCTATTTCAGCTTCTGATCTAGATAATTTTGTTCCGGACTCACTTGTTCCTATAATTTTTTCTTTATCAATAACTTCTTCACCTGTTGGTATAATATCTTCATACGTAGTTTGATCTATTTCTGTCCAGTCATATCCTTTTTGACCATCTTTTTCTATGATACCATTAAATTTTTTAACTTTACCATCTTTAATATCGTAGAAATATTTTCCAATTGAACTTTGTTTTTTAAGAAGCTTACTTCTTTGAGTTTCATTTGAAGGAAGTTGACCACCTACTAAATCATCTGATACAGATTCAGTTAGTTTATCTTTAATAACTATATCCCAAGTAGCTTTGTTTTTAGCCACTCCATAGTCATCACCTTGAGCTACATAAGAAGTAGTTAAATTAGCTACTCTATCTAGCTCGGAAGATCTTGCTTCATCCCCTGTTCCTAATGATAAAACACTGAATGCTTCTTCAATAGATTGATATGGTTTATTTGTGCTAGGATTAATAGCTCCTAATTCAAAAGCTTCTTTGGCTCTTTTATAATAAGCCGATGCATTAGTTGTTGATTGATTTTTTAATTTCTGTAACTCCATAGCTTGCTCTTGACCAATATCTAATGTCTCTGCTTCAAGAGATATCTTTCTCATTAGATCTTGTTCACCTGTTCTGTTTGCTGCAAATTGTTTGTAAGGTCCTTGAGCTGATTGTGCAGCTGTAGTTAATATATTTCCTGTTGGAGATCTAGATGCAATGTCTAAACCAAAGTTAATTAAAAAATCATTAAAGTTTTGTCTTCCTGGTCTTGTACCTACTGCTTCCATTAATCTTTCTTTAGTAGATTTACCAGTTGCAAAGCCAGGTCTGCTTTGTAATCCAGATGTAATACCTTCTCCGGCACTACCACCTTTTCTAAACATAGGTCGTCTATAAACGTAACTCATTACGCACTAGCTCCTCTTAGATAATCACCATAGTTTCCTAATAATCCTCCACCAACTGACGCTATTCCTAACGCACTCTGCAACGGCGTAGGGTTAGGCATTACTGTAGATTGATATTGTCCCGGTGCTCCAGATGCTATCTGTGCAATTCCAGAACCAAGATAACCAAGTCTTTCATAAGGCTCGTACGCTGCTAATCTATTTTCTTCTCTTGTAGCATCTAGCTGAGCTTGTTCTTGAGCTTGTTGAGCCGCGCCCGCTGACCCTAAAGTTCTAATGTCGCCTTGGTATAATTGTGGAACTAAACCAGCTAATCCTTGTTGTTGTTGGAATGCTTGGCCTGCTAATTGATTAGCTTGAGTAAATCCTTGTTGTAATAATCCTGATTGTAATAATGCTCTATTCATATCTGATTTGTTTTGGTATTGTGATCTCATCACACCTTCTCTACCACCACCTAAGTTTCCAGTTCTTGTAGCCATGTCAGCGATACCTTGTAATCCTTGTGCAGCTTGTGTGTCATACTCAGACATTGTTGCATCGATTACATCCTGTTGATACGGAGACATAAAAGATTGATAAGCTGTAGGTCCTGAGTAAGCTCCTGCTTGTGTAATATATGGTGAGAAAGCTCCGATACCTTGTTTATCGGTTGTAGCCATTGTGTATGCATCCGTTTGCGCTTTATCTAAACCAGCAACTTTCGGTGCAAATAAATCTGTTTTTAACGGCGCTGCCGTCGCTGCCGTTAACTGTGTTCCATAATCCGTTTGTAGATCTTGAACGTATTGTGGTGGTAACGCTTGTGTTTGTTGTACAGTCATTATACTACCTCGCTTAGCCTTTCCGAAACTTCGAACATTTCTTGAGCTCCTTTTAATCCTTGAGACTCCTCTGATATTCTACCACCTTTTTCTAAATTTTTCATCACATTTTCCATGATCTCTGCTCCTTTGTCGATGTCTCCACCGCCTGCTCCTCTAACAGCATCTGCTGTCATTACGAATTCATTAACGCTCAGTCTAGCTGGAACGTCGTCAGCTTTTTCTTCTTTACCTATTGGTACAAAGCCACCTTCAGCTCTATAATCTTTTTCCATACCACCAAGGTCCATGATCCCACCTTCTTCCATCGGTCTTCTTGAAGCCATGCCACCTAAGTAACCTGGTTTATTATAACCTGTTCCGCCAGTAGTATAACCACCACCTGCTAAATCTGTTCTTCTAGTTTTTTGTGTGAAGTGTCCTCTGCTACCTGCACCAGGAGAACCTAGTGGAGCTAGTTGTCTTTGTCTTAAATTATATGCACTTTCAATAAGTGGTCGACCACCCATATTTAATCCTATTCTTCCGCCTTCAGCCATAAGATCTAGATTCTTAGTTTCTTTAGCTCCTAAGAAAGGATATTTAATTCTAAGTGCCGCTAGTTTTTCACCTGATGGATCTTTAAATGCTTCAATAACTTCTGATCTTATTTCTCTAATTTTTAATGGTGCTCCTCTGTCCATTTCTCCTATGTCTTCTACGTCTTCAGCCCCCATGCCAGCTGCTGCTGCAGCTGATACACCCAGAATACCTAACATTGCTTTATTATCTAATGCAAAGTCTTTAATTGTTTTTAATAAACTTCCTGGTTTTGTTTTTGTTATTACATCAGCTGTTTTAGGAACTACTTTATCAGCATACACTGCTTCCATTCCTTTACCACTTCCAGCCCAATCGTCTAAAGTAGCGGCTTGATCTAATCTTACATTTTGATTTCCTGAAGGTGTAAATGCTGGTTTTCTAGAATCTAACCATTTACCTATTCCTGTTTCCGTTCCTGTGGGTTTGCTAAAAAATCCTGCACCTTGTACACCTGATCCTGTCATAGGATTAATTCCTGTTTGAAATCCTGCTCCACCTAAATATCTAGCACCTTGACCTAAACCATAATTCATTAATCCTGATTTAAGACCTTTACCTATACTTCCATGTCTATCGAATCCACCAATACCAGACATTAAACCTGCTGCTAATGGATTGAATGGTGCAACGAAAGGCGCTGCAACTTCTGCAACCTTAGCTACTTCATTCGGTATTAATTTTCTAATTCTTTTTTTAAGTGAGCTTCCAATACCATAACGTACTCTTCCATCAAGACCTGCTATTCCACCAGAAGCCATTCCGATATCTTGTTCGTCTTGACCAGACATTATTTTATCTGCTAGGTTAGAAGCAGATCCAAAGTCATAACCTTGGCTCATTAATTCTTCTATTAGCTTTAATTTCTTTTTCATCATAGGATCTACAGCTGCCATCTGCTGTTGTTCCATGATCATTTGTTCTTCTTGTGGAGATTTAGGCCCTTCATTACCTCTATATTTAATAGATGGTGCGTTGGTCTCTAGTGTTTCTGAAATATCGATGTCTGTTATTGCCATAATTTTGCCTAATTTTCTTGGGTTTATTATACTACTTGGTTTTTGCGAACAAATCAAGAGTTGGCATGATGACTTTTACATCTCTTCTGATATCTTCTTCAGAGATATTAGCCATTTTTACCGCCTCTTCGTCCTTATAAACTTCTCCTGTTTTCTTATTAGTTATAGTTGTTATTATTTCTTTTGGTTTTAAGACTTGCATTATGTAGTTACCTCTTTCTTGATGTTTAGATAGCTGACAGCAAAGTCAAATGAGTCTGCGCTACCTGCTTTAATTGTAAGGGTTTTTCCACCCTCAACTATTAGTGGGTTTGTTAATAATTCTTTAGTAAGATTAGCTGTCAAAGCTGCTGATTTAATAGCTGTAATAGCGTTGTTTGTTACAGTCACACTAGGAGTACCAGCTGATGTAACAAGAATAGATTTAATAACATACGTTTCACTAACTAAAGGATTACCACTACCAAAAGGATTTAACTCCCCATTACTAGTATCATTATCTATTCCTACAAATTTATATTGGTTTACTACTGCCATTAATATAAAAAGAAACTTCTAGCTTCTATCTCCTGTTTTAATTCTTCTTGAAATGTGGTGTTTAATTTCTCTAACACGGCGTCTAAATCTCTAACTAAAGATTGTGCTACGTCTGCTTCATACTCTTCGCTTGCTCTGGTTAATGATTGAACTATCTTTGCCATTATTCTATGTTGCTATTTCTTTTATACTGTAAGGATCATACTCTCCGTCTTCATTATATAAATTATCTTTATAAGGATTTCCCGTATTGTATAAAAAATTATTTCCTGGTGCACTTGCACTAGCATACGTTGCCATATCTTGAAACTCTTCTGGAAGATCACTTGGATTTAGTGTTTCTATGCCTTGAGGAGACTCATAAATATTTGTTGTAAACATACTGTTTCTATCGGGAGATAAAAAACTTTCTTGATAAGGATCAATTTCAAAATCTCTATTTGGACCTGAAACTGTGTAAGGTTGAGTCATTGCACGTCTTGCACCTGCCAAATCCATTCCTTGAGGAGTACCCACAATTCCACTGTCCCATGAGTTTTGTATTTCTTTTATTCTATTTGATGTAATAGGAAGTTCTCTTAAAGTATCTTCAAGACTATAATCGTCAGCAATGGTTCTACTAAGACCTGTACTTCCCACTTCAGGCATATCGCCTGTGTATCCTAAACTAGCTAATCTTTCTTGCATTGCTTCAGTGATAGGAGCTTTTCTTCCTAATATATTTGAAATTCTTTTTTCATTAATTCTATTTTGTCTAGCTCTTTCCCATTCATCTTGAGTTCTATAGCCTGTAAATTTTTCTCTCCAGTCTCCCATCTTAGTTCCATATTTAGTTCCTAAATTTTGAAGACCTTGAAATCCTTTGACAGCCATTCCCAAGGCAGGATTAATAAATCCTAACATCATACCTAATGGATTAAAACCATGTGATTTCCATCCTCTTGTATTACTATACGCTTTTTTAGCAAAAGGATTAGCGGGATCATTTCTATAAGTTTTAGCCGCTTCTATCTCCCAAGGTTGAACAGTTTGGTTATACTTAGGTCCAAAAAAACCTGCATTAACTGTTTGACCGGCTCCAGCGTTTATTGCTGCGGATCTAAAATCTGATATGTCTTTGTCTGTCATTCCTGCTGCTAATGTGTCTGCTGTATGTCTTCCACTTTCAGCTGCACTTGCTGTAGCACCAGAAACGTTTTGTCCAGGATCAGTTGATCCCCAACCATTTAAACTCATAATACCTGATGGTCCTTGGTTAACACCACCGTTTAGTGAGCCGTGTAAATCTTGTTTAACAAGTAAATCTTTTTCTGCTGGTGTAATATATGCTAGTTCTGTTGTTGGATGATCTGGACTTGACTGCCAATACTTAGGTGCATTAACCATAGGTTGTTCACCTAAATAATTTTTCATTCCACCTTGCATGCTCATTATCCCACCATTATTTTTTTGAATTCTACTTCCATAGGTATCAGTCCAGTCTCTTGCGATCTCTGGTTCGTTAGCCCATAGGTATCTTCTTTGTGCTTCTGATTTAAACGGCATTATCTTCTTCCTCCAGCTTGTATATCTAACCTAAAAGTGCCTAATTTCCAATTACTATCTAGAGCTGTGCATGATAAAGTTAAAGCAATAGCTCTGGCCCTTGCTCTAGTATCAATCTTTTTAGTGCTAGATGTCGTACTAAATGGC
>Ga0208012_1000588_pt1 | contig 12020 bp, 13 predicted proteins | sample 15BtaG_FD_184090 | JGI IMG/M metagenome (GOLD analysis project Ga0208012, IMG submission 184090) | Marine viral communities from the Subarctic Pacific Ocean - 15B_ETSP_OMZ_AT15312_CsCl metaG (SPAdes) (version 2) | ecosystem: Environmental > Aquatic > Marine > Oceanic | place: Pacific Ocean... | reverse complement strand
TTAATTTAGATGCCGATGAGTTAGTTACTCATTGGTTCATGAAAGACATACATGAACTACTTGAAGGTAATGAAGTTGATTTAATTTATGTTCCGAGAATAAATACCGTAGAGGGTTTAACTGAACAACATATTAAAGCTTGGCATTGGCAAGTAAATGAAAAAGGTTGGGTAAATTATCCTGATTGGCAAGGTCGTATTTTTCGTAACCGACCAAATATCCGTTGGGAAAAACCTGTACACGAACAACTAACAGGTTTTCAGACATATGCTCATTTACCAATGGAACAAAAGTATTCTATTGTACATCCCAAAACGATAGAAAGACAAGAACAGCAAAATGAAAAATATGCGGGGATTACGAGATGATAAAGATAAAGTTACTTGAGATAGAAAAACATCGTAATGAAACTACTTTTAGGCCCCTTCTAATGGCTCAAGATATATTTAGAGAAGTGGGTATAGAATTTACCACATCGGATGATTATGATTATGTTTTTGTCGGTCAGGCAAGTATCATAGATAAGAAAAAACCACTAAAAGAATCAATAGATAAAGGATTAGAATTCGTATCTAAAATTACAGGTGATTATTTTATCATGGATGGTCAAGATGCTACAACTTTAATTGGAACAATAGATGTATTTAGAGAATCAAATGCTCTGTTGTTTTTAAAGAACACTTATTTAAAAGATTTTGAATTATATAAACAAGGTTGGGCAAATGGTAGGATGTATTGGGGTGAAGGTAACTATTCAGTACCAGATATTGATGAATTGAAATCAAAAATGAAGTTATCTGGTTGTAATTGGTTACATACTTTACAACCTAATTGGTTTGATTATAATCAAGAAAAACATTTTGATATATCTTGTATGTTTAGTTATCCAACAAAAGAACCAGTTTATGAACACGATTTGTGTCAGACAGATTATTACGATTCTCATAGAAAGGAATTGATGGATACTTTGGGAGACAATTATAATGTCGCTAAATTAGTCGATGGGGTGAAATTACCACCACAGGAATACTATGAAAATATGTTTAACTCTAAGATTATAATGGCACCACTTGGGTATGGTGAGATGGCACCAAGAGATTTAGAATCTGCTCAGTTTGGTAATGTGTTGATGAAACCAGATATGAGTTACATAAGCTCAGAACCTTTTATCTATGAAGATAATGAGACATATATTGCTGTTAATTATGATTGGTCTAATCTTGGGGAAAAGATAGATTATGTATTATCGGATTATGATAATATCAGAGAAAGACTTGTGCAAAATATGAGAAAAAAATATCAAGAGAAATACAATTTACAAAATTTAGTGTTGCATTTATATGATGTGTTTAAAAATCTTAATGGTGTGATAACTTAGGATATTTTTAAAGTGAAAAATATAAAAATAGGAATTGTAGTTACAACACATTTTAGTGATGAATACCGGCCAAGTGGTGATGTATATATTAAGAAGTATAGTGAATCTACTAAATGTATAAATTATCCTTTTAAATTATATGTGTTTGATAATGCAAGTTCAAAAAAATTACCAAACTTAGATTATGATTATGTTGAGATAATACGAGTTGAAGATCAGTTTTTGAGGGGGTTAAGTGGTACATGGAATGATGGAATAATTTCTGCAGTTAATGATGGGTGTGATGTTATTATAGTAAGTAATGATGATGTGGAATTAAATGACACTATAAATTTGTTTATTAGCCAAATATATTCACATGAATTTAATGATTGTAGTATATATGGTCCAGTAAGTAATGGAATATTAAGTGGGTGTCAACGGCATAATGCACCCACTCACCAAATTACTGAATTAACAGGAAATTTTTCCAATATGGTAAATGGGTTTTTGTTTGGCTTTACTCGTGAATTTTATAATCGATATCGAATGGAAGATGGAAATTTAATTGATGAAAAAAATTATCCGTGGGGAGGTAATGAGGAAGAATTACAAAAAAGAATATGGAGAGCTGGGGGGAGAAGTTTTGTGCTTGGTGATTGTTTTATATATCATCGGAAAATTAGAGGATGGAAAAGGTTGCAGGGGGAAGGTTCATGATCATTGATAGAAAGAAAGTACTTGTTACAGGAGGATCGGGATTAGTAGGTAGACATTTAAAGGATATTTTGCCTCATGCTGTATATATTTCATCAAGTGATTATAATTTGACAAGAATAGATGAAGTTAGAGATATGATGAATGAATATGAACCAGATATTGTTATACATCTGGCCGCTAGAGTTGGTGGTATAATGGATAATATGACATATCCTGTTGATTATCTTGAAGAAAATATTTTAATGAATACTAATGTTTTAAAAGTTTGTAATGACTTTAAAGTAGGAAAAGTTATTGCTATTTTGAGCACCTGTATTTATCCAGATAAAGTAGGTGTATATCCAATGAAAGAAGGTGAACTGTTTAATGGACCACCACCTAAAGATAATTTTGCTTACGCTATGTCAAAGAGATGTATGGCAACCCAAATAGATTCTTATGTAAAACAATATGGAAAGGAATGGTCTTATTTAATTCCTTGTAATTTGTATGGTGAACATGATAAATATGAAGAACATCACAGTCATTTTGTATCAGCACTTATTAAGAAAATTTATGAGGCAACAGATACGGTAGAAATATGGGGAACTGGAAAACCACTAAGACAATTTATGCATGCTGAAGATTTGGCAAGAGTTATAGTTTATATGATTGATAATAATATAGTTGATAATTTTAATGTAGCGCCAGATTATGTTCATTCAATAGAAGAAATGACTAAGATAGGAATGGAATCTTGTGGTAAGGGTGATTTAGAAATTATTTATGATGATACAAAACCAGATGGTCAGTATAGAAAAGATGTTGATTCTTCCAAACTAATTTCAGTTATGAAAGAATTTAAATTTACACCGTTAGGAGATGGGATAAAAAGAGTTTATGATAACTTTAGTAAAAGATACAATTGATAATAAAGATATAAATATATTAGTTGATTGGCTAAAAACTTATCCAAGATTAACTAAGGGGCCAGTTACTTTAGATTTTGAAAAAAAATATTCAGAGTGGTTGGGTAGAAAATATTCTGTTTTTGTTAATTCGGGTTCATCGGCAAATCTGTTGATGTTATCCGCCTTAAAACAAGGTGAATATTTAAAGAATGGTAAGGTTGTAGTTCCATCAGTAGCATGGGCAACAGATTTAGCACCAGTTATACAATTAGGATTAGAACCAATTCTATGTGATTCTAATATGGAAGATTTGTCAATAGATTTGTGGCATCTTGAAAAAATATTTAGAGAGGAATCCCCATCCGCTCTAATGTTCGTTTCTGTTTTAGGTTTAGTTCCTAATATGGATAAGATAGTTAAGTTGTGTGATGAGTACAATGTTATTCTTTTAGAAGATACGTGCGAGTCGATGGGGTGTGAATACAAAGGACAAAAACTTGGAACATTTGGTAAGATGTCAAGTTTTTCTACATTTTTTGGTCATCACATCTCTACAATTGAAGGTGGACTTATCTCAACTGATGATTTTGAGTTATATGAATTATTATTATCCATACGGAGTCATGGTTGGGATAGAGATTTGAGTGAGAAAACTCAAGTTAAATTACAAAAAGAGTGGAGCGTTTCTGATTTTGATGCTATGTATACTTTTTATTATTCTGGATTCAATATGAGGTCAACAGATTTACAGGCATATATTGGACTAACTCAAATTGATAAATTAGATGATTGGGGAAAAAAGAGAGAACATAATTATAATCTTTATCAAGATTTAATTAAGAATGATTATTGGAAACCGAAATCATATCATGATTCATTTACATCTAATTTTGCATATCCAGTAATAAGTCCACATAGAGATGAGATAGTTAAAAGTTTACAAGAAAACCAAGTTGAGGTTAGACCTATGATTTGTGGTTCAATGGGGACACAACCATTTTATGTTAAAAAATTTGGAAGATTAGAACTGCCCAAAGTGACAGAAATAGATAAGTATGGATTTTATGTACCGAATTATCCAACATTGACAGAAGAAGAAATAGAGTTTATTAGTAATATAGTGAATAATGGTTTATAGAAATTATGAGTTAGTGGTGGTATAGTGATTGGATATGAAAATGTAAGTATAGTGCAGAATTTTATTTGTACTAAAGATTTGAGATTAGATGTGTTATTAGAAAATTTACCTAAAATGGCTAAAGTATTTAGTGATTATTCTTTTTATGTTAACTATAACACTAATAAAAATTTAGATATTATACGAGAGTTGTATGAAGATAATGTGAAAAATTTAAAATTTTATACGGATTTTGATAAAAATTGGGGAAAAATTACATTGAATTTAGTTAAACAGATAAAGACACCATATGTTTTATATTTAACGGAAGATTTTGTATGTCACGGTGATGTACTCGATTGGGAAAATATATTCAATGAGGCTTTGTTTGAAAATAATGTTAAGCATATTTTTTTAGCTAAGATACATAAATACCTTCCGGGATATTGGGATCCGGATCCGAAATTTAAGCCTTATGTTAGAAGTGAACATAAATATGAAGAAGGTAGTCATATTTGGATGTGGGATTCTAAAAATTCACCATTAAAAACTTATTCTACTGTCGCGGTACATGAAAAAGAATTATTTATAAAATTATTGAATGATTATATTAAAATTTATTCATATAAAACTCCAAATGATTTTGAGTTAATACATCAAAATTTAACTATGATGAAAAATATGAAGTGTGCGATACCTAAAAAAATTATAATAGAACAAATACATAAGGATGGTTGTGTTGAATAGAAATTTGGTATATATAATTGCAATTGATGATGTAACATCACAAATAAAATGTTCAGAATATGCGGAATATGGAATTAATTCGTGGATGGGGTGGGCTAATAAAAATGATGTAGATGTTATGGTTGTAAGGTCTGGTGATAATAGAATATTAAAATCTAAATGGAATAAATATTTGATATTTGATAATATTGATAACAGATATGAAAAGATAGCTATGGTAGACGCGGATACTATGATTAAATGGGATGCGCCGAATATATTTGATTTATATGATGATGAATTTTGTGGTGTGATAGATAATGATAATATGTGGTGGGTGAATAATAGTATTAATGCGTATAATAAATTTTTTAAAGGTATAGATTTAGATTATTATAAATACATAAATTCTGGTATGATTTTATTTCATAGAAAGCATAAATCATTCATCGATAAAGTTTTTCAGTTTTATATGGATAACAAAAATGTATTAGATAATTGGGATGTACCGCATTCTGGTACGGATCAAACCGTATTAAATTATATGTTGAGAAAACATAACATAAAAATTAAATATATAAATCCAACTTGGAACTTAACAGCTATACATAGAAAAGAGATGTTTAGTTACAATTGGCAGTTAGAAGAAGATAAGACTCCATTTTTTATGAAATATGCATATGTATGGCATTTCACTGGATTTCCTATTGAAAATAGAATTGATATAATGAAGCGATTGTGGGAAAATATTGGTGGTGAATATGAGTGATAAAAAGAATATAGTTTTTATTTTAGATGTCAAATTGGATGGTGATGGTAGATATAATAAGGAACGAAGTAATCCATATTATTATTCTATAAATAGTTGGAAACATTGGTGTAATAAGAATAATTGTGATATTTTTGTGTTGGAAGATTTATTAATCCCAATTGAAGAAATGTCTATATGCTGGCAACGATATTATTTATTTGATATATTAAAACACAATAACATTAATTATGATCAAGTTTTAATGGTAGACGCGGACACGATAGTACACCCAAATTGTCCTAATTTTTTTAATAAAACGGAGCATAAGTATTGTGGTGTGCATAATAGTGGTAGTTATGATTGGATTTTAAGAAGTATTGAAAATTATTCTAAATATATATTCGATGGGAAGATGATTGATTGGTGGAAATATATAAACGGGGGATTTCAGATTGTAAATAAAGGACATGAGCAATTTTTTACAGATATAATAAATTTTTATTTTTCTAATCAAGATAATTTGATAAAAATGCAGGAAACATTTCATACCGGAACTGATCAAACTCCATTGAATTTTTTGTTGGATTTTAATAAAATAGATGTTAAGTTGTTACCGTATAAGTTTAATATGATGGACATGGGTAGAAAGGAATTGTTGACAGATGATTTACTTTTTACAAAAATGGGGTGGGTGTATCATTTTAACACATGGCCAAAACCAGGACCTGAATATTGGATGAAACAAACATATGAGGAATTATATGAATCTAAAAAATAAATATATAATTGGAACACATATAATGTTCTACGAAATAGAAATGGCTTCGGAACATATACAAAGTTTGATTAATGCTGTTAATACCGTTGAAAATAAAGATAATATTACGATAGATTTATTTTATAATATTTCTGAGTTTTTTGAAAAAATAAATAAAGAAGAAATATCAAAGGATGAGTTGATAGAAAAGTTTTTGAAATTAGTAAAATTAGTTGAGTCTACTGATTGTAATGTTACATATAAAATATATGAAGACAATGATAAACCGATAACTATGGTTGACTACAGAAGAGATTTGAATTACTATGGTTGTGTTGACAATGATTACGTAATATGGGGTGAGTCAGACGCATTATTACCAAAAGAGGCATTTAGTACATTGGATTCCATTAAGGAATATGCTAATCAAAATAATATACATAGATATGTAGTCACGTTTGCATTAAGAAAAATGTGGGATGATTCTTGGAAAGTTTTAGAGTATACCGAATTTACTGATAAACAATATTATGAAACTGAGTTACCAGATGGTACAAGAAATGAAAAGGCATTTACAGAACCACATAGTATTAGATACTCAATGTCTATTGATGAGATGAATGAGATAAATCAAAGATGTGATGAATTGGATGTTCGAGTTTTAAAACAACCACAATTTGATGGATCTATTTTGGTACTGAGTTCGGATTTATTGAAAAATGGAGTGAATGTTCCAAGATGCATTTTAGGTCATGCGGTTGATGATACAAGTATGATGAGTAGTTGTAAACAAATAATGGGAGATTTGTATGTACAATTTATAGTGAAAAATATATTGAAGGTACATAATAGAAATCACCCAAAGAAAAGAAGATATTGTTTACAAATGGAAGGTGATAGAATATGTACACAGGAAAAAGGGCCAAATCAAAGAGGTGGTTGGTATGAGAATTTGAAACATTTGGCTAATGTGAATTTATCAACATTTGGAAAGTTTCAAGATAGATTTAATACATATGAAGATTTTAAAAATATAATGGAGAAAAAATAAATTGAAAAAAGCATTAATAACTGGAATAACAGGAATGGATGGAAGTCATTTAGCTGATTTTCTATTAGAAAAAGGCTATGAAGTTTTTGGTATGGAGAGAAGATGCTCTACTAAAAATAGAGTTAACACATCTCATCTTGAAGGTAAGGTAAATTTTCTTATGGGAGATTTAACCGACCAGGGTTCTTTAAATAGAGTAGTTCAAGAAGCAGAGCCAGATGAGGTATATAACTTGGCAGCTCAATCATTTGTTGGAGAGAGTTGGAATACTCCAGAACAATCTAATGTTACCACAGGAGCGGGAGTTTTGAGAATGTTAGAAGCTGTAAAATTTTATGGTAAACCTGTAAAATTTTATCAAGCATCAACATCCGAAATGTTTGGTAAAATGGAAGATTTGGCTAATGAAGATACTAAATTTCACCCAAGAAGCCCTTATGGTGTGGCTAAATTATATGCACATTGGATTACAATAAATTATCGTGAATCATATGATATGTTTAATGTATGTGGATTATTATTTAACCACGAATCTGAACGTAGGGGTAAAGAATTTGTTACAAGGAAGATTACAGATGGTGTAGCTAGGATCCATTTAGGTATAGAGGATTATTTAACTTTAGGTAATCTTGATACTAAACGAGATTGGGGATATGCGCCTGATTATGTCGAAGCTATGTGGATGATGTTACAACAAGATAAACCAAAAGATTATGTTATAGCTACTGGTGATTTTCATACCCTTGAGGATTTTTTAGATAGTTCGTTTCAACATATAGGAATAACGGATTGGTCTAAATATGTTAAACAAGATCCAAGGTTCATGAGGCCAGCAGATGTTTATTACTTACGGGGTGATTCTACAAAAGCAAGAGAAGAATTAGGTTGGACCCCTAAGACATCTTTTGAAGAAATGGTTTCGAAAATGGTTGTAAATGATATAAAATTATTATCAAGTAGAGTTTAATGTGGGATATATTTTGCCCGAAATCTACCAATCACTTTGTCATGACCATGATGTAACTTTACCTAAAGTATTTGTTGAAACGGGTACTTTTATGGGGGGAGTTCCATATAGAATGTTAGAGATAAATGGTAACTTCAATCCTTTTGATAAGTTATATACAATAGAACTTGGTGAAGAAATATGTAAGGTGGCGTCTAAAAGATATAAGTTGTTTATGGAACACAATGGTGATTTATCAAAGTTCGATTTCCATACGGATGAAAAGGATGAATCTTTTAGTGGTAGTGAATACTACTTTGATGATAAGTTAAAGTTAATATGTGGTGATTCATCAGAGATGTTAGAGATTATATTGTCAGAAATAGATGAACCTGTTTGTTTTTGGTTAGATGCACATGCTGGAGCATCAAAGTATAGCAGAGGTGATGAAGATGTTCCATTGATAAAAGAATTAAGTATAATAGCCAAACATCATGTTAAAAATCATATTATAGGAATAGATGATGCTCATTTGTTTGGTCAAAAACAGTATGATTCTAACAGTAATATGATATGTGATTATAGTGAAATTACCTTTGATAAGGTAAAGAGATTGATATTAGATATAAATCCAAATTATGATATAGGTATATATAAACCGTATGATATGAAAATGGTGTTGGCAATATGAGAGTATTAGTGTTTCATCAACCTTGGCCAATGGGTAACTATAAACTAAATGTAGCAGTTGCAGATAAACTTCAATCTGAAGGACATGAAGTATATGCATTAGAACAATTAAATGGTAATCTTGCTACACAAGAATATGTACAACAAATTCTTGATATGGATTTTGATTTAGTATATTATGAGATGTTAGATAAAGAAACATTTAAGATAATAGAGCAACTAAAATGCCAACGAATATTATTACATGCTTCTGGTGGAGTGTTGATAGATTATGATGCAATTCTTGATTATAAAGGAAAATGGTATGATAAAATATTTACAGGTTCGAAAATCATGTTTGAAAAATTTAAAAAAAATGGAATAGTTTCGGAACATTATCAATATTATCATTCTGCTATCAAAGAAGAAGAAAAACAATTTGATGAAAAATATAATCATAACTGTGTATTTTTAGGAATGGGATTTAATCGATTGACAGATTCTCAATATAATTTGGAACGAGAAATATTCTTTAAGGAACAACCATTTGAATTTGATGTGTATGGTAATGGGTGGGGGAAATTTACCCATTGGCGAGGATTGTTACCGCCATTAGATATTGGGAGATTATATTCATCTGCAAAATGTGCTATTGGAATCATAGCAAAAGGACAACGAGAGCATGGTATGATAAATAATCGATATACGGAAATGTCGGTTTGTGAATGTCCTATTATAACTTATAATTATGATACGATTGATTGGTATGGGGCAGAAAAATATTTGAACTTCGTTTCATCAGACGATGAGTTAAGTGATATGGTAGTTGCTATAAATAATAACCACGCAGAATACAAAGCTAAATCAAAAGAACTAAATAAATTTATGATTCAGAAAGATAAAGAGTTTTTTGGAAAATTAAATATATTGATAAACAAGGAGTATTAATGAAAATATTAATAACAGGTGGTACAGGAACAGTTGGTAAAGCCCTTATCAAACAAAACGACAATGAGTATATCAATGTCAGTAGAAATGAAGAGAAGATAGCTGAACTAAAACGAGAGCATCCAGAGGTAAAATCTTATGTAGGTAACATAGAAGATAAAGGATTGTTGCTTAGAGTATTTAAGGACGTTAAACCAGATGTAGTAGTTCATGCAGCTGCTATGAAACACATTGATTTGATGGAGACTAATCCTATTGCTGGTTGTAATATAAATGTGATGGGTAGTTTGAATGTGGTTGAGGCTAGTATTATTAATGATGTTCCAACCACGGTGGGTATCAGTACAGACAAAGCTTGTTTGGCTGAAAGCGTATATGGTGCTTCAAAGTATCTGATGGAACGAGTGTTTATGAATAGTAATAATGATAACAATAGATTTTCATTGACTCGGTTTGCTAATGTGGCTCATAGTAATGGTTCAGTATTACCTTTTTGGTTGAAATTAAAAGAAAAGGGTGAATATCTCAAACTTACAGATCCTGATATGAATAGGTTGATATTTACGCAGTTTGAAGCAGCTCAATTAATTAAGAGAACTATCAAATGGACAGAAGAGCGCGGTGGTGGTTTTGTTAAGTCCTATAAGATGAAATGTGTTAATATGATGGATTTGGCTATGACTATATCGGATAAAGTAGAGATAGTTGGAAAGAGACCAGGTGAAAAAACTGATGAGGATTTGGTATCTAAGAATGAGGTAAGTAGGACTTATCTTTATGGTGATGATATTCATATCAGAATGGAAGAAAATGAACAAGACAATAAATTAACAGAACCATACAATTCAAAGTCGGCTGAGATGATGACAGAAGAAGAAATGAAGGAATTGGTGTGGGGTTAAAAGATTATAAGATAGTCTGGTTTACAGAAGGTGGTTGGCAAGGCAAGGTATCGTTGGATAATCCTAATATGAGGAATGATGTGTCTACTAAATGGCTTTTAGGTGCTGAACACTATTCGATATTTCATATGCCATCGGTACTTGAGCACTTTGGTGAGAAACACTTTGATTTCGGTATAGTGACATTACCTAAAACTCATGTGGATAAATTGATGACATTTGATATGATGGGAGATTTGAAAAAACTATGTAGAAAAACTATATCGATGCAAGAAGGTCCACATTGGTACTTTCAGGATTACACAATGGAAGAACAGATTTGGTGGTATAATTCACTTACAGAGTTTGATATGTTATTTGCACATAATCACAAGGATGTTAATTACTATAGAGGTATTACTAATAAACCAGTACATAAGATGCCAACATTGATGTTGGCTGAACGATTAGGTATTAAACCGAGGAGTGAATGGAGTGATGCTGTAATAATTGGTGGTAATATGGTTAGATGGTATGGTGGGTTTGATTCTTATGTAGTGGCTCAACAATTTGATATGCCAATAGTAGCTCCATCAATGGGTAGAAAGATAGATAGAGAAGATGAGCTAGATATACAATATCTTCCTTATATGACTTGGGTGGAATGGATTAATAATTTAAGTCAATATCACGTTGGTGTTCATATGATGCCAACACATGCAGCTGGTACATTCACATTGAATTGTGCATTTCATGGAATACCTTGTATTGGATATAAAGGATTGGATACTCAAGAAGAATTACATCCATTGTTGTCGGTGAATGACGGTGACATGGCTGGGGCTATAAAATTGGCTAATAAATTAAAAGATGACAAGTTTTATCAAGAGTGTAGTATAATGTGCAGAGAAAATTATGAAAAATCAATGTACACGGAAGAAAGATGTAGAGAATATTTAACTATAATATTACAGGATTTAATATATGAGTGATAAAGTAATAAGTTTTATTAATCCATCAAGAAATAATAAAGTTTATTTAGAGTGGAGTTATAATAGCATTCGTAAGAATTTAGGATATAGACATGAGATTTGTGTGGCATCCGATTATTCTACGGATGGAACGGTGGAATGGTGTGAAGAAATATCTAAAAAAGATGCAAACTTTAAGTATATAGTAAATGATGGAAGTTGGTTCGGAGAGAATA
>Ga0208012_1000587_pt1 | contig 12028 bp, 11 predicted proteins | sample 15BtaG_FD_184090 | JGI IMG/M metagenome (GOLD analysis project Ga0208012, IMG submission 184090) | Marine viral communities from the Subarctic Pacific Ocean - 15B_ETSP_OMZ_AT15312_CsCl metaG (SPAdes) (version 2) | ecosystem: Environmental > Aquatic > Marine > Oceanic | place: Pacific Ocean... | reverse complement strand
TCCAACTTTACCAGAAATTGCTTCTACGGAATCCCTAAAGGCTTCGCCAGCTCTACCTGTTCTTTCTAATGCTTCTGTTAATGCACCCGCTTGTTCTGCAGCTAATCCATAACCTTTTTGTAAAGCAAGACTATCTGTTATTAATTGTTCTGATACCATATGAGCACTGCCGAATTGTTCCACTAAATTTCCAGCTTCAGCATATGCCTGTTCCAGACTAACACCCCATTTGGCCGTCTGATCGCGGGCCATTGTTGCTGCCTCTCCTACACTTTTTAACTCACCCCTAGTCATACTTGTGCGTTTTGACAAAGCAGCCATCGCATTATCAACCTTAAACAATCCATCAATTAAGAACTTAACAGCAATAACTAAACCACCGATGGCGCCGGCTTTAGCACCGGCTTTGGCTAGGCCACCCATACTCTTCAACATCCCCTTACCCATGTCGCCAATACTTTTATTAAACAACTTCATATTTTTAACAGATTCAGTAATTTGCTTTAGACGGGTTTTTTCCATCTTTTCTATTTTCATTTTAAAGCGTTTTTCTTGATCTAGTCTTTTAAACTCTTCACGCGCAATTCTAGACTCAAGAGCAGCATTACTGCCTAGCTTAACAGAGGCGCTGTCTAAAGCGTCTAAAAACCTTTCTAGGCCACCTTCGACCCCTTCAAGTTGATTACCAATATCTGCCATCTATATTACTTTCTATTCTTCTTCATTTGACGCATAACATCGTCAAGAGTCATACCTTTTGCATTTAATTTCTGTTGCAACTTTTTATTCTTTTTCATTTCTTTTTCTATCTTCTTCAACTCGTCTTTATTTCTTTTATCTTGGACTGTAGTTTTATCAGAAGATTTGCTACGAATGAAATCAATAGCAGAATGAATACCAAGGCCCGCTAGAACAGTTTTGGCCAAACTACCAAAATTCATTCCGCCGGATTTCTCAGCAAAAGGATCTATTATTTTTGCATGTGGTGAAGCTGCTTCTTTCATAAAAATTCTCCCTGTAGAGTTCTACATAAATAAATATCCCCTTATAACAAAATTTATAAGGGGATAGATATTAACGACCAACATCTCTTGCTCTTAACGAACGAGCTTGTGGTTGAACAGCTACTGTAGCGGGCTTGAGACGCTGTTGATTTTCTTCTTCATTAGATTCACTTACTTTATTTAGCCACCAATGGCGCCATTTAACCGATAAATTATAAGCATCGGCAAAACTTAAGCCACCATACTTAACACAGTAGAAAACCTCTTCTATAATGTATTCTTTATTTTTAGGACTCAGGCCAAAAGAAACCTACCGTTACCGGTATTTCCACCTCCTCACTATGCCCGCACATCCGACATTTGAAGTCTTGTTTCATGTCAACATCAGGCTCGACTTCTTCTAAATAAGTTCTAAATGCTCTTGAGTCGCGGAGATTCATTGTGTCTACAAAATTATTAATAAAGGTTTGGTCTTCTTTACCATCAACACTAATAATTTGATGCTTATATTTTGTAGTTACATTTTTTTCTAATGGAGAATTAGTAGTGCGTTTTAATTTCTCTTGTTCATCAGCAATTTTTTGGTCTTCAGCACTATTGAGTAATTTAAATTCAATACGAATACCGGACGGCAAAATAAATTCAAATCTATTTTGGCCAGCAGATATAGGATCTACATCTAAAAATCTCATTGTTAACTTGGTTAAATCAAACTGATGTTTAATGGTTTCATTACATTCAGGACAATCAACCTCTACATCATAATCCGGCCCATACCCTGTTATTCTAAGAAAAGTTAAAATAGCATTTTTATCACCAGAAATAAAATCATTAATATTGATACTTTTATTTAAAAGAACATTTGAAAGCATTGTATCAATAGCTTTACCGCTTCGCAACAATGCGCGAGAAGTTAAAATATCTTCATCAGCAGCAGTTAAGTGTCTTACTTCGATTTCTTCCAAGTTATGTAAAGGCGAATCGGGAGGATAGATTCTTCCTTTTGAAGGAAGCATTACGAAGTCGCGAGGCACAGAAAAACCCGCCATCTGATCATATTCACTAGCCTTTTGAGACGCTACTTTACGTGCATACTCTGCAGGATTGTCTTCGATCTCTTGCGGGTTTATATCTGTAGAAACTGGTTGCTCTTCATCTTCGCCAAATTGAATTGACGCAGTTTTTTCTTCACTCATACTAAAAAACTCCTTCTTGTATAGTTACAAGAAATTTTAATAAACAAACATCTATAAATAAACTACTATTATTAGTATCTCAGAATACACTCGTCGGGACGAACCGTAATAGAAATTTCTACCGGCTCACCACTTGTATAATCCAAACCGCCAAAATCAGCATCCGTAATAAAAGCGCCCTTGATGTCCCACTGTTCAACAGTAACGCCAACAGGATCCATCAAATGAAGGGAAAAATCCTTCTTATAAAAAGCAGCGTATCCATCACGACCAGAAATTGTTTCATGAGCCAACCGGGCCCACTCCATTACCTTCTGCGAAGCTGAAGGGGCGATAGGATCATGAAGAGTCATTGCAACAGTACCCCACTCAAACTTACCTGCCAAATATCTCTTACTATTAATATAATCAATAGTGGTAGATTCTTGAGTAAATGTTGGTCGAGCAAAAGTCTTAGCAGTAAACTGAGGAATAACATCTTCAGCAAACTGGAAGAACCATCTGTTTTGTCTCTTCGGTTCAAAAGTGTCCGCAAGCATCTGATTTACGGATCTAACATCAGCCATTCCTAATCTCCAAAATATCCTTAGAAATATTTTAATCTCTAAACATAAATATATGTGTGAGGGAAGTTTTGTTTTCCCTCACACACCTAATTTAATTACTCACTAAACGAAGCGCCTTGCGGAGTCAACGTAAAGTCAAAGATAATAATTTCAGCAACCGTAGTCGGCTTGAGGAAAATCTTACCCTTAATTACATTTCTATCCACTAAGTCAGCACCTTCGGCGATCGAAGCTCTGAACTCGTTAATACCATTGGCTGCTTGAACCGAACCAAGATAATTATTAACCATGTTCAGCAATGCACTTCTTGTAGCCGCATTGTTCTGCTCAAAGACGAAGTTACGAGACATTCTAGAGATTGTCTTTCTAACTGTCAACATCATTCTACGAACATTTACTCTATCCAATACAGATTGCTTCTTCTGTAGCGTCTTCTGACCAAAGATTACAATACCTTGGCCTGGGAATGTAGCGATAGGATTAACGCCCGGAGTATTGTTATAAAGATTATCACGCTGTGTCTGTGTCAACCTTCTTCTAACTTCTAATACTCTCTCCAAACCACCACGATTAAAGCCAGCGGGTGCGAACCAAGGCTGACCCACTCTATCATTGAACGCATATGCACCCATGATTTCCACCGAAGGCGGTACCCAAACCAGACGATTGTTTTCACTATCATTAATTCTAACCCATGGCCAATAAGTTGCGCCATAACTAGAATCAAACTTACCAGCTTGATCTTGAGCATTACTAACCGACATGGCCAAACCAGAACCAGTCGAAGTAGAAGTCGCCAAGTCAATAAGTAAGAAAGAGTCAGCACGTTGCTCAACCATATTGAGGAAGTTATTAATCGGTGTACCAGCCCCTGACGAAGTAATGCCAGGAACGGCCAACAGATTAAATTCAACCTCTTCAGGATTAGCCAATGTTTTTCTAGCTACATCGAAGTCGCCCGAAACGGTGCCAGTATCTTGAATGGTCAACATATTACTACGAGGATCGTAACCATCCCAACCACCAAACACAGGAGCAACAAACTTCAAGGCTTCATTATCTTCTAAACCTTGAGTACGTCTAGTAGAAGAATTAACAAAGTTACCAGAGTTAGAGCCAACCATATTAACCAATGTGAAGTTAGTGACACTACCCGAACCTGAAAGTTCACCAGTAGTGGAGATAAACAACATGCCAGGATCAGCAGTAGTGCTACCTGAAGCCGAAGTCACCGTCTTCTTCAGTCTATCGCTAACACCGTTAGATGTAAAGTTAATACCCATCACCTTGGCCTTATCCACCTGACCATCACGTACCTGAGTAGTTACAGTAGGTAATGCAGCAACTGTAGCAGTCAAACCACCAGGAGCGCTATTACTACTAGATCCACCACCACTTGTAGGTCCACTAGCAGGAGTGCCTGTCTGTGCAAGAATAGAGCCAACACCTCTAAAACCAGCGGGTCTAGAATCTTCGGGATAACCATTTGTGTTAACTTCAACTCTAACAAGTTTCGACTTATTAGGATAGTCACCATCAAACAGCAACTCAGGAGGATCTTGTGTTAAGTCATAAGACACTCTACGATCACCAATCGCTCTTGCGATATAGTTAGGTTCGTTAGGGTCAAGACTTAAGTTAGCATAAGATTCTAAAATTTCCGGACGACGGTCATCATCTTCAGCGTTACGAATACTAAGAGTAAACTGAGGCCATGAAGAAACAGAAGTTTCAACATTGGAAATCTGAAATTTAATCGAGTTATTTTCAATTTGTCCATGAGAACGAGTATGAAATCTAAACAGATTCTGTACAGCACCACCAGCGTTTTGTGTAACAAACCATGGCGACTGCGCGGCGGCAAAACCACCCGTAACGTCATCAAACGAATCGCCACGATTGATAATAGAAGCGTGATCTAATGTAACACCAGCAGCAGCCGAACCTGCACTTACTGTACCATTAATGTTACCAACATCATAATCGAAAACAGCATCGACATAAAGATCAGTAAGTTTCTCGCCTGTATGAGAGGTTTGAGGATCAGTGCCCATCACCTTCTTAATGTAATTGCCGCTTGCTTCATTCATCGACAAGCCAGTAACAATCGTTCCATTAGAAGACAACGAGAAGTTGGTGGGCGAACCACTCAACAGAATGTCGTCGGTGCTCGACGTTCTCTTTCTAACTGTACCTAAAACAGTACAGCCACCCGACACAGCCGAGATAGAATATCCCGACAGCTTGGGAAACGAAAGAAAACCAATTGTGCCAGCAGCAACCGTACCCCTACCTAGAACTCTCGTCACACTTAGTGTCGAAGAGTTTCTAAGGTAAGAATTAGCTGCATATGGCATATAAAATTCGGGATTTAATCCACCAAACTTATCTCTGAACTGACCAAAGGAATTAACTGTGGTGGGTAGAAAGGCCGGGCCCTTCTTAGTATACCCCACCAAAGCAGCACCAATAGCGGCAGCACCAGGCGGCGGACTAAAAGTATCATCAATTTCCTGTGTATATACACCAGGAGACACAAATACTTCAGCCATTTATTTTCTCCATAAAAAGTTAAAGAAAGTATTTTTATTTAGTTTTTATTTTTCTTCGTCAAACAACAAAGCAAAGGCTATATACAATAGTGTGTATGCTCTTGAGGCGAAGTTTTCTTATAGCAAATACGACAAAACCTAAAAACTTCATAATAAATATGACTTTATTATTTCAAAAATACTATTCTATAACTATTTATATGGACTTATAGTGTAACTGCCTCAGTTATATCTTCGCCTTGGCCATCCGGTACTTCAATAGCTTCCGAAATATTGCCTTCACCCACATCTTCAGTACCTTCAGCACCTTCAGTAACGCTTTGAATTAAAGCGTTGGCATATTGCAATGCCCCTTGATTAGAGGCCAACGTAGCCTTACAACCTTCCAACTGATCTTCCAGCGTAGCCTTTTGAGCGATCAACTGACCAACCGTCTGCTGAAGTTGGCTCTGCTGCTCTTGAATCTGTTCCAAACTAATTGAATCTGCCATTTAGATTTCTCCTTTTTTCTTTTATAAACTCCATCGGTATTCGATAGTATTCAGTTTTATATTTTTCATAACCAGCCTTAAAAGCTTCGTATGATTCTTCTAACTTACCAATAAACTCCGCAGACACTCCAACATAATAATAACTTTGATACTCTTCGGGATATCTACGCAATCTATCTTTAGCTAACTCATAATAATAGGGAGCTTTATCTTTCATATTTAGCTTGCCCCAGTGATGTATAACGATATTTGACTTTACATATTTTAACCTCGCCCTTTTTAATGACTCATATAAAGTTTCATGAGTATTATATTGAAAAAACACTCTTGGATCGTTCCGGAACAGCCGAATACATCCATCATCAACTGCGTTAGTGTAACCTTTGTAGTTTTCTACTGATTTAACCCCAAATTCAATCCTTTTTTCGGGTAAATAACCCCTTTGGCTCACTTCGTAAGCTGATATATCATCTCTTAAACTAACCGCTTTTTCCACCCTTTTAAGGTTGATTTCGTCTATTTCTTCATCAGAATCCAACCTTAAAACCCAATCCGACTTACATAACCTTAATCCAGCGTTAAGTGGCGCAGAATAGTCGTGGTGCCACGGGTAGTATAATATTTTTACATCACCAGACTCTTGTACTTTCTTATCGCCCGTAATAACAATAACTTTTTCATCACATATACCCTCAACAGCTTTAATAATATCCTTTACCGGTTTAAACTCATCACGGCACATCACTAACAGAGCGATAGACATGCAATACATCCTCTTTTTCTTCTATATGTGTTTTTGCGTTCTTATATTCTTCGTCTGCTACTTCAGCCGACACTACATCAATAGTCCCTAACTGACTGGTAGATAAATGAGATACTATGTCGGCATATACCAAAGCTGGCAGCTCTCCCGTATTATGTCGGGCAAGATACGATACAAAGCCAGCAAGGAATGTATCACCTGCACCAATAGCATCTACAAAATTCTTATTTTTATCTTTAGTAAAGAAAATGGATTGCTCTAAATCTTTAAGATAAGCTATGTGTCCGTCTTCGCCCTTAGTTATAATAACATTGGAATTATTTTTTTCGGAAATAATTTTAGCAATATCGTTGTCGGGTTTATTTATATATTCCTTAGCTGTCTTTAGGTTTATTTTTAGCCAATCAACATTTTCATGCGCTGGATAAACATAATTAGTATCTACAAAAATAGTTACATCACCTACTTCACGGCATTTTTTTATAATACGAAAAATATCTTCATGGTTAAGGGTGCCCTTATGATAATCTGAAATAATCACAAAATCTTCGGGAAATATATAATTTATAAACCCATCAATGATTCTTTCCTCATGCTTTATATTATCACCTTTATCTTCTCGTAAAATAAACTTATCTTCTACATAATATCTCGTCTTCATCGGTAAGGATCTAAAATGAGGAGCATGAAAAAAGTTTACCTTAGTGCTGCATAAAGATTCTAAATTTCGCACTAAAAATCCGGCCCCACCTTTAACAGACTCTTGCCGGATTCGCTCTACAACAAGAGCACTGTCATTGGCAGGATCGGACCTAAGTGGATTTAAAAACCTATAGCGATCTGTTATTAGATCACCAATTACAAGTATTCGATTCATCTACTTGCTTTTATCAATGCTTTCCTTACGATAATTTGTAAGAAGCTTCTTCAACTCAGTTGCTGTCTTACGAGCGCGAAGACCAGCAGCCTTATTACCACTGGTATTCTTGTCGTGATTAGCCTTAAACTCTTCAACTGCTTCCACGATCTGGTTATAAGTATTTTCCATAACTACATCTCCTTTGAATTAACTTTCTTTTTGGTGTTTGTGATTATCTCTCCCTTTTTAGTTTTCATTAACTGGTCGGACACAAAGAGAGCAGCGCCCGAAGCCAACTCATCATCATTGTGAGGTTGAGTAAAATACGTCTTCTCATCTTGTAACTCAGATACAATATTATCAAACATCGTAACCTTGCCACCAATAGCAATATTACCCCCTAAAACCTTAGTTTTTTCTACATAGTTTCGTAGCGAACCTTCGACTACACCCAATACATTAGCTGCTATTGACGCTCGTTTAGAGTGTGTTTCAGTGTCGTTTTTATTCATCCATGCATCGTCTATTTCTCCTTCTCCACTCAGCGGTGGAAAGTATCCAAACTTTTCTGGAACATTTTTCATTCCATTTAAAATCATTAAGGCTGTGCCTTGATCGCCATGAAAAATATTTCCCATTTGTACATTTTGAGGCCATATCCAATCAGACACATCTATTGTATCGCCACTATGATCGGACGCCAACTCTCTTAACGCATTCATATTTTCTATCGCTGGATACATTCCTAAGACATCAGTAAACCCAGTATAAACATTTATAGCCGCAAAAGTTTGATCTCGTCGCCAGATTCTAAACGCCTTGTCTTCATCTTGCATCCAATAGATGCAATTATTAGCTCCAAAGCCGTCATGTGTGTCAATACAAACAGACAAACATTCAGTAAAGGGTGAAGTCAAATAAGCATAAGCACAGTGAGCAAATAAATGATCAACCATCATACATTTTACCGCTTGATTATCAATGTTCAAAGTGTAGGTTCCTTGCGCCACCATTGAGTTGTTCCTATAAAAATTAGAAAAATCCTCAAGTGAATACTCTATTCCATTTTCTTTGGTAATAGAAAACTTTTCTTCATTCTTATCCCAACATTCTGTGCCGTCTGGTTCTCTATCACTAAACCAACTTACTACTGCAGCAATATCTATATCCTTTAAACGTAATTCAGCTTGATCAAGAGCTTCTTTAATCGCCTTTTTTGTTACGCCTCTTTCAAAACCCTTACCAGTTTTAGCATAGCCGGCTATGTTTCCGTCGATAACAACACAAGCGCCACCATTATAACCACATTGTAACCCAAGTATATTCATGTTTATTTTTTTCTCCTTACCAAACCTTTTCTTTTTAGATAATCATTTTCTAACATTTTTTGTCTTTTATTATGAATTTCGTGCTGTGTTTTATTACGAAACCATTGTCTTTCAGCATCGGGACTTTTCTCATAATATCCTTCATCCGGAGTTGCTGGCATTCTACCCATTTTTAATGAGTTATCTCTACCATATAAACACTTTTTATTATCTAACTCATATTGTTCTTTCTGTAATCCGCTTTTTTCAAAATTCCAATCAAAATTTTGGCGATGCATAGCTTGCATAGTATATAAATCCAACCCATCGTCGGCACGTTCGCCATAACCTTCACGATAGGTGTATTGACCAATATGCATAATAGTAACTAAATCACTCACTGCCATTTTCCAGCCTTTGCGATTACAGATGATGGCGGAATAATCATCGAATCCGTAACTTGGTGATTTCCACCACGTAGGAAACTGCTGGATCTCTTCTATCAATCTTCTATGAATAAATGGGCAGATAAAATCTATCCACGGCACTACTCTTGGCTCTTTCTTATACCAACAATGCATAATGGGCCAGAAGTTTTGTCCAGCGTTTCCTTCTATACCAGACGGTGCCACCATTGTAAAATTATTTTCTTCAGCCATCGTCACCATTGTTTCTACAAACCGATAACCATGCAACATAATATCATTATTACTAAAAACTAAATATTCATATTCAGGATGGTCCAGCATATACTTAAACGCCCATTGGATCGCACCATTAAAATAAACATTTTTCTTAAATGAATGAGTAGTATGTATACTCTTTTCCGATGCCTTGCTCCCATTATCAATCAATAACAAATCAAAGTTATCTTGCTCTTGATAATACTTCATCTCTTCATAATAAAGGGTAGATATCATCTTTGCATTATGATTAAGTATAACGTATAAAGTTTTTGGTAAGTTTTTATTCATAAAACAATTTCATTTTCTGCTTTTACACCAACAAACTTTTTTTCTACTTTTTCTATCGCCTTTATCACATGCGGCACTTCTATTGACTTCATACATTTATATTCTCTATCACAAATATAGTTTTGCCCAGATGGTTGAGCGTCAAAAAGGTTTGGCCGCCAACAAGGTTGTATATCGCATACCTCATTATATAAATGTAAATGAGGGCATTTATGATGAGTCCAACTCCAGCCCCACACATGAGGCGAAACGCTTCCCCATAAAACCACACCTGGCTTCTTAATACTGGCGGCAAGGTGCGGAAGATAATTATCAATGCCAATAAACATGCGACAGCGTTCATGCTGTAGTAGTTGTAATACAGGGTTGAGATTGTTTACTTTAATACCTATAACATCGGGTATTTCTGGATTGTGCTCGTTAGCATAAACCTGCACAAAGTTATATTTGTGTTTTAACTTTTGCACCAACTCTGCCCATCTCTCCATACTCCATACTTTATGAAACCGATAGTTGATGGATGACATATAATCTTGGGCATTTAAATCGGTACCCAAATGTAAAACAATAAACGGTTTGTTTTGAGTGTTGGCAAACTTATCAACTTGTTCCTCTCGTTGCGATACTTCCAACATTGGAACGCCACCATCATATTCTAAATCTTGCATACCAGCAGCATAATGATAGCCGATGAAACTTTTTTTACTATTATTTTTCTTGTATTTGTGAATAGCTTTGGTGAGGCTGAAACCATATTCAATATGATATGCTCTTTCCCAATTGTTATTTAATAACTCCCATAACCAACCATTTTGATTTTGCTTATAGCTGTCGCGCCAAGTATCTACCCAAATAGGATGCTCCTTGTTGCCATTTTGTATCGTCAATAAACCCGGATGATGAGGGTAAGAGTTTGGCACCTCTGGAACCTTTACAGAGATCACATTTTGGTTGCGCAATACCTGCGAAGCCATTTCACCTATCAAACTATTATCTACTACCAGAATAGGAAAGTCATTTCTGTCTGCTTTTCTTTTGGTTATCAAGGAGCGAATGAAGCAAGTTTGAATAACTCGTGCCCCTAATCCGCCGGCAAGATTTAGAATGTAATACTTTTTCTTTATGTCCAGCGTCTGTTGCGGTTGATTCATAACACTTCCAATAGAAAAAAGTTATAGAAGTTAACACACTCCTACAACTTTAATCAAAAAAACCTTGACTATAAACTATTAGGTAAGGTTTACTATTCGGATGGGAAATACTTCTCGTATTCGGTTTCCATATCAGCCGGGTCTGATGCCTTAAGCGATTCTTGTTTTTCACCTTTTTGTACCCAAACATTAGCTATGTGCTCATGTAATCTTGCGCGCCTGCTAACTCCCAAAGTCGTAGTAAGATGGCTACTCACCCAGGCAGTAATCGTATCTTCCGGTGACGCACTTTCGGCAATAAGTTTGGATACTTCTGTTTTTTGCGCTTCTGTTAAGTTTCATGAAGACGCCATCTCTATTTACTCCGTTTTATTTTAATTTTCCAGTAAGTCAATTAGTTCTGTAGTGCCGCAAATTCACTGCGTAGTTCCTGGATGGCTTTCACCAGAAGGGGAACCAAGTGTTCATACTCTGCCTTCCAGAGATGCTCGCCATTGCGTTCCCCTTTTCCGTCGTTCACGGCCCACGGTGCCCAGCCCTTCATTTCGTGAGCCAACATGCCAACGTAGCGACCACGGCTCGACGGACCATACTCGGACTCATCAGCAATCATCTCGGGGATATAGTCAAACTCAACAATCTTGGCATCGGCCAGCACGTCAAGGGCTGAACCTGAATAGTTCAGGATGTTCCGCTTGGCTCGTACGTCAGATGTGACGTTGATCGAGGCGTTGCCGATGTAGAGAGTGGCTGAACCTGCCCCAGTGGAAGCATCATCAACAATATTGTTCGTGCCTGCTGCTCCAATCCCAACCCCAGTAAGAAAGCTAATTCCATAACTGGAGGCAGTAATGGCACCTCGATTATTTCCTGCCTGATAGAAGTTGATTGTAGGAGTTGACCCTGCGCCTGCTACAATGTCCACAAGTGCGTTTGTCGTACTTTGCACTTGAACGCCTGTAGATGTAGTGAGAAGCTTTCCCGCGTTATCGTAGTAGAGGGTGACGGCTCCGTTGATCGCCGCGTTAATGAGTGTTTCACTTTGTGCGGCATCAGTTAACCGAACATAATCAACGCCAGACAAAAACAAGGTGCCTGTGTTGTTGTCGACGTAGCCGTTCGTCCCATCGTGATACAGCCGCAGATCATCACTCGCCCCGGTGTA
>Ga0208012_1000586_pt1 | contig 12041 bp, 16 predicted proteins | sample 15BtaG_FD_184090 | JGI IMG/M metagenome (GOLD analysis project Ga0208012, IMG submission 184090) | Marine viral communities from the Subarctic Pacific Ocean - 15B_ETSP_OMZ_AT15312_CsCl metaG (SPAdes) (version 2) | ecosystem: Environmental > Aquatic > Marine > Oceanic | place: Pacific Ocean... | reverse complement strand
AAGAACAACAAAAAATTCAATATGAGCGTGTCATATTTTCACGTTTGGACGTAAAATATTTTAAAACTGTTGGTGAAATCATAAATGAATTAGCTTTGAGTAATTTATATATTCCCGATTTTCATAACACATTTGCGGGAGTTATTGATGGATACAATGACCGCTTTGCTGTATCAAATAGAGAAAATATGTACACGTATTTTAATTTACCGCAAACGATTAATCAATATCAGGATGAGGGAAATTTAGTTCATGGAGAAACATTTCTTAAATGGCATCTTTTGAAGAATGATATTAAAGTAAAAAAAATACCTTTGAGATTTACACGTGTCCGCAGCGACGGAACTTATATAGAGACAAGACTAGAAAATATTTTTTTAGAGCCAAGAGACACTTAAATGACGTATAAAATTTTAATATCTGGTGGTAAAGGAATATTAGCATCTGAATTAAAGAGACAAAACAAAAATCATACAATTATTTCTTTGAACAAAAAAGAAATGGATGTTACAAATCTAGAACAATTAAGACAGCAAATAGATATCCATATTCCTGATATTTTTATTCATTGTGGTGCGTTAACTCATCCAATGGAATACCATGAATCAAACCCTATAGATAGTATTAGAAATAATATTATTGGTACATGTAATGTTGCATGTTTATGTGCAGAAAAAAAAATTAAGATGGTTTATATTTCTACTGAATGGGTATATCCTCCACAACCTAATAATACAGAGGATTGTCCTTTGATGCCTTTTTCAAATTATGGTTGGTCGAAATTAGGTGGAGAGTGTGCTGTGCAAATGATATCAAATCATTTAATTTTACGTTGCAGTTTTACACAGAAGCCATATAAACATGAGTCTGCTTTTGAAGATGTTTATAAGTCTTATTTGTATGTTGATGAGGCATGTGAAATAATTTTAAATTTAATTGAAAAAAATAAATCGGGTATTTATAATATTGGTGGAAAAACAATGACTGTTTATGAATTTGCAAAAAAAACAAAACCAACTATTAAAAAAATTTCTAAAAAAGGAAAATGGGACTGGATTCCTTCTGAATGCACCCTTTCTACTGAAAAAATAAAAAAGGTTATAGATGATGAGTAAAATTAGCATAGACCCGTCTTTTTTAAATTTAGTTAAAGGTAAAAGAGTGGCAATAATTGGTCCTTCCCCTCATTTAGTTGGTAAAAATATAGGTGAATACATTGATGATTATGATTTGGTGTGTAGAGTCAACAGTATTGTTCCTGTAGAGAGTATAAGATGTGATTATGGAAAAAGAACTGACATACTTATACATGGTTTTGGCACGCCCACAATTCACGAAACTTATGATTTAATCAACAAAGATATTGAGCATTTTGAAAAGCTAAAATTTGTAGTTTGCCCTGTAATAAAATCAGAACATTCAGAAACAGATTATCTAAAATGGAACGAAGATAGAAAAAGTCCAGTTGTAGATAATTTTAATTTGATTAATCGATTTAATTTACCTTTTTATTGGATAGGTGTCCGAGACTATAAGACTTTATATTCACGTGTCGGTCAAGAACCAAATTGCGGGATGTTGGGGGTTATGCTATTATTGGAATCTCAAGTAAAAGAATTATTTGTAACAGGCTTTTCTTTTTATTTAGGTGGAAATACAAAAGAGAGTTTATATTGCCCTGGGCATCTTTATCCTTCTTATTTAGAATCTAAGACTGAGAGATGGGGTATACATGGGGGACACGGATATGCTGCTCATATAGCACAAATAAAATATTTTAAACACTTATGTGAAAAATATGATAATAATATAAAAATAGATTCTTATATGGAAAAAATTTTAGAACTTAGACATTCAAATGTTTATCAACTTAGTTGATGTTTTTTCTTTACAAATAATAAAGCTTATATTATAATGTTAAAACAACTTGTAAGGTTAAACTCAAAATGAATATAGGAAATAGACCAATTGGTGAAAAATATGCACCCTTTGTAATAGCAGAAATTGGAATAAATCATAATGGAGATTACAATAAAGCTATACAAATGGTCAATGACGCTTATGATTCTGGCTGTGAGTGTGTAAAGTTCCAGTGCCATATTGTTGATGATGAGATGACTTACCATGCAAAAGATACAATACCAGGCAATAGTGACCAGTCAATTTTTAATATTATCAATAATTGCACTTTAACAAAAAATGAAATTATAAAAATAAAAAATTATGTTGAAAAGCTGGGTATGATTTACATGTCTACACCTTTTTCACGTGCAGCTGCTGACTTTTTAGAAGAAATCGGCGTTGTTGCTTATAAAATCGGTTCTGGTGAATGTAATAATTATCCCTTAATAAAACATATTGCTAAGTTTAAAAAGCCAATTATTTTAAGCACAGGAATGAACAATATAGACACCATCACCCCAGCAGTAAAAATACTTAGAGAAGAAAATGTTCCTTACGCACTACTGCATTGCACGTCTATGTATCCAACCCCATATAATAAAGTTAGATTGGGGGCAATGAAAATCTTAAAAGATAAATTCCCAGATGCAGTGATAGGATTGAGCGATCATTCTTTAGGAAACTATACATGCTTTGGATCAGTTTCATTAGGGGCATCTATTTTAGAAAAACATTTTACTTCGGATAAAAGCTGGATCGGACCAGACATAGAAATATCAATTGATCCTTTTGAGCTTAAAGAATTGATTAATGGTTCTAAAGCAATACATGAAGCCATGGGCGGAAAAAAAGAAATTCTCATAGAAGAAAAGCCAACAATAGATTTTGCATATGCTTCGGTTGTAGCTATAAAAGATATACAACCAGGAGAAGTTTTCTCATATGATAATATTTGGGTTAAAAGACCTGGAACTGGAGAATTGCTTGCAAAAGATTTTGATAAAATTTTAGGAAAACAGAGTCTTTTTCAAATAAAAAAAGACAGTCAAATAAAAAAAACATGGATAGGTAAATAAAAATTTGAGTAAAATTCGTGTGATATCTAGAATTGATATTAAAAATGAACATGTCATAAAAGGTATTCAATTCGATGGTTTAAGAAAACTTGGAGACCCAAATAGGTTTGCAAAAAAGTATTATGAACAAGGGATAGATGAGATAGTGTTTATGGATGCTGTTGCATCTCTTTACGATAGAAATAATTTATCTCATATTATACGACAAGCTTGCAAAGAAATTTTTGTCCCGATTACAGTTGGTGGTGGAATAAGAACTGTTAAAGATATTGAAAATGCATTAAATTCTGGTGCAGACAAAGTTGCTATCAACACTCAAGCTATAAAAAATCCCGACTTTATAAGACAAGCATCAAGAATCTTTGGGTCGCAATGTATAGTTGGCTCCATAGAAGCTAAAAAAAATGAAAATGGGTGGGAATCCTATATTGATAATGGGAGAGATAAAACTGGAAAAAACATACTAGATTGGGTATGCGAATTACAAGAACTAGGAGCTGGAGAGATCTTATTAACTTCAGTTGATAGGGACGGTTTACAAAAGGGCTTTGACACTAAATTAATCAACAAAGTGTCTAGTAAAATATCAATTCCGCTAATAATCTCTGGAGGTGCAGGAAACTTAACGCATATAACAGATGTTTGCAAGGAAGCTAGTTTTGATGGAATTGCGCTTGGATCAGTGCTACATTATGATAAGTTGAGTGTAGAACAAATAAAAAAAACAATGATGAAAGAAAATATAAGGGTTAGAGCTTGAAAAAAAATGTATGCATAATAGATTATAAGGTTGGCAACATAAGAAGTTTAATTAATGCTTTAATTTCATTAAACGTAAATGTGTCACTAACTGATGATCATGACGAGATTTTAAACTCTGATGCTGTTATTCTACCAGGTGTCGGCTCGTTTCATCATGGAATGTCTAATCTGCTAGATAAAAAATTAGATCAAGTCATATTTGATTTTATAGATAGTGGCAAGCCTGTAATGGGTATATGCCTAGGTATGCAATTAATGATGAAAAGCTCTGAAGAATTTGTAAAAACAGAAGGTCTAGGAATCTTTGATGGGCACGTTAAAAAATTACCAGATGATTTGGGATTTTCAGTTCCGCATATTGGATGGGAGCAAGTCAACTTTACTGATTCTAGCGAAACTTATGATTATTTTTTTTGTCATAGTTATGTTGCTATGCTAGATAACAAAAATCATATGTATGCTGAATGCGATAATGGTTTTTATAAATTTTGTGCAGCTGTCATGAAAGAAAATGTTGTTGGTTATCAATTTCATCCTGAAAAAAGTGGCAAATATGGTATAAAATTAATTCAATCATTTGTAAATAAAATATAAATGTACGGAGTCATTTATGAAAAATAATAATAATATTCCTTATGGATTACCGGGTGAAGTAAAATTTTGCAAAAAATGCGTGATTACCAATCAAAGACCTAGTTCGGTCATCGAATTTAAACACAACAATAGCGATAAAAAACCCACTATAGATTTTGATGAAGATGGAGTTTGTTCAGCGTGCAAGTACCATGAGCAAAAAATGAAACATGTCAACTGGGATGATAGAGAAGAAAACCTTAAAAGACTGTTGGATAAGTTTAGAAAAAATGACGGGTCATATGATGTTGTAGTACCTGGTTCTGGTGGTAAAGATAGTGCATTTACTTCTCACATATTAAAATATAAATATGGAATGAACCCCTTAACTGTTACATGGGCACCTCACTTGTACACAAATATTGGATGGGAAAATTTTCAAAATTGGATGCATGAAGGAGGATTAGACAATCTTCTTTTTACACCTAATGGAAAACTGCACAGGAAATTAACTGAACTAGCTTTTCATAATTTACTACACCCGTTTCAACCATTTATTGTTGGTCAAAGAATTATTGGACCTAAAATTGCCTCAAAATTTGGAATAAATCTTGTAATGTATGGAGAAAATCAAGCTGAATATGGCAATAAAGTCGAAGAAAATAAGAAACCTTCTATGGATAAAAGTTTTTTTTGCACTGAAGATCCTATGAAGATGAAATTCGGTGGGGTAACAATGGAAGAAATTATTGATCGGTTTGGTTTTTCAAAATCTGATTTTTCTCCATATATTCCCCCTACAGAAGAAGATGTAGCCGATAAAGATATTGAAGTTCATTACTTGGGATATTATTTGAAGTGGGATCCCCAAGAATGTTATTATTATGCAGCAGAAAATACAGGATTTAAACCAAACACAGAGCGAACTCAAGGCTCTTATTCAAAATATAGCAGCATAGATGATAAAATTGATCCTTTTCATTATTTTACTACTCTCATAAAATTCGGCATTGGAAGAGCTACATATGATGCTTGCCAAGAAATAAGAAATGGTAAAATAACGAGAGAAGAGGGAGTTCATCTAGTTAAAAAATATGATCAAGAGTTTCCAGATTATTTTTTTAAAGAGTTCTTACAATACATTAATACTACGGAAGAAGATTTTTGGAAAACAGTTAATAAGTTCAGGTCAAACCATTTGTGGGAAAACAAAGATGGTAAATGGTTCTTGAAGAAAGAAATATCTTAGTGTAAGAGGCAACATGAAAAGAATATGTGTGATAACTGGTTATAGATCAGATTATACTAAATTAAAAAGTGTATTAGATGCAATAGATGAGCACGAAAACTTAGAATTAAAAATCATTGTTTTTGCAGCTCACACAATGAAAGATTGCGGTAACACATTTCAGCAAATTAAGCAAGACTTCCCTGTAGAAGAAACACTAGATACAAATGTTACTGGTCACGGACTAACATCCATGACAAAATCAATAGGGGTCGCTCTCATAGAAATTTCATCTGCTCTAACTAGGATTAAGCCAGACGCGACATTAATAGTTGGTGATAGATATGAGATAATGGCAGCTGCCTTAGCATCAACTGTTAGCAACATCCCTCTTATTCATATACAAGGAGGAGAACTAAGTGGAACAATAGACGAGACACTGAGACACAGTATAACTAAGCTAGCTCATTTACATTTTCCATCTACAGAATTATCTGCGAAAAGAATAATTCAGATGGGCGAAAAGCCCGAAAATGTGTATAATGTTGGGTGTCCTGCACTAGACTATATAATGAAATTAGACTATCTTTCGCCCAAAGAAATGAATGAAAATGAGTTTTACAAACAATATAATATTGATTTTGAGGAAGAATACGGAATCGTAATTCAGCACCCTGTTACTACTGAATATAATTTTGCTGGAGAGCAAATGAAAATTACTTTAGATGCCCTACAAGATTACGGCAAAAAATGTATTTTACTTTACCCAAATCCAGATTCTGGCGCAGTTGATATGGTTAATGCTATACGAAAACACGATACCAAACATAAAAACTCTTCAGTTATTTCAAGTATGGTAAAAAATATACCATTTCATGCATACTTAAATATTCTAAAAAATAGCAGTTTTTTAATAGGAAATTCTAGTAGTGGAATTAGAGAAGCGCATATTTTTAATATCCCAGTTGTTAATATTGGAACTCGCCAAGAAGGAAGAGAAAGAACACTAAACATAATTGATGTTGACCACGAAAAAGAAAAAATTATAGAAGCATTAAATAACGTTAATACATACAAAAAAACTTCAATAAATTTGTATGGTGACGGAAAATCTGGGAAAAAAATTGCTGATATAATTTCAAATCATGACTTTGAAAACATAATCAAAAAGAGGTTTTATAATATTGAATTCTAATATATCAATATTAATTCCTGCTCGCGGTGGCTCTAAAAGAATAAAAAATAAAAATGTGGTAATTATTGATGGTAAGCCATTGATCGCTTATTGCTTAGAGCAGGCACTGAAAATAACAAAAAATGTTTTTGTAAGTACAGATTGTGATAAGATTAAAAAAGCTTGCAAGCCTTATGATGTTACTGTTATAGATAGACCAATACATTTAGCTGGCGATAAGTCAGATGTCAGAGACACTATTAAGCATTTTTTATCAAAAAATGATTGTGAGATTTTAATATTAATGCAGGCAACATCCCCTTTAGTACAAAGCGAGCATGTTCTTGAGGGCATAGATAAGATGAAAAAATATGATTCTGTTATATCAGTTTATGAGACAAAAAGTTTCTTTTGGGATGTTAACAATCAGCCAATAAATTATGATCCACTTAATAAACCGAGAACACAGGACATGAATCCTGTTTTTGTAGAAAACGGGGCTTTTTACATAACAAAAAAAGAAAATTTTATCAAAAATAATATTCTCACTAATGGCAATGTAGGGTTTGTAACGATGCCAGAAAATTTATCTATTGATATAGACAATGAAAAAGATTTAAAAATGTTCAAATTTATGTTAAAGTATACGAAAAATGAATAAAAAACGTCTTCACGTATTGTTTAGATATATTTTTTAATAAGGAAAAAAAATGTTAAGAGAAAAATGTTTAGTATGTGGCTCCAAAAACATGAAGAGGATAATAGATCTAGGAATGCAACCATTCGCCGATACTTTTATATCGGATGATTTTTTAACTCTTTCAGAACATGTTTATCCACTTCAGTGCGATTTATGTGAATCTTGTGGACAAATTCAAACATCATGTGTAACCAACCCATCAGATAGGTATTCCGTAAGAGATTATTCTTATACCTCTGCTAATTCTGATTTTTCTAGAAGTCACTGGAGAAATTATGGTGATGAGGTTACAAATGAAATTTGTTTAAGCAAAGATCAAGTTATTTTAGAAATCGGCTCTAATGATGGTTATTTATTGCATCATTTGCAAAACAAAGGATACAATAAATGTCTGGGAATTGATCCCTCTCCAATGATGGCTGAAGAGGCAAAAAATCGCCATGATGTAGACACCATAGTTGGGTTATTTGAAAAAGTTAATGTTGATAATACCAAGTTTGGCTCACTTGTATCTAAATGTGGGCTAATAGTCGCTAATAACGTCTTTAATCACTCCAACAATCCTAATTTAATGGTAGAGAAAGTATCAAATTTACTAAGCGATGAAGGTTACTTTGTTTATGAGTTACCATATTGGCAAACACTTGTAAAATCTGGTCATTTTGATCAAATTTATCATGAACATGTAAGTTATTTTACAGCATTTTCTTCATATAATTTATTAAAAAAACACGGACTAACTATTGATAAAATTGAAATAGTAGATTATCATGGTGGTTCTTTAAGGGTGTACGCTAAAAAAGGCGAGCCCATTATAAATGATAAACTCCAGCACTTAATAGATGAAGAGCACAAAAATAATATTTTTAAAATGTCATGTTATGAAAATTATATGGATAGAATCTTAGAACATCGAAACCTATTCATGAAAAATGTCTATGATTTAAAATCTAAAGGCGCTACTATAATTGCTGTTGGTGCTGCTGCAAAAGGAAACACGTTTTTAAATTTCTATAATTTAGATAATAGTGTTATTGATTATGTAACTGATTCTTCGCGATTTAAACAAGGAAAGTTTACCCCCTTAACTAGAATCCCCATCCAGAGCGATGAAGTTTTTAGAAAATATAACGAAGTATATGCAGTAATACTTTCATGGAATATTGCTGATAAGTTAAAGGGGATTTTGACTAAAATAAATCCGAAAGTTAAATTCATAACACTGGAAGGATCACTAAATGATTGATAAAATTAAAGAGGGGAAAATTGCATTATTGTTTATTTCAAGAAACAATTATCAATCAATTCCATCTTTAAAGATGGCTGATTTGTTTCGAGAAAAATCAAAGTTTGGTGTATCTCGATCAACAGTTGGAAATTCGAAATTTCATGGAGATGACTATAAGAAAAAGCCGTGGTTAAAATTTTGGTTTGAGAAATATTCGTGGATCAAGCCTCACGCGAGAGAACAGTTTAAAGCAGTTGAAGATAAGTACAAGAACTCTATACAGCAAAAAATATTTTCTTGGCATATCTTAGATGGACCCAAAACTTTGGATGATTTAAAGGTGCCACAATGAAAAAAATATATTCAAAGCTAGAGGATAGAAGAATAATATCAACCATCATAGAGTATGACGAAATAACAGAATATAGAACTGATATTTGTCCTCCCGAAGAATATATTCAAGTTTGCGCTAGGAAGTTAAGAGATAAAACAACGGTAAGTCCTCATAAGCATTCTCTAATAAAAAGGGAGACTGACATAACGCAAGAAGTGTGGATTGTTTTCGAGGGAAAAGTTAGGGCTAAGTTTTACGATATGGATTCATCTTATTTGTGTGATGCTGAAATTGAAAAGGGTGGTTGCATGGTTTTATTTAGAGGTGGTCACTCACTTGAAGCACTAGAAGAAAACACTGTTTTTTATGAAATTAAAAACGGACCTTATTACGGAGTAAGCGCAGGCAAGGAATTGATAAGTGAAAGAAGTTAATTTACATTTGGGGTGTGGAAAGAGATATTTACCAGGCTATGTCCATATAGATTTGGATGTTCATTATCCTGACGATGACTTTGAGTTTTTAGGATGGCATATGTATATGACACCGGAAGATGCTGCAAGGGGGATATTATTAATGGACCAAATAAAAGAAGTAAACAAGGATTCAGGATGTTGGGAAAATTATTCTGTTCTATCAGTAAAAGGAGTTTTTAAAAATGACTAAAAAGAGGGCGCTTATCTCTGGTATCTCCGGACAGGACGGAAGTTACTTAGCAGAATATTTGTTAAGTAAAGACTATGAAGTTTTTGGTATTATACGACGACATTCCGTTGCCGAGGATCAATCAAGTCGTCTTACTCACCTGTCTGAGAAAATTAATAATTTTTATGGAGATATGTTGGACATTCCATCATTAACGAGAATTTTTAATGAAGTAAAGCCGGATGAAGTTTATAATTTGGCAGCGATGAGTCACGTAAGAATTAGTTTTGATATTCCCTCTTTTACGATTCAAACAAACGCATTGGGCGTTTTAAATATGTTAGAAATATATAGAACTATTGTTCCACACGCTAAATTTTATCAAGCAAGTTCATCTGAAATGTTTGGCAATTCAGTGGACGACGACGGGTTTCAGCGGTTAACGACTACAATGAATCCAGTGAGTCCATATGGCTGTGCCAAGTTGCTGGGTTATAATCTTGTTCGACATTATCGACAAGCTTATAACTTACATGCTTGTAACGGTATTTTGTTTAATCACGAATCACCACGGAGGGGATCAAACTTTGTGACCAATAAGGTAGTTAAAACTGCGGTCGAAATTAAAAAGGGTTTAAAAGAAAAGCTTGAGCTTGGAAATTTGGATTCATATAGGGACTGGGGTCATTCAAAAGATTATGTGAAGGCTATGAACTTGATTCTGAATCATTCGACCCCAGACGAGTGGATTGTTTCAACTGGTCAAACGCACACAGTACGAGATTTGTGTAAACATGTTTTTGAAAAGCTTGATATGGATTACAAAGATTATGTTGTTCAAAATCCAAAATACATGCGACCGGAAGAATTAAAATATCTCAAAGGAGATTCAGCCAGAACACGAGAGGTTTTGAAGTGGAATCCAGAATATGATTTTAAAACAATGTTAAATGAAATGATTGAGCATTGGATGGAAAAATAAAATGGATAGATCAAAAATTTTAGTTACTGGTGGTTCCGGCATGGTGGGCACTGCGCTTAAAAAGATTTTACCTGAAGCGATATACCTTGCTTCACAAGACGGGGATCTAAGAAATGAATTCGATGTTGCTCATATTTTTAAAGAGTATAAGCCACAAATGGTTTTTCATTTAGCGGGCAAAGTTGGCGGGGTAAAAGCCAACATGGATCATTTGGGAGATTTTTTCTATGATAATATTTTGATGAATACTAATGTCTTAGATGCTTGTCGGCAATATAATGTTAAAAAGGTTTTATCACTTTTGAGCACCTGTGTTTATCCTGATGATGCAAAGTATCCGCTGTCCGAAGAACAAATACACAATGGAATTCCGCATCATACCAACTTTGCATATGCCCATGCAAAAAGGATGCTAGACGTTCAGTCGCGTGCTTATAGAATACAGCATGGATGCAATTTTGTAACAGCAATTCCTAATAATATTTTTGGACTGCACGATAACTTTGATTTAGAAAACTCTCATGTTATTCCTGCAATAATAAGAAAAGTCTACGAAGCCAAACAGCAGAATAAAAACGTTGTTTTATGGGGTGATGGAAACGCACTCAGAGAATTTACTGACACTGACGATTTAGCAAAGATTTTATTATTTGTTATGGAGTCTTATAATGATCCCGCATCTATTAATATAGGAAATACAAATGAAATTTCTATAAAAGATACTGTCAACATTATAGTTGATATTTTAGGGTTTAAAGGTGAGGTGGTTTGGGATACGTCAAAACCTAAAGGACAATATCGCAAGCCAATGGACAATTCAAAATTAATTAAGCTTGGATGGGATGTAACAAGTTTCACTGATTTTACAACTTCGTTGGAAAAAACTTGCCAGTGGTTTGAGGATAGCTACCCAAATGTTCGTGGTATAAATTAAAAAGGAGAAAAAAATGACACATAAATTATCAAATCAAGCAGTAGGGTCACTAATGATGGCACTTCAAAAAGGCTTATTGGAGAAAATTGATATTACTGAAATTTTACAGGGGTTTGAGTTAGTAGATACAGATGATGGTCTTGTCGTTCAAAACCCTCCGATACTTCAGCTTTCACAAGACGACAAAGAAGAACAAGTGGATGCCTAAATATGTTTATTTTTGTAAAGAATGTAAAGAAACTTTTGAAACAAGACACTCTTTGCAAAAAACATGCACAATTTGCGAAATTTGTGGCATTAAGGGTGAGATGGTAAGAAGACCTACCCCTTTCTTTTTAAGTAAAAAAGCTTCTAATTTAGACACAAAATCAACGCCTGGACAGCTAGTGAATGCCGTCATCCAAGAAACCCAAGAAGATTTGAAAGAAGAAAAGGCAAAACTAAGGAGCCGAACATATGATAGAAAGTAATTTATTGATTATAGTTTTTGTGCTATTGTTTAT
>Ga0208012_1000579_pt1 | contig 12113 bp, 15 predicted proteins | sample 15BtaG_FD_184090 | JGI IMG/M metagenome (GOLD analysis project Ga0208012, IMG submission 184090) | Marine viral communities from the Subarctic Pacific Ocean - 15B_ETSP_OMZ_AT15312_CsCl metaG (SPAdes) (version 2) | ecosystem: Environmental > Aquatic > Marine > Oceanic | place: Pacific Ocean... | reverse complement strand
GATTTCAGGCGTATTAGCTGCGGGATTCGTAGACGCCGCTTGTGGTTGTGTTGCCATATATTTAAATTATTTTTATCTTTTCTAAAACCATGCTATCCAAGCTACGTCGAGGTCATCGCTTGGGGTTGTTGCACCTAAGGTAAACGTTATATTTGTACCATCTACAGAGATCGTCCCTTCCCAACCATCAGAAGCATCACCAACCGTTTCCCTTGCCCTAATTACTTCCGCAGTCTGGATACCAGAGTTATTGGCCCCTATTCCGCCAGTAACCCAATTACAAAAATTTGCACCGCTAATAAACATTCCAGTAGAGCTACCAGTTGACCGTGAAGCACCAAGGTTTTCACCAACTCCTGCAAAAACCTGTACGAACCGTGGCGTTTGCGAAAGACCGTGTGCCTCAGTTACTGTACCAGCACCCGACGCAACTGTTCGTGTAAAAGAACCTGACGCCCTTTCACCATGAGAATGATACTCATCTGCGTTGCTAGAAAAACCAGCTACTAAAACTTCTGGTGTATTAATCAACTGGAAATTTGTACCATCATAAACAACGCTATAAACACCATTGGCTTTCAGTGTATTATCCTCTGGATCATCTGAAACATTAACTTTAATTGACTTAGCACCTAAAGCATTTACATTCAAAGTACATGCACCTGTATTAACAGTATCTGGGCTAAACGTTACCACCATACCAGCGTTATATGCTGTAGGAGCTGGACTTAAAGTAACAACATAAGTGTCATTACCAGTAGTAGAAGCTGCATAAGCATCTTCAGATAAATTTTTACTCTGATCCGCATCTGTAACATATTTATTACTCGTACTTGGCGTACCACTTGTACCCGCCAAAGCATCTCGTTGACCTGATGTCGGGAAGCTATCGAAGTTCGGCTCAAAGTCCATACTAGTTGCTGTAACTGCATGGGCAATAGCAACTGGTACTGTACCAGCACTACTAGAAACCGCACCTGCTGTATCAGATATATATAACTTGTCCCCTTGGGTTAAGCCACTCTGTCCGTCATCCCGACCAAATAATAAAACACCACCAGTAATCGCGTTACCGTCCGTACCTGCACCCTGTGCAACACCTAACATCACGCTCTGACATGTCGCTGCAGTGCTAGCGTCCGCTAACTTCCATTCATTATCAGTTTCGTCTAAATATACAATCTGTCCGTCTGCAACCGTTTCACCTGCTGTCGCTGTAACTACAATTCTATTCTGTGATACTGGCGTTCCTCCTGCCGTATCGTCTACATACTTCTTAGTAGCAAACTCCTCGTCATCAGTCGGTGCTACATAAGTGTTCAAACGTGGCATATCAGAACTTGTATATGTCCAAGTCTCAGCAATAGTTTCATCGTTATTCTTATTAACGAATTCACCATAAAAGGCAGGCACGTTACTAAAACGCACTGGCGAACCTGTACCATGTGACCGCACTAAACCTGAAGTCTCAGTATACGGATCCTTTGCCAATACCGTACTCACACCTGTCAAAGTAAATGTACCGTCACCATTTGCTGTTATACCAGTAAATGAAATATCTTCAGCGATATTATCACCGTCAGGGTTAAGACGAGCGAACCCTTTCGTTCCAAAGTCCGTCATCGTCAATGTATTATTATAGATATCTACTAGACTATCCAATGTAATTGAAGTTGCAGCTGCAGCGGCACCGATAGTTAACTGCGTCTCTGAAACTCCGCAATATTTTCGCAGGTCGCTCATATTAGTTTACTTTACGTTTATTATCTAAATTATTCATTAAGGTTACGTTATACCCAAAATTTACAATCTCCCATCTACCGTCCGTACCACTACTCTGGAAACTTGTCTGTAGCCTACGGAACGGTCGTGACGGTACTGCTATGAACCCTTCGAAATATCTCAAGCCACTCTCCGATAACGCCTCCCCTGTACCACCTAAGTTACGTGTACCTAAACTGAACTGACCAAGGCCAGTACCTGCCGCCTTTAATACTATATTACCATTTTTACCGCTTATCGTAAAACTTTTCGTCTCTGCGCCAAAGTCATATGACAAGAACACCGTAACCTCCGTGTCTGGTTTTATATAACCCTCGACCATCATTGTATCGAACACCTTATGGTTATGTGGCTTGCCGAAGTCGTTATGCGCGTCAAACCATTTCGCCGTATAAGGCTTATCGTTATCGTTGTACCCGTTCAATAGTTGATACGTTTCAGGCTGTACCGAGCTATGTAAGTATAACCCCCCGTCATATTCAAATAAAATACCGCCGACCGTCCATGGCGATTGCCACAGCCCGTTCTCTACGTCCCATACTAGGACACGGTTATTCGCTCCACTTGAAGTGCTGTTCTTTGCTGATATATAAAAATCGTTACGATGGTACTTACAACTAGCCTCGTCAACGCCATATACACCTAATGTGTTTTTGATAGGGTCAGATAACGCTACATTCTGAGGGGTGTTAAGATTTTCGATATTACCTAACTGCTCAACTGTTGGCTCGTTACTAACATACACAATAGGGTTCTTCATCTTATCAACGCCAAGGTCAAAAGATGCACCCTGTAAAGAAGTAGTCTTTAACCTTTTAATGATAACACTCTCTTTCGTCAGGTCTTGGCTCAACTGAAATAAGATCTGATACCAATAGTCTCGCGTTGATATCGCCATACGCCTGGTAGATAGATCACCGTCGCTATCGTCCAACGCGATCGCGGCCGTCGGGGTCTGGTCTAACGTAAACGTCGCTGTGTCACCTGGCACACGTGGGCTCGATAACGTACTAAAATCAGCGTAAGAGCTCAGAGCGCTTACGTGTACCTGCCGACTGTTTTTGTCGAACACAAATAACTGGCTCCCTAACACCGACACAAAGTCATTATCAAAACCGCTCGCTGGCGTGTTAGCTGTCGTACGTAACGCCTGATGAATCACAGAACCGACCGCATGACCAGCCGCTGTAGGGTCAGGTGTAACACCCGTCAGAGTTGTTGTACCTTCACCACCTGTATATGTATACGTAGTACCACCTATTATAACCTGGCGTGTACCTGCCGCTAAGAATCCCTCTTCTGTCCAGAATGTCGTACCCTCTTTTGTTATCGTACTGCTTGTCGCGCTCGCAAACGTCGTGATACCACCGCTCCACATCCTCAAGTTCGCGTCACCATTTACGAATATCATCAGATCCTGTGACTCTGTCGTGTCATAAATGCTAGCACCTCTGAATACCGAGCTGGTAAACCCGTCCGCTAATCTGTTCCATGTACTATTATAATAAAACTCCAGCTCGTCGTCATAACTACGCCATGGTATCTCTAACCCACGTGAGGTAAGCCAAGATCCGCCACCTTTGATACCAGTAGTATTAGCGTTCGCTGCACCTAATAGTGTATATCCCGACCTATTCGATATTTTCTCACCGTCCAATATAATTATATTCTGTGAACCTGAAACCGCCGTACCAGGGATCTCCTTCAATACGTCACGCTTATCTCGATAACCCTTTGAAAAATTATCCGTCATCTTAAAATTAACTTTTTGTGAGTCAGTTGGCATATATTAATTCATATTATAATAAAGTCCCATCATACGTTTACGCTGACTAGGATACTTCGTCTCATATTCTGCCTTTGCACTGTAATAAGCCTGCTGTAACTGCTGCATCCGTTCACCACTTATAGGGATACTACGACCTGCTGTGATCGCGGTCTTGTAAACTACTAACATATATTCTTCACCTTCCACATTTAAAATGTCTGTATCCAGAGTAGAGTCTTCTATCCAGTTTGCAGATGTAGTCCGCCACATATACTGTGAATAATATACATACTCGATAGCTTCACCTAGCCCCGCGATAAGACTGTCAAATAAATAACCTGTAAGATCTGTCGGGCTAGTACTGAACACCATGTCAATTTTCACATAGTCGATAGCGCTAGCATCTGGAGTCGCTGTCTCTGTCGCACCGTCCCAGCCAAATGCCACTAAGTTCCAACCTATCTCAAAAGTACCACCATAAAACGGCGCTGTAGCTGAGTTAGACCAGTAGTTACTAGCGTCGCTCCCCCAACGCATATCCACACTTGTCAGTGTCGATACCTCAGGTAAATAAACCCACAAGAACAATTTACCTTTATCCTCTAACGTTGAAAGGTCAACTGCTGTCAAAGTACTGTTAGTTATACTCATAGTAGTACCAAGTGCCGTCATGTCCAGTGATAAAGACGCCGACCCTGTAATATAATTAAAAGTGTTCGTCTGTAGGTTAGTACCACTGTCAGTAGCTGTCCATGTACCGTTCGCCGTCAATGAATCTAACTCACTTACAAGTATCTTTGTCGTATCTACGTCATAATTTATTTTGAACCAATTCACACTATTATTGTGATCGTATGTGTATGTATTGGTAGTAAAGTATCTATTGAACTGTTCTAGCGGAACTTTCTCATACTCCACGTTCGATAAACGTTTTTTATCTTTGGCCTTTACTATATCTATAAGGTTCTCACCTTTTATATCTGTCGGCGTAGAATATCTGTATATATCGTCATAAGCCACTTGAATACCCTGCGAGTGTCGAATAGTTGTCCGTAAGTCCATCTCTAACGCTAATTCACGTACTGCATTATTAATTGCTCGACGTGGGTTCACTAAACTAGTAAAGTGATTACCTAGCTGAGTCTCGAGATCTGACTTTAAATTTGAATACGTGAATGCCATATTTTTATTTTAAAACTTTTTGAATTGGATCTTTTGTATCTAAACGCAATGCACTGATAGCCAAACCAATAATTGCCAACATCAACGCGCCAAGGCTAATGTCTCCTTGTAGGTATTGTATCACAAATTCAATAACACCCGCTAACGTTGTAAGGCTACCTAGCCATATTGTACGTGATGTGTACCATTTTTTACCTGCCATACTTTTCTCATTTAAATATTTATTTAATCTATCCATAGGCTGTTTTGTCATTAATTCAACGGAGGCCTCTTCGTCCCCCATACAATCTTTAACATCTTGGAAATTCATATTATAAATTATTACCTTTGAAGTCCTGGTGTTCAAATAAATCAAATTGCTCTGTTGTTAATGTTCGTGTGTTTGGGAAACTCTTATTACGCATCTGATACTGTAATAGTACTTTCGGCAACTCATCTATAATAATCTTTCCATCAAGAAATAAACCAGCCCTACCAGCACCCTCTGCCTCAAATATAAGTGCATTCGAAATAATTAATGGTTTCTCCATAGTTTTAGGATTAATATTAAATCTCATAGACCAGTCGCTAATAGGGTAATCCCAAGCAACCTTCTTCAAATACGGTGAATACGTATCAAACGTTAACCAATATTCATTTCGCTTATAGCCTACAAGCAGAGTCGCATGATCAGCTGGTTTCCCATCCCAAGGGATAATACCGTCAACAGCTTTCTTTTGGGACGCATACCTCAAAGTAATCTGCAAAGGACTAAACCTTAAAGCATACATAGTCTGCTCTACCGTACCTGTACCAACCCACTCATAATGAATATCATAGCCCTCTAGTGAATCCCTACCTCTTTTTAGTACACCCTCAGGTATATCCTTGTAGAAATCAGCCCAGTCATAATCACTGTCATTATCTTGATCCTCTGCAAGAAAAGGGTAATCACTTTCTAGTACAAAACCATTGTCCCTAATCGCATCAGCTACCTTAACCAACCAATTTCCACTAGTTGTTGTACCAGACACTTTAGCTAAGAACCTATCAGATAGGTTAATATCACTATCAAAACGTCGTTTGTACATAGTCTCCAAGGCGTTGTTAGCCGAAAAACTTACACACGCCATAGAGTCAAACTTCCATTTCTCAATAGCATGTTGTGATTCTACTACTGGCAAGTAGTCTTTCCATTGACCATCTTGTTGCAATGCTTCATACTCCATCGCACTAAAACCGCCGAACCGCCAATCACTTGGGCCTGGACTCTTGATTATTAGACCTGTATTCATAATGAAAGGTTATTTTTTAGCTACCCGCCTAGCTTTTCGTGGTGTTGTCGAGGGACGCTTTTTCCTTACCATCCTTTTTCCTGTCCCTTTGTATACCATCTTTCTTCGTGACATTTTATTATTATTATTACTGAACCTCGAAACTATCCTGATACCAATCTAAAAAACTAACTAGTCGTCCTGTTAAGACCGTTGTGTCATTATAGATAATAGTTAGGTAAATTATTATGATCGCAAGTAGAACTGCAAGGGTGGTTAATAGCATAATCAGCAAACTCCATTTCATTTCATTCATATGATTGCAAATAATTTTGGTAACAAGATAAACCCTAGCCCAACTAACTCGCCTATTATTATAAATAATAACGCCCACATTATTTTCTTTTGTGCAGCTATAAAGTTATTAATTGGCAATAGGTCAGTCTTTGGTACATAATCATCCTTTAAAGTCTTGTTAATCTCGCTAACCTTAGAGTCAATGTACTCTGTAAGGGTACTCATGCTTTTCGAGATAACCTTTTGGTAGTCAGATGGGTGCCTTTTTACCTCTAATAGAAGCTCAAGCATCTTTGTATCCACCTCACGCTTCCTAACATCGTACTCTGCATTACGCTCCTTCTCCCTAGACTCCAACACCTCTAACAAACGATTCTCATGTTGAAGTAACGCTATCTCCATATCTTTTTTTGTAGCATTACATTCACTAACCATCTTATAGAGTTTTTAATTTACTAAGGTTTGCTACGTGATTGTCGTACTCTTTTTTCATTCTATCTTCTTCAGCCTTTAACTCATTTGCACTTTTAGCCTTGTAGTTAATTTTACCTTGTTCGGCCTTCTTCTTCTCTTGTAAAAGCTCATCAGCTGTTAACTCACGTACAATCAATTTCTTTGCACTAGTAGGGTCAAGCTTTGCCGCTTGTAGAGCTGCACCAGCTTCTGCCTCGGTCTGATAGAATGTTTCTAATACTTTTTTAGACATATTATTTGATTTTACTTAATAAACCTTCGTTAATTTTGCTAAAATCCACATCAAAACCTTCTGTCATCATAGCATCAACCTCTTTGAGTACCTTAGACATATCCTTACCCTTTTCTTTCTGCATCTTACCTAATTCATATTTAGCAAAAGATACGTCATAAGTAATACTATCTAAATAATCAATAGCCTTTCTAATACCCAAAAACTCTCCCAAATTTTCAGCCTTTGATTTATCTAATGTTTTTAACTTAACAGCTATTTGCTGTATTTCTTCGTATGTTAACCTTTCCATTGACATAGTTTTTAAATTACATTTGTTTAATAAAAACAAAACTCCAATCAGCTGCCATTACAGGGCTATTTACAATAGCATAACCTTGCAACTCATAATCATTGTCTGAACTTGGAGAAAGTATCGCAAAAGCGTTTGGCTGGTCTCCTGTTGTTGCCCAGTTACAGTCACCAGAACCACGAATAGCTGTTGTTACCTCCGCTGTACCATCAACGTCATACCACATAAACTCTGCAAGATCATTTCCAGCGTCACCGATACGCAATCCTGTAGTGACCTCATAATCATATCCACCTGTTAATGTAATACGCCCTATGTTAGTAATTGTATCTAATGAAATCAAACTTAACCCATCTGCCTGAGCGACAATAGTATTAAATTCAATCCTTGTGTCTACAGCTATTGAATCATTTGACGATGAACGACCCATCAACATCCAATCCTTCTCTGTTTCAGCAGGCTTTAGCTCAAACCATGTACCATCTACACTACAAAAGAAAATTGAAGTCTTTAAGGTTGGCAATGTTATAGCCTCATTAATACCCTGACCCAATGTTTCACCACTGGCAGGGAATATCTGCAATGTCTTCGCGCCATCATTTTGCACAATACAAGAATGCCCAGCTAAAGCAGCAGGCAAAGTGACTGTATCGTTATCATTTGCACACACAGATATCTGGTTATATTTAGCTGTTAAAGGTTGTTGCCCCTGTGTTTGGGTTGTAGAAGCTGTAATACTTGCGGCATACGAGCTACCCTGTGCAGGGGCCGTTGTTGCGTTGAAATTTACTCCACTCATATTTGTATATTAAATAGTAAACCAATTAGAACCGTCACTATATAGACGAATAACACCATAGTCCACTGATATCGGTATAGTAGCCGTACCATCAATAGTTTCTGCTGCGTTACCGTCAATTGTAATATTATCTGTTCCTGCGTTACCTGATTCATCTTTAATTATTAGCACACGACCTTCCATACCAGATGCCGCCATTAATGTAACAGTGTCTCCGCTGGCTGTAATACCAGTTTTAGCGATGATCATATCACCTGCAACCGCTGTATAATTACCTGCCGCTGACGTTGTACGATTCCACTTCTGCCCTCTCTCAATTTTAACCTCTCCAGAACCTGCCCCTAACACAAAGTCAAATGTATCATGACGTGCTGTTCCATACTGTGTATTGTCTGAATCTGGATCTGTGTTAGAGAAGTAGAAAAATGTAGGATCTGTCTGGAATGTATCCATGTCATGATCCTTTAATACATTTCCACCAGAAATCAAGGCAACTACATGGTTACCGTTACCGTCATTGTCACCAGCTACTAAACTCATTCCCTCGTCAGTATCATAGATAATACCTGCACGAGTTGCTGCTGTACCTAAGAATTGCAAACCTGCCGCTTTACCTGGTGAAGGCCAGAATGGCTGACTTGTACCCATTTTTAAACGAGCATTCGCAAGAATGTTTGATGCCGATGTATCCACTGTGAACACATCACCCGTGTCGCCATCCTTTCTTACCAAGAACGCCTCAGTGTTTGTGTCATCTATAATCAATTGACCGTCAATTGTCCCAGGAACTAGTCCCGATTGTGGTCTAAATGCCATATAGTTAATTATTTATTTCTTTAAACGTTTGTATATCCTACACCCTTAACCGTTAACGCACCTGCCACATACGCAGTTACATCAAAATTTAAGTAATCTAGACCGTCTGTATTAACCGTCAACAACATTGTGTCGTCTGTACCTGTCAATACAATACCTGTATCTCCATCTTTTAGCGTCGCATCTTCGTAATCATACATGCCTATCGCGCTCCACGCATTTGTAGGTGAAGCCGCTGATGTAAATGTAGGGGCTGTGATAACCGCACCCTTACACAATACAGTCAGATCCGCTGAGCTAGCAGTCGAAAGCTCTATTGTAAGGTGACGATACTCTGAAACTCTCATTACCGTACCTGCTCCAGTTGCTGCAGCTGCACTTAAAAATGTATGCTGCTTTGGTTGTCTTGTTCGCATATATAAATTTATTAATTCATTAAAGAAGGAGGGTGGCACGTTACCACCCTACAACCCTATCTATTGTGATACCCAGCATTTCAGTTGAAATACTATCTTACCAGCAACCACGCCAGCGTCCAATCCCCCTCAGTTTATTTTAAGTCTATGTAGTACCGTTTGAAGCAATTACACCGTTTGGAATAGTAGCCCCTGTAACTTGTCGGAACTTAGCTTTCGCTAAAGAAACGAAGTTATCTCGCACTGAAGAATCTACCACTTCTAACTCTAAGTCATCTACCATAACATTTAAGAATGGAGTATCGTCAGAAATTAAGAACCATGATACGTCAGAACCAGCTGTGATTCCTGTACCTGCTGAAATATTAGCCCCTAAGAATGGAGACTGTTTCACTCGGATACCGTATTTAGATAATACGTAGTTAATGTCGTTGTTCGCTGTACCAGCTTTAAGCACTGAACCTGTTTGTTCTGTAGCCTCTCGGTATAACGCCGTAGGTACTAGTAGAACCTTTGGTTCATATGCACCGATAACTCCGTCTTGATCTTTCATTTGTGTCAACGCGATGATAGCTTCTTCTAAAGCATCTGCGTCTAACGCTGGAGTGATCAAGTTATCCAATGTAGTACCGTCCAATAATGTATGAGAATTGTTGAAGATTGATGTACCTGTGTATGTTGTAGCTGTTGAAAATCCAGCACGGAACGCTTCCATCCCGAATAATTCCATAGATTTATATGCCGCTTTACGCATATTAGAAAGAATCTTAGCAACCGCATAATGCTTACTAGAATCTCTTTCGAAGTTGTCTGGTAATGTTTCAGAACGTGTATAGTCATTCATTGTGAATGTCTTTGCATCTCCTGAACGAGAATTTACCTTGTTAGGATCTTGCTCTTCACCTGTTTGCTTAAAGTAACCACCGCCACCGAAAGGAGCTTCAATGAATGAACCGTTTTCTGGTGTGATTTGTCTCATGATCATTCCATCTTTTACCGAACCGAAGTCTGGAGATGAATATAATCGGTAATCCGAATCAGCCAACATTTCGTCGATAACTGTTTGTACCAGATTACCACTTTGACCTGAACTAGCCATATGTTATTTTTTTATTTATTAAACTTAAACTACTACGCTGACATAGCTAAATTATCTACGTCAACTCGTACGTCGATTGTACCTGCATCTGCGTCGAAACCTTCAACGAATAATACTCCGTTTGTTGTATCATTTTCGTCTACAGTCTGATAACTAGAATTTACATCCATAGTAACCTTAGTATTCAAAATTGAAGTAGCCAAGTTTCCTGATGTAGTTGCTGGACCTCTGAATGTAGTATCTTGCGCGTCGAAAATTAAGTATCGACCGTCAGCTGTAGCTGTTACCGCTGATAAAATTTCAGAGATTACTCCGCCCCAGTTGTCAGCGTTACTAGCACCGTCTGCTGGAATTTGATAATACTCTGCGTCTCCCGCTGTGTCTTGGATTAACCATTGCCCTACTTCTGGAGCTGTCGCACCTGCAACTAAACGCACTTCTCGTACTCTAGCTGTTGGGTTCAAAGCATGAAATGGAACTGTTTGATTTGCCATATTATTTTTTAATTTATTAAAAAAAGGGTAGTCAATACCCTATTTATTCTTTACTTTTGGTTAATATTCCTGAAATGCTTCAAGATATTAGCCTGACCAGCAGATAAAGTTTTCTTCTCTTCGAAGTTCTGAGGTCGCCCACCTCCCTTTAATCCACCTTTTGCCGCAAATTTCTTAGCTTCACTCTTACGTACCTTCTTCTCTATATCGTTCTTGTACGCTACCGAGTCCGCTAAAATCTCCGCTTTCTTTATATCCTCTTGCAAACTGCCAGTACGTCGTACCGAGTTCTCGAGATGGTACTTCACTAACTCAGCTTTATGAGGATCGTCTGTAACCTTCGATATCTGGCTGTCCAGCTTATCTTGGTCAACTTTTTGCAAAATTGGATTAAGTTTCTCGTCCAACATTGAGGCGATCTTACTCTCCATGTCAAAACTTTCGTCTGACGTTGAGCTACGCAACTCCTCATTCTCTTTCTGATACTCCTTACGCTTACCGCGCTCGTACTTACGGGTCTCACGCTCTCGCTCAAGACTCTCTTGTACTTTCTCCAGCTCCGCCTTGTATGGATTATCCTCTTGTTTTACATCGTCTTCGACGCTTTCGATGCTCTGACTGTCCATTTCTGTCCCTGTGGTTGAAGTCTCCACAGCTTCCTCTTTTACTTCATTCGACTTCTCGGCCAACATATCGTTAATACCGTTTAAGCTTACTTCTGACATAACTTTTGTACTTTATTTTTTAACGACCATTTAAGGAGATTGTCGTTTCTCCATACACTAATCAAAATATTCTTCGAACTTCTCTAAACTCTCAAAGTCACTGTTACCGTTCCGAATAGTCGTCTCTATCGTCCTTATCATATACAACGAACCACGATAAAACGCGTCCTCCTCTTTCGTCATATTCGTCACATTCGTCTTCGTTAACTTCATTATAACATTTCTCTTATGCTTCTGCAAAATATACTTTAACAAACGGTTCTTATATAAACTCTTACAACCTGTCAAATAACTAGTGTCATTATATTCCTGCCTCTTAAAATCATCCTCTAATAACACGCCCTTAACTAAACCCCTCATCAAAGTCTTCACTATAAAAAGCCTTAAATATTTCATACCCTATATTAACTCACTTATATTAGCACCCTGTGTCACTGCCTGCTGCTGCTGTTGCTGTGGCATCGGTGACATCTGTTCCGCTAAC
>Ga0208012_1000575_pt1 | contig 12132 bp, 20 predicted proteins | sample 15BtaG_FD_184090 | JGI IMG/M metagenome (GOLD analysis project Ga0208012, IMG submission 184090) | Marine viral communities from the Subarctic Pacific Ocean - 15B_ETSP_OMZ_AT15312_CsCl metaG (SPAdes) (version 2) | ecosystem: Environmental > Aquatic > Marine > Oceanic | place: Pacific Ocean... | reverse complement strand
CCCGCCTCCAGGGGGAGAGCATCCGCGTAGCGCAGGAATCGGCCCGCCCACAGCGCGCACTGGTGGTCGCTGCTCTGGGTGGCTGCGCGCACGATTCGGAGGAGTTTGTGGCTCATGAGCGAACCGTAGCAGGGCTCATTGCGAACCGGTTCGCTTTGAATTAAGGTTCCGGCATGAGTGAACTGCCTGAGAAGATCCGCTGCCTGTTCGACTGGTGCCTCGTGCGCGTTCTCCCCGTTGAGGGCCAGACCGCCGGCGGCATCTTCCTCCCTGACCAGCGCAAGCGCGACGTGCTCAAGCGCGTCACCGTTCTGAGCGTCGGCGAGGGCCCGTACCTCATCAACGGCGAGAAGGTGGACCCTCCGCTGCGCGAGGGCGAGGTCGTGCTCATCCACAAGGCCGCCGGCCACAAGGTCTACGAGGACCAAGAGGACTTGCTGTTCATCAAGGCCGGCGACTCGCGAGCTGTGGTCGGATGAGCGACCATCCGGACTGGCTCGTTGCGCTGCTGCCGCTCGCGGAGCGGTACGTCGTCGCCTTTGAGGTGCTGGCGGAGGCTCATCGCGCTGCCAACGAGGCGAGCGCGGCTGACCGGTTCCTTGAGATCAAGAGCATGTTCAACGCCGGCGACCTGACCGAGGAGGAGTTCAACAACCTCACGGCGTCCCAGGTCGTCATCCACCCGTTCCCACCGCTCCCTGATGGCTCGTAAGAAGCTCGACGGCGAGACGGTGCATCTGTCGGTGCGCGTCAAGAAGGCGACCGTCGAGCGTATCGAGGAGGTGGATGTGCCTGTGGACGAGCGCCTCTCCAGGGAGCCGTCCCTGGGCGACAAGGTGCGGCACGTCCTCAAGAAGGGGTTGAAGCGATGAGGATCAACACCGACTTCGGCCTGGCGACCGACCCCCTCGAGTTCACCATCCCGCCCGAGGCGTTCCTCGCCCTGGAGGACGCCATCCACCCGGCTCAACGCTTCCAGTCCAAGTCGCACCATGACGCCGGGACGCAGACCATCGTGCTCGTGACCCCTGACTCCACGCGGCGCAGGGTCGTCGTCTGCATGGGAGAGGAGTCATGAGCGCAGCCAACCGAGGGGCCGTCCGCAACGAGCGCGACTTCTACGAGACCCCCCAGTGGGCCGTCGGCGTCGTCCTCGACCGGGTGCCCCTGCCGTTGAACGTCATCGACGCCGGCTGTGGTAGTTGGGCTATTGGGCGGGAGCTCGTCGCGCGGGGGCATTCAGTGGTCGGCTACGATCTGGAAGCCCCCCCGTCCCCCAAGGGCGCCCTCCTCATCACCGACGACTTCCTGACCCGCGACATCGCTGCGCCGGGAGCGGCGGTGGTGATGAACCCTCCGTTCAAGCTCGCGAAGGAGTTCATCCGCAAGGCGAACTCCATCACCAGTGGGGGCACCGTCTGCGCGCTCCTGCGCCTCGCCTTCCTCGGCTCGTCCACGAAGCGCATCGACCTCGTTGGTCCCGGCTCCACGCTGCGTCGTGTGATCGTCATGGCCCGCCGCCCCTCGTTCTCTGGCGACGGCAAGACCGACGCGACCGACTACGCCTGGTTTGTTTGGGGTCCTGGCGAGGGTCCGGCTGAGATCGAAGTGGTGCCGCGATGAAGGCGCTGGTCACCGGAGCAGGAGGCTTCATCGCCTCTCACCTCGTGGAGCACCTCCTTGGGGAGGGCTACGACGTGCGCGCGCTCGCCCACTACCGAGGCGACGGCAGCATCGGACACCTCGACTCCGACTGTGAGGTGGTGCGCGGCGACATCCGCGACGGCGACCGCCTCAAGCGCATGACGCACGACGTGGACGTCATCTTCAACCTCGCCGCCCTCATCAGCATCCCGCACTCGTACGCGAGCCCGAGCGACGACACGAGCCCCGCGAGCGCGGCCGGACAGGAGTACGTCCGCAACGTCCATTCCTGCCGGGTCGTCGGATGAACCCGCAGCACACCGAGATCATGGACGCCCTCAACACCCTGATCGAGGAGATCCTGGCGGACGACAAGCCGCACAAGTCGAAGCGCGCCGGAGCTGTCGAGATCGCCAAGGTGCGAGTCGCCGCGATCACGCTCCCGCCGGAGAAGATCGAGCCCTTCGAGATCAAGCTCCGCGCCGACCGCCCAGGCGGACCGGGGGCCGCATGACCTACGAGAGCATCGTCTTCGGGAACGACGCGGCCTGGGGCGGCTGGGGCCAGTGCCTCGCGAACGCGAGCGTGGTTGTTGGCAACAGCAGCAGCATCCTGCTAGAGGCGGGCCTCTTCGGGACTCCCGCCGTTCTTGTCGGAGCGCGCCAGGAGGGGCGGGAGGTGCCGAGGAACGTCATCGAGGTGCCCGCCGACGTGCGCTCCATCCGCGAGGCTGTCGAGTCTCAGTTGGTCGTGGGCCGCTACAGGCCCGACTACACCTACGGGTTCGGCGACGGAGCGGACAGGATTGCCTCCATCATCAAGGAGTGGCTCGATGCGAAGTAGCGTGCTGCTGCTGACGCTGCTCCTGGCGGCATGCTCACCCTGCGCCGACCTCGCCTCCAAGGGCGAGGAGTGCGGCGATGACGCAGGGCTCTCAGTTGCTACTTGCGAAACCGCGAGGCGACGGGCCTCACTTCCGGACTCGGGACTGACACTGGAGCAGGCGGACTGCCTCTTGGCTTGCGGTGCCGAGGGTTCGTGTGATGAGTACTTCGACAGGATGTACGTCTCGTGCGTCTGCGAGGAGAGGTGCGGTGTGACATGCCTGTAACGATTGTCGCTGAGGGCGGCTGCGAACACGCGGGCTCTCTGGACGAGGGTAAGCGCATCATCGACTTGGCGCTCGAGGCCGGTGCGGACTTCGTGAAGTTCCAGCTCTACGACGTGACCGAGCTCGTGTCGAAGCGCGCGGACCCGGCGCAGTGGGAGAAGCTCGCTGCCCTCGAGATGACCCCGCACGAGGCGTCGCTGCTGGTGGCGCACGCTCCCGGCAAGGTGGCGTTCTCGGTCTTCGACCACCGCTCGCTTGCGGTCGTCAACGAACTCGACGTGCCGTTCATCAAGCTCGGCTCCGGGGAACTCAGCGATTTCCCGCTCGTCCGCGCTGTGGCGGCACTCAGGAAGCCGACCGTCCTGAGCACCGGCATGCACGACGACCAAACTGTCTGGCGTGCGGAGGCGACGATCGCAGCCGAGGATGGCTGGCTCGACTACCACAAGCACCTGACGCTCATGCACTGCGTGTCGGCGTACCCGGCCTCTGGCCCGCTCGACATGGGGCGCATGATTCGCCTGGATGCCGGCTTCAAGGTCGGCTACTCCGACCACACGACGACGCCGATGGCGGCCCAGATGGCGGTGGCGCTCGGCGCGAGCATGATCGAAGCGCACGTCACCACGGGCAAGGGGCCGGACGCGGAGATGGCTTGGAGGCTGGACGTCGCAGACTCTGGCTGGCCCAGCGTCGAGGACCACACGCAGACCCGGTTCGGCGGCTACGTCCGCTGCGTCCGCGCTGCCGAGGAGGCGATGCAGCCGCCGGGAGCGGTGGGTGTGCCCGAGTGGGGCGGCGACCCGCTCAACGTCAAGGAGTTCGACACGGCCCGCTCCTCCCGTAAGTCCCTCGCCGCCGCCCGCGCCGTGCTGCGTGGCGACGTATGGACCGAGGACAGTCTGACTTGCATGCGTCCAGGGACCGGCATCCCGGCGGGCCGCTGGGACGAGTTCATCGGCAAGCGCGCCGAGCGCGACTACGACGCGGGGGAGTTGCTGCGATGATAGTCATCGGCAGAGGCGGACATGCTCGCGCTCTCGGACTCGACACGTCGGAAGCCATCAACTCGGACGAGTGGCCCGCCTTCTTCGCGGACTGGCGGCTCAACACGGATGACGACTTCCTCAACAGTGCCTGCGAGGTCGTCGTCGCCATCGGAGACAACACCGCTCGTAAGAGGGTGGTTGAGATGGTCGAGACGGACGGGGCGAAGGTGGTGGGCAAGCACAACGCTGCGCTGTCGGGGTATCCGCCGGCGGGCCTGCAGCAACAGCCGGGGTCGATGGTCCTGTTGTCCAGCCAGGTCGGCGCGCACGTCATCTTGAACACGGGCTGCATCGTCGAGCACGACTGCCGAGTGGGCGACTTCGTCCACATCGGCCCCGGTGCGGTGCTCTGCGGCACGGTGACCGTGGGCGAGGGCTCATTCGTGGGCGCGAACGTCACGGTGCTTCCTGGCCGGGTGATCGGGAAGTGGGCGACGGTCGGAGCTGGCGCGGTCGTCACGAAGGACGTGCCTGACGGGGAGACGTGGGTGGGCAACCCTGCTCGCCCGATGAGGTCGGGGGCGGACCCGCGAGCCCTGGCTAACCACCTCTCATCCAGCGGACACACTCAGTCGTCCCTGGCTCGCGAACTTGGTGTCAGCAAGTCGATGTTCTCCCGATGGGCTACCGGTGCCTATAACCCATCCTTGAAGTACGCCACCGCGATCGAGAGGCTCATCAACCTGCCCGCCGACTGGTGGGTTGACAGAGGCGGTGACCATGTCGCACGCTAGCCCCCGAGCGGAGTCCAGACATACTTCCACCCGGGCCGCTTCGGCGTGTCGAGTTCCGTTGCCGGGTGGTGGGCAGGCGTCGATTCAGTCGAGGCCGGGAGCGACTTCGATCCTCGCGCAAGCGGGAAGCCTCGGAGAGCTCTCGGACCCTCGATCTCGGCTGTCACGGGGGCGGGCAATCAATATGACCCCGTTCGGACGCTGCGCGATCCCCGGCGCAGGTTCCCGTGACAGTACCTCCACCGTGAAGGCGGTCAGCGGAGGACCGGTACGGACGCCCGACTCCCGGTGGCGGCCCACAAGGACCGTTAGGAGGGGGTGCGCCACAGGTAAGTCAGGGCGGACCCGCTCGTCATGACCAACAACAACGGAGACGACAAGATGAGTACGGAGCGTGTTTTCAAGCAGCCCATCAAGCGAGTCCTCCTCGCCGCCATCTCAGCCCCTGGGCACATCACGGAGGCTGCCCCCGTTGGTGGGCACGTCACCTACCTGGGGGAGTCATTCGTCGTCTGCAAGGGTTGGTTTCGGCGTTGGCTGGAGCCCACCGGCCAGGTCGCCTGTCCTGTCTGCGACAAGCCGGCGGGCATTGCTTCTGACGTGGACTGGGGCGCACCGGACCTGGTGACCGGCGAGAAGCTAGCCCCCGGCGTCTTCCTAGCTACCTGCTGCACGTCGTTCATCCGGCCGACCAAGTCGGGCTGGCGGGTCGCGAGTTCGACTGACCTGTGATCGGAAACGAACGAGTCCTCGCCCTCATCCCCTCGCGAGAAGGCAGCAAGCGCCTCCCGATGAAGGCGCTCCGCACCCTCGGAGGCAAGCCCCTCATCCTCTGGAGCGTCGAGTTCGCCCAGGACTGTGGGCTCGCCTCCGCCGTCGCTGTCTCCACGGACTGCGCCGCCACCGCCATCGTCTCCTCGACCTTCGGGGCTCGCGTCATCCCGCGACCAGCGCCCCTGGCCGGCGACCTCGTGCCGATGCGTCCAGTGGTCGCCCACGCGCGTACGTTCTTCCCTGACTGCCCGTGGATGCTCCTTCTGCAGCCGACCTCGCCCTTCCGCAAGCGAGGCGCGTTGATCACCCTCGCCTCCCTGTTGGAGTCGTCCGGACGCAAGCGCGCCTGGAGCACCGGCGCGGACGGGCGCCCTGACGGCGGCTTCTACCTGCAGCACATCGACGCCTCGCACCTCCCTCTCGCGGACAGCGCCGGCGGGGATGACGCGATCACCATCACCGTGGGACATCTGGACATCGACACTCAGGCAGACTTCGACCGCGCCAAGGAGACGCTGTGAAGATCGGATCGAAGATGGACACCTCGGGCTTCCGTGACGAGATTCAGTTCTACGGAGGCGACCGCGTCCTCGGCCTGCGCGAGATCTGCGTCTTCGGGCTGGGCGACGGCTCTTCGCTACAGGCGCTGCTCGACTACGAGACGGAGGCTGGGCCCATCGCGGAGCACATCAGGATCGTCCAGGTGCTCGAGCCCGACGACGACGCCATCAAGGAGTGGCTCCCCACGGTGGAGGGGAAGTACGGGTTCCCCATCCAGATTCACACCGGACCCGACGCCTTCCGCCTACGCTGTGGCCGGCGTCGAAGGGGACGCCTCCGAAGCCTTCGACGAGGCGCAGGAGTACTCGCAGTGGGTGGACGCGCACTGTACTCGCGCACTGCACGCGGTCCTGACGGCGCCGGGGATGAGCGGCGAAGAGCGCCTGCAGCAGAGTTGCTGGACGCTGTTGCGCGCCGCTCAGACGCTGGAGACGCTCCTGCGTGAGGTCTAGTACTTCTTTTTCTTCTGCTGCCGCTTGTCAACCTTGGTGTCCTCGCGGTGCGACCGGACCTCGCTGTCCATGCTGAACGCAGCCTCCTGCTTGCGGTTGCTCACCCTGGCCCTGCGGAGGGAGTTGTTGGCGTGCTGCGTAGAGCCCCCAGAGGAGTGCTGCGTCGAGCGACGCCCGTTCTCGCTGAAGTCCTTGCCGTTGTACTTGGGCATTCTGTCTCTCCTTGCCTGATTGCTCTTGACTGTGCCAGATTCTCCAACACTTGAAGGAGTGTACTCATGCTGGACCTCTCTCTGTCGGTGAAAGAACTGAAGAAGCTCATTCCCGAGTCCCCCCTCGAGGTGCTGCTGATGGCGGTCGCCGCCGAGGAGTTGTGCGAGACCCCGCGCCGCTCGCTGCTCAAGCGCCTGCGCCGGGAGATCGACTCCCGCGAGCCCGCCCAGAGCGAGGTGATCGAACTGGAGGAGGAGCGCGCCCGCGAGGACGACGGCACCTTCCAGGCCGACGACCCGAGCACTCCCTACGTCGATGAGGCGTGGGAGCCGCCCAAGACCACCGAACGCGCTCCTCGCCGCATGTGCGGAGCACCCAACACGACCCACCGGAGGGGCCCCAAGTAGATGAGCTACACCGACGCAGACAGCAAGAGCAAGTTGACCAACCGCAAGAGCAAGCCGCTCAAGCGCGAGGAGATCGACCGTATCCTCGGCAATGGCGAGGTCTTCCGCCGCTTCGACCGCTACAGCACTACCGGGCGCACTGCGAAGGAGGGTCCGATGAGCGACACCGCCGCGCTCGAGGAAGCCATCGAGGACGTCTTTGGTGGCGGGCGCACGCGGGGCTACCGACGCTTCGCCGCTCACGCGACCGAGCAGAACATCCTCCGCATGAAGTCGCTCCGCAAGGGCAAGGCCGCCCCCAACGACGTCTACCTCGGTGACGAGGTCAACGTGCGCCAGCGCGTGCGGAAGATCGACGACTCCGCGCAGCTCGCGCAGATGCTCGTCGCGGAGTACCAGGGGCGCAACGACAGCGGCGCTCCGCGTCCGGAGGTGCTCGGCATCATCCAGGCGCGCATGTCCGAGGTCGACCGCCCGGTGACCGAGGAGGGTGTCGCCAGCGCCGACGAGCTCAAGGCCGCTCTGGCGGACGACTGATGGGCGCGGTGTCTGACGGTGGCAAGGAGCACCAGCGTCAACAGGTGATGCTGACGCTGCTCGCGTCGAGCCCCGGCTTCATCGAGCGGTACATGGGCAACCGCCTCCTGGGCTCGACGCCCGAGGCAGCGGCGCTCGGGGCCCTCTTGAGCGGGGGGCTTGCCGCCGAGCACGTCCTCCAGTTGCAGGGCGACAAGCACGACCTCGACACCGCTCGCGCCCAACGTGGGGTCAAGGCTGTCGCGAAAGCCCTCGCCCGGATGGTTGAGGCGAACCTCGACCGCACCCTCGGGACCATGCCCACGGTTCAGTAGATGGCGACGATCAAGGCGATGACTGCGGAGAGGTCCCAGCGCATCGCTTGGTGGCTCACGACCCGCGACGAGTACGAGGACTTTGAGGTCTTCGCGGAGAGGTACATCAAGGTGCTCAACCGCCCTGAGACGAGCGGTCATGGTCGCATCGGTTCCTTCGTCCCCTTCAAGATGAACGCGGTGCAGCGCGACCTGTATCTCCGCCTGGAGCAGGCGAAACGCGAGGGGCGACCCGCTCGCTTCGTGGTCCTGAAGGCTCGCCGCATGGGCATCTCTACGATGATCCAGGCGTACCAAATGCACCAGTGCCTGACACGCCGCAACCGCAAGGCGTTCGTGGTGGCTCTGGACCGCACGACGACGACGAACATCGCCGCGATGGCGAAGGCGATGCACGCCAACCTCCCCTCGCTGCCGGTCCCGATGAAGGAGGCTGCGTGGCGCGCGGCGACGAAGGGTGACCCGCACTGCGACCTCCGTCCGCAGCACCGGCGCAGCAACGACAACGAGCTCTGGTTCACGCACCCGTCGGACGAGACGAAGGGCTTGAACTCGCGCTTCCAGGTGGTGCTCGCAGACTCGGTGGATTCGACGCGCGGCTTTGAGTGCCACCTAGCGCACCTGAGCGAGATCGCCTTCTATGCGGACGCCGCCGCGTTCATGCTCCCGATGATGCAGACGGTGTCGGACGATCCCGACACGATGGTCATCCTAGAGAGCACGGCGAACGGCGCCGGCGGGTTCTTCTACGACACCTTCTGGCGGCACTGGAAGGGCCCCGGCGGTCCCGAGATGGACGGCAAGGGTCAGGAGATCGAAGGCGACTGGGAGTCGATCTTCTACCCGTGGCACGCCATGCCGGACTACCGGCGCTCGCTGCCCGAGGGCCTGACCACCGACGAACTCCTCAAGGCGATCCCCACTGAACTCTTCGACATGGTCGATGAGTACGAACTGGACCCGGAACAGACCTACTGGGCGTACCGGTGCTGGGCCGACAAGTGCCAGGCCGACTGGGACCTCTTCCGTCAGGAGTACCCAGGCAAGCCCGAGGAGGCGTTCGCTCACGCAGCCCGCCGCGTGTTCGCCGAGAAGGATCTGGCGATCATCGAGAAGTTCACGGAGAGGTCGAAGCCCATCCTCGTGGGCGACATCATCGACCGCAACGACGACATGGACGACCGTACGCGCATCGCCACCTACTCGGACATGAAGCCCGAGATGGTGGGCGCCGGGAAGGATGGTCCGTTGTGGTTGTGGGAGAACCCGCGCGAGGGGGGTCGATACGTCATCTTCTGCGACCCGTCGAGCGGGAGTCAGACCGGGGACGACACAGCGATTCAGGTCATCGACCAGGAGACGCGCCGCCAGGTGGCTGAGTTCCTGCGCCCCATTAGCCCCATCGAGGCGGCGAGGAAGCTCTGCTTGCTGGGGCTGTACTACAACGATGCTCTGGTGGCGTGGGAGATCAACGGTGTCGGGCATGCGGTGAGCCATGCGCTCATGGCGTCTGGCTACTGGAACCTGTTCGTGCGCGAGCAGGTTGAGAGCATCGGCGACCAGAGCCGGTTCGGGTGGGCGACGAACATCAGCACCAAGCCGATGATGATCGCAGTGGGCGAGGACATCGTTCAGCGCCGCCTGCCGATCATCCGCTCAAGCCGTCTGATTCGACAGATGCGGATGTTTCTGGAGTTCGCGAAGAACGCCACGAGCACCGGCGGCATCATCGCTGGCGACGAGAACTACCGTCGCGTGCGGTGCGGGTCGCCGCCTGGGGAGCACGACGATGCTGTGATGTCGTGGCTCGGCGCGCAGATCGTCTGCGACATGGAGTCGGGGCGGAATGCGTGGGAGGCATCTTCAGGGGACGAACCTGAGCCGCTCCGTGTACCCTCGGGGCACATCGGATCGAACAAGACCATCCACTGGGACGAGGTGGAGGTACACACTGGGCGGGCCGACTCGGTAGTCGATGATGGGCCCATCGGGTCTGGTTGGATCTGAGGAGCAAGATGAAGTTCGACCCCCACCAGTTGCCCCTGAAGGACGAGGACGCGCGCAAGCTTCTCGACCTGGTGATCGACGACGCAGCCACCCTCTCGGGCATGTTCAAGGACTGGGACAAGCTCATCAAGGCGTACAAGCTCGGGCCCTCCAAGGGAGCCGCCGAGGGCAGCCAGGGGATCGCCCTCATCTCCAGCGTCATCCAGTCCTTGAAGCCCTACCTCTTCAACAGCGACCCCGCCGTGTACGCGAAGGCGAAGCGCCTAACGAAGGACGGCGACGAGGACAAGCGGGCGAAGATCACTGAGGCGGCGCTGACGTACCAGTGGGACGAAGCTGGGATGCGCGACGAGGTGGACAAGCTTCTGGACGACGTCCTCATCTTCGGCGCCGCCTTCGCGCGCGTGGGTTACGAGCCCAGTGGCGAGTTCGTGCCTATCGAGGACTACGACCGCGACACGGACATCGACGACTGGGTCGATGACCCTGACGTGCAGACTCTGCGCGACCGCCTTGAGGAGCTCGGCCTGCAGCCGGACACGCCGATGGCTTGCGTGACCTTGAAGCGGTGGAGCCCGTACAACGTGGCGTTCCCGGCTGGGTACGATGAGATCGGCAAGATGCCTCGGTTTGAGTTCCGGCACCTCCTGCCCATCGACATGGTCAAAGGCTCGGACAAGTTCAGGAACACCTCGCACCTCGAGGCCAACAAGGTCATCGCCAACGACGGCAAGGGCAGGGCCGGCTCCCAGTACCAGGCGGGACGTGGTGGCAAGCCGGGTCATATCGAGGTGTGGGAGGTCTGGCACGTCGAGTACCGCAAGCGTCTGGTACTGCGCGACGGGCGCAAAGTCCGGCGCATGGTCCGCGAGATGCACGTCACCTGGCTGTGCGACCAGGCGAACAAGGAGAAGGGCTCGACCTGTACGGTCCTGAAGAACCACATCACCGCACTGGACATGGAGGGCTACCCGGTGGTGGACCTCCGCTTCGCTCGCTGCCCAGACGCCTTCTTCGGCCTGTCGTTGGCGGCTCAGGTCATGCCCATCGCGGAGTGGGTCCAAGAGCTCGTCGTCAACGGCGTCGCTGGCCTGAAGGCTGCGATGAACCTGAAGACGCTCTATAACCCCGACAAGCTCGGGGAGAACGGGAAGGCGCTGCTCGCGGCCCCCTACCCGTCGATGGTCCCTATCAAGGACAAGCTCGGGGTCGGCAACGCTGTCGCCAACCTGGTGATGCCGGCGTTCCCCCAGGAGTTCCAGGGCACCCTGGGCCTGCTCAACGCGCTCATCTCGCGCGTCTCTGGCAGCGATGAGGTGGTGCAGGGCGGTCGCTCAAGCGCGGGCTCCGCGACCGAGGTGGCGTTCCGCGCGTCGGTGCTGCAAGGGCGCAGCCAGTACAACCTGAAGACGTTTGAGGGCTTCCTTCAGCGCGCGTTGCGGAAGGTACTGCAGATCATGCAGCAGTACTTCGAGTCCGAGCGTTGGGTCCGCATCACCGGCGACGAGACGCCTGTCGCCTTCACCCGCTCTGACATCCGAGGCGAGTTCGACGTCGGCGTCCACGCTGGCAGCACGCGCCCGCGCACACCGCAGGACGAGCGCCAGGCAGTCATCGGCTTCTTGGAGTACCTCGGCACTGCCGCGAACGCGATGCAGATGGCTGGCGTGCCGCCCGAGGTTATGGCTTCAGTGTTCGGTAAGGTCGCTGACATCTGGGACCAGAACCTGCCCGCCCTCGTGGACTCATTCGCCTCGATGGCGAGCGGAGCTGTGGCGAGCGCCGCTCCTCCTGGGATGGCGGGTCCACCTCCTGGCGATGTCGCCTCTGGATCAGCGGTTGGTCCCGGTGGCGAGTCGCTGAACGTCCCCGCCGCCGGCCGCCTGCAGGCTGTCGCTCGGGAGGGCGGTCTTCCCCCAGGGGCTGTGTAGGTGGCGAAGCCGCACATCGAGATTGGTGAGCTCCGCAAGTCTGGCCCCGTCGAGGTCGTGGCTGGGCGACTCTCCCAGTTGTGGCAGACACTGACCGGGGACGGGGTGAACATCAAGTCCACGGACTCGTCCCTTCCGTCGGGCGCGCTTCAGGTCTGGAAGTTCGGCCACAACGCGGCGGTGGGCACCTCCTACGAGACGATTTGGATCGTCGGCGGTCTCTACCCCTGGGGGTCGTGGAAGGCGTGGGATGACGCAACCGGCTCGGTCGTGACACTCAAGTCTACCGACGCTGCGGACACCTCCGTCGAGGTCGCGTGGGAGGGGCTCGGCGCCGACGGTGAGCTTGTCTCGGGAACGACGACGACGGACGCTGTGGACGGGACCACGGGCGTAGC
>Ga0208012_1000571_pt1 | contig 12181 bp, 20 predicted proteins | sample 15BtaG_FD_184090 | JGI IMG/M metagenome (GOLD analysis project Ga0208012, IMG submission 184090) | Marine viral communities from the Subarctic Pacific Ocean - 15B_ETSP_OMZ_AT15312_CsCl metaG (SPAdes) (version 2) | ecosystem: Environmental > Aquatic > Marine > Oceanic | place: Pacific Ocean... | reverse complement strand
TTATAAGTTTCCTGTCGTTCTTCCATTGTTCCTTGTGGAACAACTTTGAAACTTTGACCATCTTCGGTCATACAAACCCACACAATACATCCATCAAATCTGCCAACGCCAGTTGTGAATCCTGCAATGAGATATTCCTTGTCCATAAAGTTCTTCACTTTGAGAAGTTTGTTAGAACGATATCCGAATTTATATTCGCCATCTCTCTCTCGTACAATCGCACCTTCGTATCCTTCTTCAAGATATTCGGATTGAAGTTCATAGACATCTTCTTCGTGTGCCGCAAAATCAGTTCTTACAACCTTGACACTCTTACAGGAATCTGCCGTTATACATCTGTGAGCAAAGTCATTCAGTACAGTCTTTCTATCTTTCCACTCGCCATGGGCACTGTAGTTGCCTGCTCTTGGAACATCATACACATGAAATTGCACATTGACTGATTCTGGTTTAGCAAGAAGTTTCGTTGTCTTCACAAGTTTAGTAATCTCTTGGAATGTCTTTCCGTGAATATAGAGTTCTCCATCGAGTACCCAATCCGTTGGTAATATTGTTTCAAGTTCATCAATAATATGCTGGCAACATTCCCATTGCTTACCACCACGACTCATAAGTTTTACAGAATCACCATCCCAATATGCCAGACACCGAACACCATCTAGTTTCGGTTGGACATCTACTGGGTAAACTACTTTGTCTTTTCGTTTATCGAAAGAGCCTGCCAACATTGGCAAGAAAACTTCCTTCTTTGCATCTTCAATCGTCAGACTGTATTTGCCATCAAGTCGTTTCTTGTGCATTGCTTTTGCCTCAAGAACTGCTTGTTCATTCGCAGATGTGGCGTTCGCACGACCAACATTCTTTGGTGTTGCAGTCTTTCGTGATGTCTGCATCTTGCCACCAATCTGTCCATACTCTGTGCAGATGTCTGCATCTTCGGTCCAGATATCCCACTGCACGATTGCGCCAGTTTTGCCTTGGTGGTAGAGTGTTTCTAGTTTTGTCATATTTTCTGTTATTTCTATTTTCATTTTCATTTCCTTTAATGTTGAGTGTTGTAAATCACGATGAAACTTGTTCGTTTGCCTATTCATTCTGCCATCATTCCTTTTAATGCTTTTGATATGTCAGCAACACTACAAGGTTTTCCATTCATTGTTACATTATTCTTTTTTTCTCTCTTTTGTAAGTTCATTGCACCCGGCCTAAGATAATCTTCTACTTCTGATACTTCGTATCCGCCATGTTTTACCCATACACCCCAACACTCTCTTGCATCTTCAATGGGCCATACTTCTACATTGGCATCATATCCATCTTTTCTTTTACTTCTTGGATTGACAAATGGGTCGCCATTAAGATAAGTTATAACTTCCACCATGTTTTTATCGTCTAATGTTCTAAAGTAGATTTCATACGAGGTTTGTTTGTTCCAGATTTTATACAACTTCGTACTCATATTCGTACATCTCCTAATGGCAGACCTTTGATATAAGAATCATCTCTGTTCATATCTTCTCTTATCCAAGTTTCCCACATCCTTCTTGCATCTTCATAGGAATATGCTGTTGTGTTGTCAATCTGACCGTTTTCAAATTCTGTTATTTGTACGGTGTTGCCGTTATATAACATAAAGACCTTTATCCATACTCCTGCATCATCGAATTCTTCACTAGACCGTAGTGCAAATACTGCCTTTGGTCTTTGTCTACCATTTGATGCATTTTTGATTACTGTTGTATCTGGCCTCATGGAGTCAACACCCTTTCATATCCCTTATGCACTAATGCTTTCCACCAATCTCTGGCATTCTGAACACTCATACCCTTCATAGTTTCTTCTTGATTCCATTCATCATCGATATAACATTCGACATCTGCAATGCCTTCGCCACCATTCGGATTTTTATAATCAAATTCACTTTCTCTGATAACAAACACATAATCGACTACTGCGCCTGATATTATATTTCTCAGTTGGGGATTTATACTAGGCACATTCATTCTTGATTTATTCCTAAGATATCATCCTTCAATTGTTCGGGTGTATATGTGCCACTCGCAATATCCGCAAGAATGCCCAACACAAACATGGTGTCACTCGACATCACATTCACATATTCTAATACTTGTTCTTCGGTTATTAGTATTGTTTCTTTATTCATTTTCATTTCCTTTTTCAAAGTAGTTTCGCCAGAATGGATAGTTCTTAGCCGGATATCCCTCATCTCTCTGTTTCGCAATTTTTTCACGCAGGACACTAAGTTCCCGAATAGTATTTCCATCCGTTCTCATGGCCACAATTTCGCCTAAAACGCCTTGAATGATGTTCAGTTCGTTATAAGAAAGTATCAAATTGTGCATACTCGCAGCCATTTCAATCTGCCCCTTCCATATCATCAGGATGTTCTAGTTCATCAAATTCTTCGTCAGAGAACAGTTCAAGTTGTTCCAGATATTCAGGACCAGCCTGCAACTTCGATTCGTTGACAGCGGCACCTTCGCCTGTGAGTTGTTCAATGTATATCACAGAATGTGCAGAGAGTGTTTCCCACTTCTCCTTTGGCACATTGAACACAGTGAACATATTTGGTTCATCTGTAACATCCATTGTGTCGCAATCGTCTGGAAGGTGTGTCTGTGCTAATGTGCCAATCATTGAGTATTCCACAGAGAATTCGTCCGTGTATGTAATCTCGCAGATGCCACTTTGTAGTGTGTGTAGTATTGTGTGTTTTTTCATAGTGTGTATTTTACCATAATTCAGAGTGTGTGTAAAGGGGGTTTGAGAAATCTTTGGATTATATTTTACCAGTCTTTTGGCAGGTTCTGTAGTTTCACTGGTTTGGCCTCTTCCTTTTCTTTTAGAATGGCGGCAAGTATTATTCCGGCGATTATTGCGCCACCTATGGCGAGTATTTTTTTACCTGAGAAATATTTTGATTCATCTTTTTTGGGCATTTTGGCCTCCGTTGTGTTGCTAGGGTGTGGGACTCTTGTATATTCAAAAGTCGTATATACTGTTTAAACCACTTCGTACAGATAGTTCCTAAACTGTCGAAGTGTCAACATCAAGATTCATAATCCGTCATATCGTCTATGTCATCCATCATATTTTCAATAGCACGGGTCAAATCATCTAGAATTGCACTGTGGGTGGGGTGTGTGTGTTCTCCCATAGTATCACGGTAACTTCGTACATCATCATTCCATGACTTACCCAATTCACATAACCAGAGGTATTCGTCATCAGATAAGTATGAAGGTGTGATTAAACTACGCAAATGATTGTACAGTTCTCCACCTTCGTTAATGCATTGTACTTTCTCTCCGATAAGTAAACACTGTTCGATTTCGTTTGCGACATCACGAAGGCCCATGAGCAAATCGGATACGGTTGTTGGTGATGGTTGAATATTCATTGTTGTCCTATCGTTACTGTTGCATCATGGGCCAGTACATCAGAGTGTACTACAGTTGCATCGTTTACGTCAACCATATCGTCATGGGCCATATCGGATAAATCGTCTCCGTCATTACCGTGCCCGGGCGATACGTCATCTACCTTAATAGTGGTAACACCGGCGGCTTTTAGTTCTGGGAATGCGAATACTCCACGGGCCAATCGTCTGTCAGGATTCTTTGCTAACCACCGTGGGTATACGATACCTGTGGATTCGCATATAGAGTAAACCTCTTTACGAGTTAAATTGTCTCTACCGCCAAATCCTTGGTCTACCGCACATGCAATAAAGTTGTTTATGCGGTCTGGCAATGAAATGCGTTTGTTTCGGGTTTGTGGGTTAATGTTCGTCATACTAATTCTCCTTGTATGTCTAGTTCATGTAAAAAGTTCTGGGCGTCGCCAGTTAGTCCACCATCTTCGGTGAACCAAAATTCATCTGGTGACCAGACACAATCGTCTAGGTCTCCATCGTCAATTATAAGTTCTTCGTCATCGTCTATGATGAAATCTTCATCATCTGTTTTAACAGTTGGCGAATGCCATGATTCGTCATCACGGTATTCGTCTACGAGTTCTGGCGCATAAATGTCATGGCCCTCTGGTATGATTAGTTCACCGATAGAGTTGTCCCAATTGGCGACTCCACGGTCATCTAACCACATAATGTAATCTTTCATATTGCTCATTGTATCATAGTTCCTTTGCTTGTCAAGAGTTTTCTACTCGATTATATCCATTGGCGATGCATTCATCCCATCGTTTCTGGCCCTCTTCTCTGGTGAGGAATTCAGTGTCCAAATCACCCATTCCAGTGGGAATGAATTTGGCGACATCATGGTTATAGAAGAATTGTACTTTGTATTGGGGGTCGTTGTTTGACTTGTGTAAACCGTATTCGGTGAAATGGTCGTTATCGAGAAGATTTGAATTGTTCAGAGATTTATGGAAATCGCCATATTGGCCCATAATCATTTTACCATCGTTCAACCAATCCCGAACCAATGTACCATTGTCGTGTACTTCGTCAAGAAGTTTACTGGCTGGCATCCACCAATGTTCTGCTTCAGCATCCCATCGCCCACCATATCGTTTGACATCATTCTTCTCGTCAAAGAGAACAGCCAGTTTATAACCGTCAAATACGCATTCTTTTTCGTACTTGGTATAGGTCTTTCTAAAATCATGTATTTCTTTAGATTTCATAGTCGTTTGTGAATCCTTGCTCGATTAGAGAGTTCCAAAATGTTCTTGCGAGTGGCGTTTCATAGTTCCCATTAATCCTCGCATTATCGTAGGGCCGCCATCCGTGTCCATCATCGATTAACACGATTACTAGATTAGCACCTTGGGGTTTAAACATATACTGGCATCCAGTGTTATGATTGATTAGACAGAAGTCTTTTGAGTGGAGTTCAGTTGTATTCAAAATGGACACGCATTTCCTTCTGCGGATGCGGGTGCATTTTCATCGGCATCGAAGTCCGTTTCAGCATCAACCTTATCATAGAGGCGCATAAAAGTTTCTTTGGTATCATCATCGAAACGGTTAAGGCACTTTGAAAGTGCTTTTTTCTTATCCGAGAAGATTTCAAACGCAGTAATGATATTTACCAATCGGCGAGTTGAGATAATATCGTCAATCGCACCCTCGGCATATGTTTTGCGGATGATGTCAGACCATTTGCAGAGATTTTCTACAAAATCTGCATCAGGGCAACCTGCTTTTGTGAGAATTTTCTTCTCAACAGCCATTGAAGGATATGGTTGTTCTTCAGTGAATGCGAATCGTTCAAGAAATGCTTCATTGACGATACCAGTTCCTGCGAATTTACCTGTATCATCGCCACGGCCTTTTGTATTAGCAGTTGCGATTACGATGAAATTCGGATGAGCAGTTACCCATTCACCGATTTTCTTCAAGTAAACACCTTTACCCTCAAGGACTGGCTGGAGGCACATCATTTTATATGAACCAAGGTCGACTTCATCAAGAAGTAAAACCCCACCAGTTTTTAAAGCAGTGGTCACAGGACCATCTTGCCAAACTGTATTACCATTGATAAGACGGAAACCACCAAGTAGGTCATCTTCATCAGTTTGAACAGTGATATTGACACGATAGCATTCTCGTTTGAGGTCTGCACAAACCTGTTCCACCATAAAGGTTTTACCATTACCCGAAAGGCCAGTAATGAAGATATTTTTCTTCCCTACTTTGACATTCGATTGAATGGTTTTTTTGATATCTGAATAATGACCCCATTTGACGAATTCTGGCGACTTTGAAGGCACTAGAGATTGTCGTTCACCACCGGTCATACCCATGGCAAGGTTCATATCAGAATCGACTGTTTCGACAGCACCCTGTACCACAGGCACAGGATTTGCGATAACAGGTGCAACCTTGACGGCGGCAACTGCTTTTTTAGGTTTGGAAGTTGCAACAGGAGCAGTTCCACCGTCTAATTCTGGTACATGGTATAAACCACGACCAGCACGGCGAGAATCGTCTCGCATAATCCATGCAGGAAATGACATTCCGTGATTTTCACGAAGTTCACGCATATCGTCTCTCGACATTGGCGAGGTCATACCCTCGGATTTTGCGAGGTCGATAAATGCTTGTTGTTTTGGTTTTAAAGTCATATTTTAATTTTTGCTCCTAAATGCAAGTTTTTCGTTCAATTTATGCGGCCATTGTACCACAAATCGTCATAGTGTGCAAGTGACTTCCCCCATTTTCGGATATCCCACTGACACTAGGTCGTCAGTAGCCATATAAGTCCTTTCCTGGCAAGCACTTACACGGCAAAAGACGGCATATCTGCATCCTCGATATTACCCCAAAAACGCACTTTGTGGATAACTTGTGGATAAGCCGGTAAACCCTTGGGGCATAAGGACTTACCGGCAGGCGGCGTTGACAGCGAGTTGATAGCGCGAGAGGGGTGTAAGTGTAGTGGTAGCAAGGGGTTATGGGGCGACTGACGACCTAGTGTCACTAACAAAACCCTAAAACCCCCATTTTGTGATACTGCACCACATATAGAGGGTGATTTATGGTACAATGTGCGTATGTCTATCACTAAAAACACCCCAAAATCCGTAAATATCACTGCTAAATCTCTCCTTGCAAAGTGCATGGCGACCGAAAATATTCGAGTGACCCATGACTCATCTGCTGAAACGGCTGCATTCGATGTTAAAAATCGGGAACTCGTTTTGCCTGTTTGGAAAGATATGTCCAATTCAATGTACGATATGTTGGTTGCCCATGAAGTATCCCACGCATTGCATACGCCATTCGATGAGTGGTTGAAAGCACTTGAGGGTATGAAAAATCCTAATGCATTTAAACAAGTGTGTAATGTCGTTGAAGATGCTCGCATCGAACGAATGATTAAAGACAAATTCCCTGGCGTTCGTAAGGACTTCGCCCGTGCGTATGGCCAACTTCATACTCAAGACCTCTTTGAGTTGAACGGTGTCGATATCGATAAGATGGGTTTGATTGACCGACTGAATATTCACTTTAAACTTGGACTCTTTGGTTTGATTCAAGTGAATTTTAGTGCTGATGAAAAGCAATTCGTTACACGAATGGAAAATACCGAAACTTTTGATGATGTAATTACACTTGCAAAAGACCTTTTAACCAATTGGGAAAATGAACAAGAAGACCAAAACGAATCTGGCGATAGTCAAGAATCACAAGACGGTCAAGAATCACAAGACGGTCAAGAATCACAAGACGGTCAAGACGGTGAAAACGCTGTCAGCCCCGCCGAAGATGGTGCATCTGAAACATCTGAATCAACCGATGGTGCTTCTGATGAAGCATCCGCAATGAGTCAACCAAACCTCGATGACATTCAAGGTGATAGCAAAGACCAACAAGACGGTGAAGAAAACGGTGCTGGCCAAGGTACTGATGAAAACGGTGAAAACGGTGAAGACACTGACGAAAACGGCGAAGTTGCAGATTTCAATTCAATGTCATATGAAGATTACAGTAGCGAAGGAGGCGCCTCTACGCCTAGTCAAACACAATCCGCATTCGATAAGGGTATGCGAGATATGGTTTCAATTGGCACAGGAACATACAATTACTGTGATATTCCTGAATCAATGATTCTTGACAATTGCATCATGGACCACAAAGATATTGCAACTCGTTGGAATAAATTTAATGCAAATGAAAGAAGAACCAGTTCTGACTCATACACCGAAAGCATCAACAAAATCAGAAGTGATTGTGATACATTCATTTCAAAATCAAAAAGCATTGTAAACCACATGGTTTCACAATTCCAAATGAAGCAAAATGCCAACCGAGATGCAAGAACACTGATTTCAAAGTCGGGTATTCTTGACACAACATCAATGATGAACTACCGTTGGTCCGAAGACATCTTCTTGACCAATACTGAAGTTCGTGATGGTAAAAACCACGGTATGATTTTCTTCCTAGATTGGTCTGGTTCAATGGATTCAATCATGAAAGATACTGTAGAACAACTTTTCATTCTTACAGAATTCTGCAACAAGATTCAAATTCCGTTTGAAGTATACGCATTCACTAGCAAAAGCCTGCTTGGTGATGACGAAGATGGCAGTCCAATCAAAGATTTCAGCCAGAAAGTTCATGCACAAAATTCCAAGACACAATTAAATCCTCATAATTTTACTCTACTCAACTTCATATCATCACGAATGAACAAGCAAGAATATAAAATTGCAATTCACAATCTTTACATTATCGCAAACAACGACTACTACGGACCTAGTGCATTCCGAACTTGTTGCACGCCTCTTAACGAAGCAATCATGTGTGCTTTGGACATCGTACCAAAGTTTCAAGAATCAACAGGTGTTGAAATCGTCAATACCGTATTCCTTACAGATGGCCAAGGCCAGTCAATGGGTGCATACGGTGGATGGTCTAGTGCAAAGACAATCGTTCACGACCCAGTGACCAAGAATGAAGTCGTTGTGAGTGATTCAAACCACATGGCTGAAACAAATGCATACCTTGAATTGCTCAAATTGAGAACACAGTGCAACATCATTGGCATCTACCTTCACCCACAAGCAAATGTCAACAATCTTCGATACCGTTTCCTAGATGATGCTGACATCGAAGAATCAGTGAAACTGTATAAAAAAGAAAACTACTGCCTTGCTAGTGAAACCAAAACAGCATACGATGCCATGTTCATCGTTAAAGGCCATATGAATGCGACTGAAGACATCTTTGAAAAGTTAAACGATAATCAGTCCCACGCACAAATGCGAAATGCGTTCAAAAAAGCCGCAGGTGGACACAAACAAAGTCGAGTCATCGCAACAAAGATGGTTGATATCTTTGCGGCCACTGCATAACTCTCTAGAGTATAGACATGACTCCTCTGCTGCCCCGTGTAGTAGGGGAGTTTTTAATTGGAATTCGGCAATCGTTGACAGCGCCGAAACCGCATTATTGGGGGTGCCCTCATAGGGCCCTGCCCAGTGGCATTCAGATTCTATCCGTCCCAGTCTCCGCGGAGATTGATCCATACAGAAGACGCATATATAATTAGGAGGCCCATTATGGCAAAGGCAAAACGGCAGTACGATATGGTGAAGGTAACCTGGGTTGACGCGGAAGAGGTGGGCGAAACCGGGTGGAATAACCTGAAAGCACAACTCCGGTCGGCATCTAAGCCGTGTCCTACTATGCAATCAGTGGGGTTTTTGGTATATCAAGACGAACACCACATTTCACTGATAAGTTCTCTAGGGCCAGACATATGCGGCACATGTGAGAAGATACCGATGGGTTTTGTGAAACGCATTGACAAACTGACAGTCACTCCCCCTAAACCGTCATAATGACAGTCAAATGGCCACAGATACCCTCTAATAAACTCGACATTTCTAATCTCCCACAATTCCCCACATCACCCCATAAATAAACACCAATTTCTCAATTGGCGTTATCGTAAACAAAGTTTTCTAGGATACATTACTACATCTTTTTAGCAACAGCCTGCATTCCTCGTCCTGCACTCCTCACTAATTCGCCACCAACTATTCTGGCATCTCCCTTGTCAACTATTGGCGATTTGATAGGTTTGTTTGAGTGCTTGTCTTTCCAGTACCTGTTTAGATGGTCCACACGGCCTTGCGATTTGACATTCTTTCCTATTAGTTCAGTAGTCCTACCTAACTTTTGAACATTCTGTGGTAATTGCTTTATATTCTTTGGATTGATAGTTTTCAATGCCCTTTGATTGAATGCTTTATTCATCATGGGAAGGCCAATTTCATTTATTAGTTGTATAAATGTTTTCATTTGATATTTCCTGTTGCGTCAATCATAATCGGCCTCCCACCTCCCCTTCCCAAAATTGGCGTCTTTATCCCACTTTCGTTTACCTGCCAATCCCTTTCTCATTATTGATGGGTAATGTTGCCTACGATGGTGACCCCCACCTAACAGGGCCACCTTCCACGCCTCCTTGCCTTTATACTGGTCTGTCCAACTTTTTTTCTTCGGTTGTGCATCGTGCCATTTATCTATCTCTTTTGGATTACCTTCTATATGTTTTCTTCTACCTCTCGCGATGTATGGCGTCCATACCCTCTGGGACACCGTCCTCCTTTTGCCCTTTGCAGGCATGATTGGATTATTCTTTGTGGGTTTTATGCGAACATTGGGTATCTTATCAAGAGGTTTTTGTGGGGTTTTATGCGTTCGTGCATCTTTTTCTGCGTATGCTGGGCCGGGGTCTTGTTGTGGAACAGTTCCAAGACTGATGTCTCGGGCGTCACGGTTTGGATCTCGGATTGGGCCCATCCCCCCTTGGGTTCTGTGTCTGATGATGGCTGTTCGTTCCTTTGTTGCCATCCTATTCAGTTTCTTTTTGAATTTGGGTGACAATTTGGGGTCATTGGCAGCCCTTGCATATCCTCGTTCGGTCTTATAGTTGCTCTGTGCGCTGGCATCAGGAATATTTTTTTCACTCGGCACGCGTGTCTTTCGGGTCATTTGCATGCCTTCGGGCGGTGAGCCTCTGTTTGCAAACGAAGAATCGTCTTTGTATTGAGAATATGCTGGTTCTTTGTCTCCTTTAAGTTCCCATCCTCTGCTACGACCTGCTTCCCTGGCTCTTCTCTTTGCAACTGCCCTTACCCGTCTTGGAGTGGCAGCGATAAGTTCATCCAATTGACAAGCATCGAATATCTCTTCAGTTAGTTGTGTATCTAAATATTGTATAAATGTTTTCATTTCCCTTTATATTCCCCTCTCCATTTGGGGTCATCAAATCTTGTTCCACCCACTTCTGCATCTGTATACTTGCCCTTTTTAAGATTTTGCATGTAATTGTGAAATCCTTGTTCAGTTGCACCCGACTTATCACCAACACGAATTGCATTAAGTCTACTCTTAATCAATTCTACATCATGCACATCAGGTGGGTCGTTCATGTTTTTACGACCACTTGTTTTTTTTGCTAGTCTTTCTTTCTCATGCGCCACATATGCCTTCACTTCAGGAGTTCGTTGGTTCTTGATTTTTGTGAATACCTCATGAGGGACTAGTTTGCCTTTGGCCTCTATGAGTTCTTCAAGTAATTGCGTATATGTTTTCATGTTACTATGTATCAATCAATATTGTTGATGACTGAACTCATGTCCTTGATATTCTGGATGATGTTTAGCCATATGTCTATGCACATCATCAGCAGCCCTTTGAATGGCTTTTGGATGTGGTTCTCTCTTTTTAGAAGTCACATGCACCTGAACACTATACTCTTTATTTTTATGGTCTATCCTGCCTCTTGCGTGTATCTTTGCATGTTTTTCGTGATTGATTGCTTCACCCCATTCATAATGCGAAAGAGTATCAGAACTTAGTGGCGTTTTGAGCATCTTTCCACCATGTGGCTTACTATACAATTCGATGTGTGGATGTTCCCATTTTCCTTTTATGTGTCTGGTTCTTGGATGACCCACTTCAACGTAATCTAGTTTTCTTTTGGCGAGAACTGCCTCTTTGATGAGTTGTTCCCTGAACTGCGCCATCGTGCTACCAATACTTGTTCGTTTACCGGCAGCCTGCTTACCACCCAACCATGCATACCAATCATATTTTGATTTAATATACTTATCTCTACCCTTCGCAACTTTAACTTCAAACAACTTGAAACCATCCTTTTCAAATGGCAGATATTTGTCGTCTAATACCTTTGCACCTAGTTTAGCAGATTTCTCATCCCATCCTGTTATACTGCCATGTGTGGGGTCTAGTACAAACATGCAATACCCCTTCTTCTGCAATGCTTCTTCAATGTATACATTGTTGTCTGCAAGACCATTTTGTAATTCTTCTATATGTTCTTTTGGGAAAGTTTCTGGTGCATCTGGCCAGGCATCATTTATTATTTTAAGTAGACTTCTTTTGTTCAGACCGAATTTGCTCAGATTGTTTGCGACTTGCTTGATGTGCCAGTTTCTAAAGTTGGTAGTGGATGTGTTTATCTTATTCTTTAATGTCCAACCCTTAACGAATGTCTGTCTTTTCTCTGTGATGTATTGTATGAATGATTTCATCGTGGCATCCTCTGGTTTTGTTGCATCATCTGGTTGTTGTTGAATTCGTCATTGATAAGTTCAATTGAACCCTTCTCTGATTTTTCAAATGTAGTGTCATTGTCTTGGTCTAGATGTTTTA
>Ga0208012_1000557_pt1 | contig 12368 bp, 13 predicted proteins | sample 15BtaG_FD_184090 | JGI IMG/M metagenome (GOLD analysis project Ga0208012, IMG submission 184090) | Marine viral communities from the Subarctic Pacific Ocean - 15B_ETSP_OMZ_AT15312_CsCl metaG (SPAdes) (version 2) | ecosystem: Environmental > Aquatic > Marine > Oceanic | place: Pacific Ocean... | reverse complement strand
CATGACGTATTTGTCAGTATGAACTATGATTTCCTCATAGCCCCAAGGTTTTTCAACTATTTTCTTCATCGCCATCATTTAAAATCATGTGCCCATCTGTGTCAATTTTAACAAGTGGCGGATTCTTAACCACCAATTCTTCCTCGTCTGCACAGACAAAATTAAGCCCCTTTAAGACTGGAACAATATCTGACTGTTCCAATAATGATTTTTGTAGAGCCATCATTACGGCTCCTAGTGCTTGATCTGATAATTTCATTTATTTCCATCCTTTTTCTGAAACTGTGCGATTGAAATCGCTTAAATACATATCTTCTGTTAGAGAAGAAAAATTATACTTTGGCTCCCATCCAAGTTTTATTCTTGCTTTCGTGCTGTCACCAAGCAAATAAGGAACTTCGTGGGGTCTAAAATACTTTTTGTTAATTTTCAGGTGTCTTTTTGGATCGCCTAATTCAGCGCATGCCCAGACCTCTTCTAAAAAGTCCTCGACGCTGTGTGTTTTACCTGTTGCGATAACATAGTCATCTGGTATATCCTGCTGGAGTATTAACCACATCGCCTCAACATAGTCTTTTGCGTGACCCCAATCTCTTTTTGCGTCTAGATTTCCCAGTTCGATATAGTCTTGGTGACCCAGCCTAATGTTTGCTGCTGCTAGTGTAATTTTTCTTGTAACAAAAGTTTCTCCGCGTCTTGGTGATTCATGGTTAAATAAAATACCACTTGATGCATGGAGACCATATGATGTTCGATAGTTACGGACTAGGTTGTGGGCAAATACTTTGGCGCAGGCATATGGTGAAGCTGGCATAAACCGCGATTCTTCGTTGTATCCTGCTTCTGGTACATTAGGGTTATCTCCATACATTTCTGAAGAACTGGCTTGGTAAAATCTACAAGTTGGATGTACATTTCTTATTGCTTCTAGAATGCGAAGAGTACCATTGGCTATTCCAAGAACAGTATCCTCTGGAACATCAAACGAAACTCTAACGTGCGACTGGGCAGCTAAATTATAAAATTCGTCTGGTTTATATTTTAGTAACAACCGATAAGTTGCAGAGGAGTCGTTCAAGTCCCAATATTCCATTTTAAAGTTTGAATTGTTGTAAGCACTATTAACTCTTTCTGTACAGATAAGAGAGGTGCGCCTTTTTAAGCCGACAACAAAGTAGCCGGCGCACAACAAAAGTTCCGCCAAGTACGAGCCATCCTGTCCTGTAATTCCACTAACAAATGCGGTTTTCAATTTATTCCTCTAACATTCGGATAGTTTATTATAAACCAATTACAAGTTTTTTTTAAACCTTCTTTTAGTGGTGTGTAGTTTTCTTTTTCCCACCCCAGATTAAGCAATTTTTGGTTAGAGCTTGGCTTTCTGTGCTGTCCAGATGGCTGATCTGTTTGCCACTCTAGCTCACCATCGTATCCTAGAATATCGCATATCATCTCTACGACTTCTTTGATGGAATACTCATCTGTGTTGCCAATGTTGATTGGTTCTGGTTCATCGTAGTTCTCCATAAGGAATAGGAGAATGCGGGCGACATCTTCTGAATAAGTGAACTCACGGAGCGGTGAGCCATCGCCCCAACAGGAGACGGAAGGCACTTTATTTATTTTAGCCTCCCAGACTTTGCGAATGAGGGCAGGAATGACGTGGCTGTTTTCTAAGTCAAAGTTATCGTTCTCGCCATAAAGATTGTTGGGGATCGCGGTGATAAAGTTGCAGCCATATTGTTGTCTATATGCGCGGGACATAACATCAACCATACGCTTGGCGTAAGCATAACCGTAGTTTGATGAGTGCGGTGGACCCATGTGTAACTGGTCTTCTGTGAGGGGGTAGGTTACATACGGAGCGTCAGGATAAACGCAGGTTGATAGGAGCGAAATAACCTTGTTTGCGCCCGAACGATGGGCAGAATATAAAAGCCTTTCATTCAAGTTTGCGTTCTCCATATAAAAGTTGGCGACTTGCTCTGTATTTGCCTTCACACCGCCGACCTTCGCCGCAAGATGGATTATTTGTTTATCGGCAAAACTCTCTTTGTAAAAAGCATTTCTAACCATGCCCTCTAATTGAAGACGATTTGGATATTCTGCTTCTGGAAAGATGCGCTTAAACGCAGACCCCGCCATACCGGTGCCACCCGTGATGATCATTTTGTCCATATCATGCCCCAATTTTGTTTTTCTTTCTTATGTATAGGGCATCACCCCAAGGATGGTTTTGCCACATTACCGTCTCGACTCTTTCAAAACCTAATGGAGCAAGAAAATCATCTATTTCAGATATGATGGCGCAGCCTTTGTAAACTTCTTCTGTGTTAACCTCTGTGAAGATAGCTTTCACGTTTGCTAGACCGTTAGGCATTCCTTTGAGCGCCAATAATTCTGCACCTTGGATGTCTAGGTTTATAAAATCAATAGAATGAAAGTCAATGTTATTTTCAACAAAAATAGTTGAAACTTTCTTGGTGCTTACTTTTATTCTTGTCTTTTCGACCACTGATGGAAACAAGTTCTTATGAAGTCCAAGCTCTAGTAGGGATGATGACTGACCATTGTTTGTAATAATAAAGTCCACCTCTTCATTATCAGAATCTGAGACTGCTGCTGAAATTATCATGTTTTTGTTATCATCTAACCGATTTTCTAAAAACTTGCAAAGGTATGGGTTTGCTTCAAGCCACACCACACTCTCACAGCCATTGTTGAAATAATCATCGTGTTCTTCGGCTACATGAGCGCCTATGTGAAGTATATTTTTTACGTCTAAACCATAGTCTTTTATTATTTTATGATAGGGAATAAGCATTTTATATCTCGTATGTTAGCATTGTTTTTATTTGTTCCGATGTATTATGCCACTCACCGATTGGTATGTAGCCTGACAACTTAGTCATATAAACATTTACATCATTATAGTACAAAAACATCTCTGGGTTAATGTGTTCTTCTAAAAACAAATCTGTGCAATGTAAGTTTTTCAAATGCGGAGAACATATTGCAGCAGTAATTGCAAATGTTCCAACACCCGATGTGGACAAATTTGTAGCAGATAAAAGGGTTGCAAAATCCTCTTGTACCGTTGATGACTGAACTTTGACTCTTGGGTCGGTTGCAAGAGCGCCTATAATCGGATTAGAACCACCTTGAGTTACTACAATCGTTTTATCGTATTGGTCAATTATCGTCTTATAATAAGAAAGGGGGTTCTGGACATAGAATCTGTGGGGGTTATTATTGAATATATCCTCGCCTCGGAGATGAATTACCAAGGTATCATCTGGCATTTTACTGCTTGTATCAAAAGTAAAATTTGGAACAACATAAGTTTGTAGCAACTCTCTCCTGCTCCTGTCTAGGTCTTCCAAATCACAAAAGAAATCACGTTGAGGACCATTGTGAAAAAAGAACCGCGATGAATATTTTCCAGATGGTCCAAAGTTGATGGATATTGGTTTGATAAGGGGGTGCGGTGGAGAGTGAAACTTTATTTCGTTCTCTTTACAAAAATACAAGGCGTTTGAAAGCTGCTGGATATTGTTTCCTAATCTACCAAACCAGCCCGTGATAATATAACCGCTCATTTCTCAAATAACCAACCCTCTGCATAAACATAGTCCAACTCCGTGCTGTGCAAAACCTCTAGTGCGTCTTGAATAGTGGTAAGAATTGGTTTTCCTTTAATATTGAATGATGTGTTGATAAAGACGGGGGCTTCATTTAGCCTCTCTAATTCTTTTGCCAATTTGAAAAACAGCGTGGTCTCGTCATCAATAATTTGCAATCTGCTAGTTCCATCAGCATGTGTAACAGATGGTATTAGGCTTTGCTTGTCCTCTAAGACTTTTGGAGCATATGACATATATCTGTAAGAGCCAACATCTTTATTTGTTTTATTTTCTACGTCAAAAAATAAATGTGCATTGTCTGGTGTTGTTACTGGCGCAAACGGTCTAAACCACTCTCTAAATTTTACTTTTGCATTTAGAACGTCTTTCATTCCCAGAGATGCTTTGCATACAATTGAGCGATTCCCAAGTGCGCGGGGTCCGCACTCTGAATTACCTTGAATAATTCCTATTATTTTTCCATTGCAAACTATCTCGGCTAATTCTTTCTCCGTCACCTTTTTTGCACTGTATTCTTCAACGTATTGTTCCAGCTTATCGATATCTAGAATCGGAACACCGGAAAGGTGGATATCTTCTGGTCTAGTGAACTCAAACCCGTTCTTAGATAGCGTACTAAAAAGCTGACCAAGGGAAAGACCACCATCATCTGGGTTTGGTGGAATATAAAAATTTATATCTCGAAACTCATTTGTCAATCTATAGTTGAATAGAACGTTTAGCGCACAACCACCAGTTAGACAAACATTTTCGGGTTCGTAAAAATCAATCAAGTCGCCAATAATGTCAAGAGAAATTTTCTCAAAGGTTGCTTGGCTCGTTGCAGCAAAGTCATAAGAGATATCACCCTCAAGCTCTCTAACGTTTGCTGTTTTAGACATTAAGTTGGTTACAGACCAGCCCACATTCCTATTATAAAAATCGCAGAAATGTTCTTTCCATTCTTCTCTTTCCTTTCCGTATGCGACAAGACCCATCAATTTACCAGAAATGGCTAAATCTCTGTATAAATTACCTCTATCACCTTTGATTTCTGAACAGGGGTATCCTGTCAGCATGTAAGAGTGACCCAAGTTTATCGGGATACTCTTCATTAGGTGGATTGAATTGTTACTACCCAAATATACGTTGAAAGTTCCATCATTACCACCTCCATCATAGGAGATTATTAGTGACTCATCAAGCCTCGTTTGAAAAAACGCACAGGAAGCGTGTGAGTCGTGGTGATTTTCAACATGAAAAGAGCTTGCTTTTATAATCTCGCGAATAAGGTTATCGTGCTTTGCGCCATCAACCCCAAGAGTACAAGTCTCAAAATCATTGTCTATTCCCCAAAACTCTTTTGCAATTTTCAAAGAGTCGAGTAACACTTTTTTTGCTTCCTCTCTCGATACAGAAGACAAATGGAAATAGCGAATTCTCGTAATCCTTTCAAGTTCTATATTGTGAAAAGCATCTTTGTCTGAATTGTAAAAACTAATCGTGGCGTTGTGGCCACCATAAATTGAAATATGGTTCATGGTATTTCCTTTTTAGCCTCTAGAAGCTGTTTACGCCAATAACTGAGTGTTATCATATCTAAATTGTGTATACCCTTTGACGCTTTTTCCTCTTGCTCATCATAAAATTGTTGTAGTGAATCCTCTGTTACTTCTTGCCAAGAGTTGATAAACATAATAGGCAAGCCCTCAAAGAAACGCATTGAGGGAGAGCGTAGGACGACAGGTATTCTTCCAAGATATAAGGTCTCCCATATTCTAATGCAATCATCTCCGTTTCCGGGCGGTGAAATAACAAATGGATAACACAAGGTCTCCTTCAGATAGTCCAAATGTGTTCTATTGGGCGATTCAACCACTGTGTATGGCTTATCTAAAAAATACTCTAAGCATCTCTGTCTTGCTTGAAAGTTTGTTCTTACGTTGAAATTACAATAAGCCATACCCTTCTCTATTGAGGATACGCGAAAATTCCTTGCTGCAACTAGATTTTCTTGGAATGGTGCGACGTGGGAAAAGTTAGAACTATATTTGCCGTCGCGAGAGGCATTACAAATAACGTCATCAACGTTGTTCAGCCCCAAGGGGACTCCGACTACTTTACAATCTTTTGTTGACTCTGCTCTACAATTTGTTGCAAACCAAAATTTTATCTGCGGGGGTGCTGAATTTATCATTTCTTGCGTAACTGGCATATCACCTTGATGTGTTACAAAAACAGCTTTTCCCAACGAAGCACAAAGTGCCATTTCTTGTTGCCAATAATCAATCTTTGAAAAGTGAATATCAAGCTCATCACACAACCTGACAATGTTATTACCGCATATAAATTCCTCTTTTTCTATTTTATTGGTAAACAAATTATTATTCATAAGATATGTGATGCTCCAAATCTTGATTTTTGTCTATTTCATAAGGTCTCTCTAGGTGTGCATCAATTGCATCAGATAACTCAACCTTTGCATAGTTTTGGTTAGGTACAGCACGATCAATACGGTTCATGGCTATCCTACCAAAAGCAGTATTCTTCCAGCCTCTTTTCAGCAACGTTTTATTACCTGCCCAGTTCATAAACTTTTTAGTGAAAATAATCTCGTCGGTGTTCCAATCACCTTTCATAAAATTATACCAGTTCTCTACCAAGTTTTTGAAAGGTGAGTTTTCTGGGTTTATAATTTGCTTGAATTGTTCTACTGTCCCTACCAGATAACACATTGGATATCTTTGCTCTTTATATGCATCTGAAGATGCAACAACAAATGAATTGTTCTTCTCTGAGATGTTACAGATATCATCAAAATATTTTTGAGACAGTGGTATCATATCAATATCTGAAATGATGTGTAACCCACCCTTACTCAAAGAGGGAAATTCATCTGGACAACTCAGGCACAAAACTCTTGAAACTTGCGATAAGAAAGCTTGATTTCCATTTATGTCATATTCATCAGCAGACAAAAACACGGTATTTGTAGGAGGGTCTATGTCTCTCCTAAAAGTGTGAGTACCATTTTGGGTTTGTTCTAATATTGCAGCATCAGTGGAATTTTGCCCAACAATAATAAGGCTTGTGTTGTAGTTCAGTCGTTGCCAAGCCTTAGTTGTTACATCAATAAAAGAAAAATACTTTTGGTCTAATGTTGTAGAATATACTGATGTATTCGTCATTTATGATACTCCTAGTTCTCTCCAGAATTCATCACTTCTTTGGTCATTTTCATCAAAAACGTCGCCAATAAACTCAGTGCCATTACGAGGAAGCGGAAAAGGCTTTTTCTCAAAGAACTCATCGTGAATTATACAATCACCCTTTACCACAGGAAAGACACAATTTCTGAGAAAATCTTGATCTGTATGATAATAATTGATTTTATTGAAGTTGTTCAACAGTGAATGATAGTTTTCAATTATGCCGCCGTGCGATGCAAACATACCAGCAAGAATCGGGTAATTGCCATGACGGGGATGGTCTCTCATAATATGGAAAGACTTGCCACTTTTTATCCACTCATCAACTGCCGAGCGTTCACGCATCGAAGGTCGCGAATCACAATCTCTGGACAAGAATATTTCTACAGTTGGATCTGCAAAAGATAAAAACCTGTTCATTGAAAAAGTCCAATCCCCAATAACTGAATGGACAACTATTTCAACATTTGGCTTATCCTCTAATTCATAGATTATGCCTCTTGGGACTGTTAGGTCTATGTGAAACTGAGATATAAATTCTGGATATATCTCTTGATTTATTTCCGCGTTCCTAATAGCCCCAAATCCATACTTTCTATCTTTTCCCCAGAGGGAATAAACCACTAGCTTTTTCATTATAAGGCTTTTTGCAAATCAAAATATTTTTTGAAAATAGTTTTTTCTTCCTTTCTCTTCCAATCGCGGTTATCTTTATTGGTACTCATGCCGGTGGGGTTAAAATAGTATAGTCCCAAGGGTTCAGATAATTTTTTGTATTCTGCGCCCTCAAAAGCACACCTCAACCAAAAATCCCAATCTGCGGCGGAACGATAACTCTCATCAAACCAACCATTTTTATCGTGTAGGGTTTTTCTCCACATTGGCATACAATGTGGGGGATTTCCCCGAAGCATCGCATCTTTAGAGAAATTTTCAGCAGGATATGATTGACCATTAGACGAATTATTTTCAAAAGTCTCATGAGGCTTATGGGTTAAAAGATTTTCAGTATATACACAATCTATGTTGGGGTGAGCATATAAAAACTTAGCAAGTTTTTCTACAAATTCTGGTGATTTTCTGTCATCCAAATTTGCATTTGAAATAAACTCCCCTTTGCTTTTCTTAATAGCCATGTTCCAAGCAGCATAGATGCCGGGATCATTATCTAACTTAATATATTTAATGTTGTTTGGATATTTATCTAGCCATGGTTTAATAAGTTTTTCTTCATTATCGGGCGAGTTACAATCTACTAAAACTAATTCACATTTTTCTTCAAATATAGTCTGTGATGTTATGTCTTGCATAAACCCTTCAAAAAAAGCGCCTCCCCGATAAACAGAAGTTATGAAAGAAATTTTTGGAATGTCTTCAACCGCAACAGAATTATATGAGAAAAGCTTTTGCCCCCACACGCTTTCTACAAAGTTGTTATACTTTTTGCCCTCTTCAAACTCTTCTTCAAGCCACTTTTTAAGACGTTTTGCCTCGCCTTGAAGCATTCCATAGTTCTTTACAGCCTCTCTCATGGCCAACTTGCAAGAAGTTGGATTGGGCCATGCCCAGTTCATATCCGGCTCTATTACTCCTTGCCAAACAGCCTCTTGTTGAACGGGCTTTAAATCATAAAGAATTTTACTAAAATGAGCACGCATTTTCTTCTTTTTTGTCTTTTTATCTTTCTTTGGGGCATAAAGAAAATCTTTTTGTCCTCCAAAATCATGAGTAATTACAGGCAATCCAGAATAAGCTGCCTCAAAGAGCGGTAAACCAAAACCTTCACCATGGCCAAAATTAATAAGCGCTTTTATTTTGGGATGAACATAAAGAGAGTGTAATTCTTTTTCGTTTAAATATCCATGTAATAAATAAATCTTACATTTCCTATCTGGAGTGTTCTCTAAAAATGCCTTAAGCTGGTTTTCACTCCACTCTCTGTCAATTTTACTATTCCCTTTTCCAAATAGTTTTACAACCAATCCCACGTTGGGGTCATCGTGGAATTCTTCTACAAACCATGTAATTGTATTTTTAAAATTCTTACGAGGTCCAAATTGTGACATTGCTAAAAAATTGAAATCTGTTTCTAAGTCCAAAGGCAAATTAACCGCTTCCACCTTCTTAACCGGATAATGTACTACTTCAATTGGCTTTTCCAGAGTGAACAAGATCTCATTGCCGGTCTGATCTTTAGCTCGTACAGGAACCTGCAAGCCAGCTTTGGCGTGTTCAGAGATAACTAAAATCTTGTCAGCAAATTCATGACATTTACCCACCCACGCAGCGCAAGCCTTGTCGGTTTCGATACCTGCCGTATAAAGGATGTTCTGTGGGGCCATTTTTTGTAGTTCATTTGGAATTGTAACTTGAAGAGAAATATCAAAGAGGGCAACCTTCGGATTGGCCTGTTGTTGAGCCAACAATGGTTGAGCCTTGCTAATTAAGGAATCAATCCATTTGCGCTCGTCATTGTCTTCAAAAATCCAATTGCTGCCACCCCATGGGATGTTCATTAGATAAATATCAAACAAATCCTCTCGGGAGCGCAAAGCTCGTAAAGCGAACCTACACTGTTCGCCATAGCCAGTTTGTGATAAGGCTGGCCCCCTTACTAAAATTTTCTTTTTCATGCTATTTTCTTCAATGCCCAGTTTTGTTTTCTTTTTCTTGTGTCCCACGACCCTTCTTCATTGTGAAGTTGTGTGAGTATTTTATCCCAACTATCAATAAAATCTTTGAAATTATAATTCTTTTCTACATGTTGGCGGCCATTTTTTCCCAACTCTCGCCTTTGCTTTTCCGTTTTATTATACATTTCTTCTAGAGCTTCTACAACCTGAATCTTTCCAAGGCGGTCTTCAAAGATAAAAGGCACATTTTGACTACCTACAATTGCTTTGCTCACTGGCTCTAGGCCGATGCCGAACCAATTGGTTCCGTCTGTTACCTGCTCTTGGAGTCCACCCGTCATGTTCACAATAATAGGAGTCTCACACGAAAGGGATTCTAATGTCGCCAAACCAAATCCCTCTGCGTCTGAAATGTTGATTGTGCAGTCTGCCATGTTATACATGGCTGCGAGATTCTCAGGATGTAATTTTTCTTTGGAGAACAACACCTGACCACTGTTTAAGCCCTGATCAGCAATAAGTGATTCTAGATTAGATCCAGCAGCATCGCGTGGGTCAGTGTGCATAAGCAAAACAGCCTTGTCTTCTCCAACGCGCTTTAAAAACTCTTTAAACCATAAAATTAAAGTAGCTCCCATTTTTCGTCTAGCATTGCGATTATTCCAAAAAACAATAAACTTGTCAGCGTTTTCTTTAAAATTGTCTTTGCGCAAAATCTTAACCTGCTCACCATCTAGACGTTTAAAAATTTCTAAATTCACAGCATGTGGAATGTATTGGCTCTTAACCGCAGGAGCCACATTTTTTACAATGTCGTCTGTAACTTTAGAGATTGTGGCAATAAAGTCATTACTCTCATACGCTGCACGGTTGAATGTGGGATAAGGATAATTGTCCCATACATGATAATAAATCATAGGAACATTGTGTCGTACCTCCTCTTCAATCTGCCAAAGCCATTGATAAAATCGGGGGTCGGTCATAAACCACACAATATCGGGACGCTCGCCCCATAATGCAGCCCTTACTTGTTCTTGAGTTCCATAGGCATCAACTGGAATAATGGTCCAATCTTCTCCCCACTCTTCCGTTCTAATTGGAGAATAGTTTTTGTGCTTCACCAAGCCAGCGAAAGATATAAATTCGTATCTACCTGTTTTAAGCATCCCTTCAATAATATAGCGTGTCTGTGTACCAACACCAGAAGGGGTGAGTGGGTGGTCACTTATAGTTAAAATCTTAATTTTTTTATCTGTCATGTACAATGTTCCGTCTTAAAAAATGGGCAAGTTCCATACATTTTATGACAACTTAATCTATTTTTTAAGTGTCTCTTGTTAGTTATATTATACAAAGCATTTGTTAAAAGTTTAACCGCATTTTTAGTTTTTTTATCGCCGCTTGTAACTCTAAAGATTTCTACCTTATTTCCTTTCTTTGCTGTGCGTTTCAAAAGGCCAAAGTGAGTTTCAATTTGGTCAACATCTACATTATGCTTTTCGGCAAAGAACTTCTTATAAAGGGTAAGTTGATAAGTCGTAAGTTTCTCAGATTTTCTACGAGCATTCCACCCCCAAGAACATGTCTTCCAATCAATAATGTGATGTTTGCCATCGGGCGTCTTTATAATCAGGTCAATAAAACCTTTAAAGTCGTATTCTTTGTTGGGGAACTCAATGATTCTTTCAAATAATTGTTCTTCTGCTTCAACCACTTCGTACTCGCCAAAGTAATCCTTCAAGCCCTGCATAACCTCTATTACGATCTCTCTGCCCTGTTGTTTGAATTCTTCGATTTGTTTTGGATCTACTTCTTCTAGTTTTTTGAGTTCTTCGTGGAAGTAGCTTTCAAATAGTGCTGCTGAATCGTCAACTTTGTTATCCGGTGGTGCAAGGTCTTCGCACACAGCGTGAACAGCCGTTCCAAAGGTAGTAAAAATAGAATCAGTAAACGGATTAAGTTTATCTTCATTGACTAATTTCCTGTAATGTGGACATTGTGTCCAGTTTTTAAGTTCCGAATAAGAAATGTGTGGCATTTTACCCTCAAAAAAATTGCTTAACCTTATTATACAACACAGGACACAGCCTGTCAAGGAAAACCGCATCTCCACGGGCAATTTTTTCAAAGCCGCTAGCAAAATATTCTCTTAAAGAAGTCGCAGCATAAGGATTAGAAAAAATCCCACTACAATACTGCCAAAGTTTATCATACCCTATCGTGTTTACCAAATATTCATCTAACGCCGGCGTGTAATTTATTTCCGTAAAATCTACAGGGGGCGCCATTCCCCCTTCATACATTGTTATCACATCTCTAAGTTTATTTCTTTTGTTCAAAAATTCTTTTTTTAAAAAACCATCCCCATAAATCTTGTCATAAAAAATTTTTTCATAAGAATGTGCGAGTTCATGAAAAAAATTATCTACAAGTTCTTCTACAAACCCTACACCACTGGATAGATAAATTACATTATCCTTATAATAAGACTTATAATTTTGATCATTTAAAAAAGAAAAGTCACCTATTTTAACAGCCTTAAGGTGCTGGATCGATCGTGATCCGATAACACGACGCAGTTCTGCAACAAGCCAATTCCAATCTGGATGCTTAAACTTGCCCGGGTCGATTATTTGAACCTCTATTCCATGAACTGTTTTAGGTACACGGAGAACAGAGCGCGTTTGTGTTTCTTGCAAGTATTCTTTTAAAGTGCTCATAACACCTTCGCGGCCAAGGTGGCAACCTTTGACCTCTCCCCCCTTATTAAGGTTATATGGCCAGCAATATCATGCTCCTTGAATTTTTCTACTGCGTGAGTCAATCCGTTAGTAGTTTCATCAATATAAACATTATCAATCTGCTCAATGTCCCCCATCAGGACAATTTTTGAATTGTCACCT
>Ga0208012_1000556_pt1 | contig 12392 bp, 15 predicted proteins | sample 15BtaG_FD_184090 | JGI IMG/M metagenome (GOLD analysis project Ga0208012, IMG submission 184090) | Marine viral communities from the Subarctic Pacific Ocean - 15B_ETSP_OMZ_AT15312_CsCl metaG (SPAdes) (version 2) | ecosystem: Environmental > Aquatic > Marine > Oceanic | place: Pacific Ocean... | reverse complement strand
CCGCCTCTCCGGAAGGCTATATTCTTATACGCCTCGTTTCGACAAATACTAAGCTGGAGGACTCGGCACTAGCACAAACACATTTTTTCGTCGACAACGACACCGGTGAAATAGACTGGGCTGTAATTTATATGCGAAACGATATAAGGAAGACGGTCCTAGAACACGAACTGGGGCATGCTTTAGGGTTCTTGCACTATAATCGAATCAATCACCTCATGAATGAAAAGTGGACTATGGGCGGTTGGGACAAGGACGGCCTCGAAAACAAGCGTCGGTAGGCGACCTTGTCGTCTGTATCGATACTGCCCGTGTGGATGAACATGGACATAATCGAAGATTTATTGGATTAGTACTTGACAAATCCATCACAATCTATAGAATACAAGTAGTGGACAGTGGTGAAGAGATCTACTGGCCCATGACAGCAACTTATCTATGGAAGGAAACAAAATGAGTACTGAAGAAATAGTAGAAGTTGGTCACCAAGAGGGACCAGCATGGGAAATCGTCGCAAAATGTGCGACATACGACGAAGCGGATCAAAAACGCTTAGAATTGGCAATGGAAAAGGATTTGCAAGTGAAGGTTCACTGGCAGGGAAAGGTTAATGCGCGCTATTTTGCCGTTAAGACCCGAGAAGATCCCCGCATTGCACTCGAGGAGGCCCTCAATCAAAGACGCGCAGATAAGAAAAAGCGCAAGGCCAAGCTCAACAAGAAGCGCCGGAAGAAGTGACCCGAGAGGAAATTCAAACTAGTTATAGAGAGCTAAAGGCAAACAACATGGTGGACCAAGAGAAAAAAAAACTACCTGCGTTTTTAAAAACCGTGTATCTTTCCAACAGAGAGATACGTCTTATATTGGCCGGCCTTTACTCTCTTGAAATGTCGCCGGAAGAAGTTGAAGGTACCTTGTGGAAGAAGCTTCTTTTCGAAAAGCTTCATAAAAAGACTCGTAGAAAGAAAAATTAATTGAATCTTACAGAAAGAGATAATCTTATTTTAGAAGCCGCCTTAGAATTTGGCGCTGACTACTATTATGAGATTAAAAACGGGACCCTAGGCATCACCCTATATATTGAAGCCCCTAATAAGGACGAAGCTAGCCGAATTCGTAAAGAGGCGCCATGTTTCTGGAATAATCTATATGTGGTGGTCCTGTATAACAGCAATCCGGATTTCTCAGACGATATATTATATGACCCACAATTATCCTAATAGTGCCGGTATAGCTCAGTTGGTAGAGCACTTCACTTGTAATGAAGATGTCCCGTGTTCGAATCATGGTGCCGGCACCATTTTGTGGATATAAGTTTAAAAAATTATGTTCTTATAGGTATACTTAATGTTGGTGCGGTGTAGCTCAGTTGGTAGAGCAGCTGACTGTTAATCAGCCTGTCGCTGGTTCGAGTCCAGCCGCCGCAGCCAATAATAAGGAGAAAAGACAATGAGTAAAAAAACAATATGCGTATCCGGCGGCTTTGATCCAGTCCATATTGGCCACCTTCGGATGATTCAAGAAGCAGCCAAGTTTGGCGACGTTATTGTTATTGTGAATTCTGATAAATGGCTCATGCGTAAAAAAGGATATATATTTATGCCCTTCAAGGAGCGATCAGAGATACTACTAGGTTTTGCAGCTGTCTCAGAGACCACTCATGTTGATGATACCGATGGAACTGTGTGTGAAGCTTTACAACGCATCAAGCCCACCTACTTTGCTAATGGCGGCGATCGCAAAACGGATAACACGCCAGAAATGGATGTGTGTGATGCTGAAGACATCCAGTTATTGTGGGGTATAGGAGGAGGTAAAATTCAAAGTTCATCAACGCTCGTTAATGACTCAGGAATGGTTACAGAAAATATTACAGAGGTAGATGGTATTGATGTCACGCCATCCCGGGTAGAAATTTTAGTCGCAGGAGATATCGCCAAGAATGGTGACTATTAGGCCGGCCCCCTATATATATTAACAGCAAAGGACATCTATGAGTCGTAAAAAAACTTATGTGCTAGATACCAGTGTATACCTAACGAATGCTGAGTGCATTTATGCTTTTGAAAATAATGATATCCACGTGCCTCTAAAGGTATTTGAGGAAATCGATAAGCACAAGAAGCGACAAGATGCAGTAGGGTTCCAAGCCCGCAAAATTATTCGAATATGGGACGACCTCCGGGCAAGTGGATCTTTGGACAAGGGCGTACGAATTCGAAAAGGGCTCGGTATAGTTAAATCTATTAGTGCAGCCGGCGTAACTCCAGAAGATCTCCCCCCCGACCTTGATACTAAAATACCTGATCATTTGATCATTGCAACAGCCCTTAAGGCCCAAAGAGAAAATACTCGCAAGGTGATTTTGGTCTCCCGCGACATTAATATGCGCGTCATCGCGGATGCAGTGGGACTTACATCTGAGGATTTCCAGAATAATCAAATTGTTACACATAGCGAAAATATCTTCGAAGGTTATACAACAATATTGGTTGATGATCAGATTATCGATCGGTTCTATGAAAAGCAAAGCGTTTATTTAGATAATAGAGGCCTTTTTCCCAATCAGTATGTAATGATGGTTTCTAGTTCTAACGAAAAGAAAACAGCCTTGGGTCGATATGTTAGTGAAGCAATGCCCTTGCGACAGCTATTAAAAAGCCATAAGATTTGGGGGATAAAGCCCCGCAATAAAGAGCAACAATTCCTCATGGATTCTCTAATGGACCCTGCAATCCAAATTGTTACAGTCATCGGCAAAGCAGGCAGCGGTAAGACGATCTGTGCGATCGCTGCTGGCCTTGAACAGACCATAGACGAGACCACACAAGACTACACGCGCGTAATCGTCTCACGGCCCGTACAGCCCCTAGGAAAGGACATTGGATTCCTGCCGGGGAGCCTAGAAGAGAAGATGACCCCATGGCTGATGCCAATTCAAGATAATCTCCAATTTTTAATGGGAAATGATAAAATAACCCTTGACATTTATATGCAAAAGGGTACAATAGAGATAGAAGCATTGACTTACATTCGTGGTCGCTCAATCTCAAATGCCTTTATCATAATAGATGAAGCACAAAACTTGACAACTCACGAATTAAAGACTATAATAACAAGAGTGGGAGAAGGTACTAAAATCGTGTTGACCGGCGACGTAGAACAGATCGATAATGTTTACATCGATGCGACATCCAATGGATTGACACATGCTGTGGAAAAGTTCAAAAAGTTTGAATTGGCGTCACACATAACCTTACACAAGGGCGAACGCTCTAAAGTTGCAACCTTCGCCGCTCAGAATTTGTGAGAATAAAAAATGGAACTAGAAAATCCCGATTTACATACAGCTATAACGGATAGCACCGGCCTAAAACAGCTTGTGGTTAATTATATTGGAAACAGATTGGAGGCCCCGGAAGATGTGACAGTTGATATGGCTGTGGAAGTCTTCGCTGCAGAGTTTCCTGAGTTTTTGATGGCCGTCGCTGAAGAAAATTACCTTCGTGGGTATGAACAAGCCTTAACTGATATAGAATCAACCACTAAAACAAAATAATGGAATATTACATATACGATATTCCGCTGTTTATAATAGAAGAGCCGGAAGAAACAGTCAATATCCCTGAGTTTTGTCACGAAGTTGAAGAAGTTCTCCCGCGGACATTACTTAAGAATGTGGAAGTGGTCTATATTGGGGAGTTTAAACATCTTAAGAATCGAAATGCCATGTATTCAAACGGCGGCATTTACATGACATCAAAAGAGCCAACTAACTTTGACATGTTAGAAAACTTTGTGCATGAAGTCGCACATTCTTTAGAACATGATCATGGAATGTTTATCTATGATGAAAAATTAATCAACGAGTTTAGAGGAAAGAGAACGCGATTGTATCATTTATTAAATGCGGAAGGATATCACATGAATCCTATGCTGTATTCGTATCTGGAATACAACGAAAAATTTGATAACTTTTTAGCCAATGAGGTTGGGTACCCCACCTTGTTGTCTTTAACTATGGGGCTATTTTGTTCCCCTTATGGTGCCACATCCATCCAAGAATATTTTGCAAACGGTTTCGAGAAGTACTATCTCGACAACCCACGAACGGTGAGAGATGTATCACCAGTTCTGTATAGAAAGATTGAAGAAATAATTAATGACGACGAAGCGTGAACACATATCATATTCTGAACTAAAAGATTGGGCCCAGTGCCCCCACTATCATAAGAAAGCATGGATCGAAAGGGTTGCCCCATTTGAGGGCAATGAATATACAGCCTTTGGAAGTGCCATACATGATGTATGTGAAAAGAAGCTCCTAAAAGAAGATATCAACGAAGGAGAAGTATTCCAGCTCGGCTTTGCCAAAAGGCTGCAGCAACTCCTAGAAAAAAATATCGAGTTTAATGGATCTAATATTCAGCAAATGAAAACGGCCGGCCCAGCAATTTTAGCCGAGGTCGACGCAGCACTAGAAGAATATTTTGGAGACTATGAAGTATTCTCATCCGAGGAGATGCTATATGTCCCAATTGAAGATTTCAACATTAACTTTAAAGGGTTTGTTGATGCAGTTGTAAAAGTGGGTGATACCTATCACTTATTTGACTGGAAGACATGCTCCTGGGGCTGGGACTCACGAAAGAAAGCGGAAAAGTTGGTTACATATCAGCTCACGCTGTACAAACATTTCTTCTGCCAGAAGCATAAAATCGACCCAAATAGTGTGGAAACTCACTTTGCGTTGTTAAAAAGAACAGCTAAAAAAGACCGTGTGGAGATATTTAGAGTAACGAGTGGTCCAAAGAAAACGGAAAACGCTCTTAAACTTCTCTATCAAGCAATCTATAATATCACTAAAAGATTTAGCATCAAGAACAGGCTGAACTGTCACAAGCCTTATCCCTGCAAATTGCTTAATACTGAACACTGTCCCTAAGGAACTCATATGTCTGAAAAAATAAAGATCTTTACGATCAGCGATCACCCACTCTCGCCGTCGGGAGTCGGAACGCAAACAAAATACATGATCGAAGCAATGCTAAAGACTGGTAAGTATCAGTTTTTCTCATTCGGAGGAGCGATTAATCATCCAGATAATAATCCCCAGAAGACCGAACAGTGGGGGGATGATTGGATTATTTGGCCTATTAACGGATATGGAAACGCAGATCAAGTTAGATCGATGATACATCAAAATAAACCGGACATTCTTTGGTTTATGACAGATCCTAGATTTTATGGTTGGCTTTGGCAAATTGAAAACGAGCTTCGTACGCACGTGCCAATGGTTTATTATCATGTGTGGGACAACTATCCTTATCCCACTTTTAACAAGCCATGGTATCGATCAACAGATCATGTAGCTTGTATTTCTAGACTGACACACGATATTGTTCAAACAGTGGCACCAGAAACCGAATCTTCGTATCTTCCACATGCAGTTGATGGAGATATATTTAAACCCATGGGCCCCCAAGAGAAAGAGAAGTTTAAATCTGAAAGAGGCCTAGGTGACAAATTCGTTTGTTTTTGGAATAGTCGGAATGCGCGCCGAAAGCAGTCCGGGACCCTTATTTGGTGGTTTAAAGAATTTCTTGACCGCGTTGGCCACGACAAGGCTACACTAATCATGCACACAGATGTGAAAGATCAGAATGGCCAGGATCTGGAGGCCATAATCCATGAACTTGGACTCACCAATGGGGAAGTCTTGTTTTCTCAAAAAAAGATTTCTTCGGAAGATCTAGCGGCAGTTTATAATATGGCAGACTTAACAATTTGTATATCTGACGCAGAAGGATTCGGCCTTTCGACGCTTGAGTCTCTATCCTGTGGAACTCCAATTCTAGTAAATATGACTGGAGGTCTTCAGGACCAAGTAACGGACGGCGACGGAAATTGGTTTGGGATTGGATTAGAGCCGTCTTCTAAGGCTATCATCGGATCTCAGCAAGTGCCTTATATTTATGAGGACCGCCTTGATAAAGACGATTTTTTAGAGGCGATGATTAAATTATATGAGATGTCCCCGGAAGAGCGCGACAAATTGGGCTCTGGGGGTCGCAAGTGGACCCAGGAGCGATTTAATTTTGAAAAGTTTGCAAACAGCTGGGACGAATTATTTATGAGAATTAATGAAGAATGGGGCTCCTGGGAAGATCGCACTGGTTATACTCCATATGAAGTTAGGACATTTTAGAAAATGATAAAAAAGATATTAGTTAAGGGCCCAGCCCTTTCTCGATCAGGATATGGAGAACAAACTAGATTTGCTCTTCGTGCACTAGCTGCTTACCCTCACTTGTTTGATGTTTATTTGATGAACATTCCGTGGGGGAATACCGGGCAGATTAGTAGAACCGAAGATCGTAGCGGCCTGGATAGCTGTTTACTAAAAACAGCACAGCACGTCCACCAGAAGGGTACTTTTGATATTTCTCTCCAGGTAACAATTCCTAATGAATTTGAAAAGATTGCGCCTGTGAACATAGGATATACGGCAGGAATTGAAACAACTAAAGTTGCACCGGAATGGATTGAGAAATGCAACAATATAGTAGACAAGGTTGTGGTTGTTTCAAACCATTCGAAAAAAGTATTCGAAAACACAACATATCAAGCTGAGGACGAGCACGGCAATCAAGTTCCTAATTGGGGAATGAGTGTGCCAGTTGAGGTAGCAAATTACCCGGTTTTAGATGTGGAAGCCGCTCCCATAGATATTAATTTCACAACAGAGAACAATTTCTTGGTTGTATCGCAATGGGGCCCCCGGAAAAATCTAGATAATACCATTCGTTGGTTTGTGGAGGCTTTTAAAGATGATGAGACAGCGGGCCTCGTTCTTAAAACCAACATAGTGGGAGATTCCTTTATAGATCGCGAGGTGACATCAAACAAATTGAATGCACTCCTATCACAATACCCAGATCGTAAGTGTAAAATTTATTTAGTGCACGGGGAACTAACTCCTTCACAACTTAAATGGTTATATTGTCACGATACTATGAAAGCGTTGATTAATATTGGCCACGGCGAAGGATTTGGCCTACCCCTTTTCGAAGCGGCGCATAATGGACTCCCCTTGATTACAACCACATGGAGTGGTCAGATGGATTTCATTTGTAGACCAAACAAAAAAGGAAAATCTGTTCCTAGGATTATTAAGGTTGATTATGATGTCAAGCCAGTTCAAAAGGAGGCTGTGTGGAAGGGTGTAATAGTAGAGGATTCTAATTGGGCCTATCCAAAAGAAATGTCTTTCAAGCGCGCTCTCCAAGAAGCACTCGAAAAAGAGAAGCACTATCGACATCAAGCAAAAGAGCTTCAAAAACACATTGTACAACACTTCACAGAAGATAAAATGTATGAAAATTTTGTAGAACATGTATATGGAGAAAAAATCCAAAAAGTCGATGTTGAAGATCTACCAAAAATTTCTCTTATAACATCTGTGTATAACGCAGCTGATTATATTGAGGGGCTGATGGAAGATACTACAAACCAAACTATATTTGAAGACAAATGTGAGTGGGTGATATTAAATGCGAACCCTCCCGGTGAAAACAAAGAAGAAGAAATCATAAAGAAGTATATAGAGAAATACCCTAATAATATAATTTATGAGCGGCTAGAAGAAGATCCCGGGGTTTATGCAACATGGAATTTGGCAATCGAGAAATCAAGTGGAGAATTCATTACAAACATTAATTGCGACGATCGCCGTCGCCCCGATGGTTTAGAGCAGCAAGCAGCGCTGCTACATGCAACGCTAGATGTAGATTTGGTTTATAACGATTCTTATGTAGTTAGGGAACCCAACGTTGCGTGGAAAGATGTAGATACCTTCAATTCCTCTAAGTATAATTTTGAACAATTTTCTGTAGATGCAATGCTGAGAGGAAATCTGCCCCACAATAACCCAATGTGGAGAAAGTCTTTGCACGCGGAATATGGGATGTTTGAAGAAAAGTATCGCAGTGCATCTGATTGGGAGTTTTGGCTCCGATGTTCTTTTGGGGGTTCTAAATTCCTTAAACATCCAGAAATTTTGGGAGTTTACTACTTTAATCCGACCGGAATATCTACCAATTTAGAACACGACACCTCGAAACGAGAAGAAGAAAAAGAAATTTTTATGAAGTATATGAAGCTCAATCAGCAGAAGCCAGAGCAGACAAAACCAATCCCAGAGAGTGATGGGCTTATACTGTGATATTACCTGTGGCGTCTGTGGTCACAAACAAAACGACAAGTGAGTTTGATTTACTAAAACATTCTTTGGAGCAGTATCATGACTGTACTTGGGTTTTATCATGTGATGAAATTGCGTACAATAAGTACCAAGATGTTGAAAATATTAAATGTCTAAACCTGATAGCATCAGACGATTGTGATCACAATACCAACGATGAGCAGAAGAAAGATAACTGGATGAAAGTAATGATGACCAAGTTTGATGCAGTGGAAGATTTAATGAACACTCACGGCCATGCATTGTTTCTGGATTCAGACATGGTTTTTGTTAACCCCATTGAAGATGTGGTACTTAATTTGTTTCAAGACCCACAGGTGGATGCTGCTATCTGTCAGCATATGACAAATAATTGGCCAGTCGAGGCCCAACACGGGCTGTACAACGGTGGTATGTTCCACATGCATAGTCACGACTTTCTTAATGCATGGCGGTCATTATCTAACGATTATAAGAAACATGGACTTTACTTCGAACAACAGCCTCTTGAATTCATACAAAGAAATTTTCTTTCCTTAAACCTCCCCATAAATTATAACATAGGATGGTGGAGGTTTAATAATCCGCAGACCCGCGATCGATTGCATCAGCTACGCTTGAAAGATGATAAAATATATTTTGGTAATAGACCAGCAGTTAATTTTCATGTCCACACAAGCCGAGATTTAGAATATGAAAATTTTGGACAGTTTTTGGTAGACAAAGTGGTAGGTCTTCTTGAACAATCGTCGAACGCGAGCTATAAATCTCTGTTGAAACTGCTCGCTGCTGAATAAAGGAAAAATAAAAATGGAAGAAAGCGTCGCGCCCCCTGAAAAAGATAAGTGGGCGCTTATTACAACTTACAAAGTTTTAGAGCCTGCTGACATAAATTTTCAATTTATGGAAACGTATATTAATTTCTATAGAAAAAAATGGAATGTAACAAAAGAGATTCTATTGGTGGGGGTTCCCGAAGAATTGATAGAAAAAGACTATCTCACCCAAATTGCGTCCCGAATTGCCGGCCCATTGGTTGCTGATCTCTCTAACATCGATAAAGCCAACTTCTCAGTGTCAACTCAGTTTAATGTCCAAACCAATATCCCTATCGACCCGTTTTTTCGAGATATTTACTATCATAGTTCTCCCAAAACAGATGTTATATTCTATACAACCAATTATTCCACCTCAAATGAGGAGTGGGATATAATAAAGAATACTCTATATACGATTTGTAATAGAGTGTTGGATCCGTCGTATAATCGAGTTATCAATATTGATAATGATGAGTTTTTATTTTTAGATAGTGAAAGGCCTCCTCAAGTAGAGGAGTGGTTTCATTTTTTTGAACATGCTGCTTGCCCTCCGGGAACATCTTTTGATAGTAAACAAGATCTTCTGTGGTGTCCGCAGCCGTGGTATTGCAGGCGCAAGCGGCTCTCGGACCTTGAGGAAAAAACAATCACGCATACCGGTTGCAAAAAATATAAATTTGCAAGAAAAGATATGGTCTTAACAAACTCCACGGGTCCCTCTTGGAGACATACAACTCACGAATCTACATCTGCAGCGTGCAATCTAGTGGATTTAGCATCTGCTAACAATTTAGAACCTGGTGATCTTATGCCGCATATTAATCGATGCTATCATCTAGGAGTCCTGGACGAAGATCATTATACGCTAGGAAAAGCAATCCAACATTCAACAACTCAAACCGAACTCGATTCACGAAAAGCAGAGCTTCAAGAGTTACGGGAACATTATGCGAATTATTATTCGCGTGATGCGATTGATTTTGAGACCATCGTTGATAACAGCTTGCAAGAGTATTGGGTTAATGATTAAAGGAGAAAACGTGTCATGACATTACCGATTATTGGCTGCCACTATGGATACCAACCTTATCTGGATATCTTTGTGAAAGAGGCAAGCAAAAAGAATAAAGTTATTCTTGTAGGAGATAAGCATAACCGATGCGTCTCACGACATCCAAATGTCGAACATTTTTTGTTTGATGAATTAAGTGAAGGCATAGAAGATTTTACCAAAGCTTATACACACCTCAATATATCGGGTCTTGAATATGAGATTTTTTGTTTTAAGCGCTGGATATACTGTAGGAATTTGGTTCGCAAATTAGATATACAAAAGTTTTTTTATAGCGACTCTGACAATATCATATACTCCGACTTAGAAGAGGTCTATGAATCAATTGGCCGCCCAGAACTCTGCCTATCAGTACCAGAACACCAACCAGAACTCAGAAGATCCGCTACTGGCGCCGTTTCGTATTGGTCCGCGGACAATATAGAGAAGTTCTGCGATTTTATGCAGGAATGCTATACTAATGACGACTCCTTTACTCCTTTATGGGAGAAATGGGTGTGGCATAGAGATAATCAGATACCCGGCGGCATTTGCGACATGACTGTTCTGTGGCACTTTGTTCGCCAAAATCCAGCTTTCATACTAACAGGGGTTCTTCCGGACAACACAACGTTCGATCACAATATCAATTCGTCAGAGAACTACCTAAAAAACGAATACGAGATGAAGGGGCCCATTAAAAATATTCAATTCCATGACAATGTTCCCCATTGTAAGAACCTGATAACCGGTGAAATGGTGAAGTTTCATAATTTACAATTCCAGGGCGGCGCCAAGCCTTTAATGGAGCACTATGTCAGATAAAGGAGTGAAAGAGAATGTTTAAAACAATAGGTACCGAGTATGGCGGCTGGCCTATAAACTTAGATTTAGTCCCCCGCGGCAGTTATATTATTGCAGCTGGCATTGGGGAGGATATCAGTTTTGATGTGGGAATGATTGCTGCTCTGGGTTGCCATATTATAGGGGTTGACCCTACACCCAAGAGTCATAGATATGTAGAGTCTCAAAAGAACTTGCAAAACTATACTTTGATTAAAAAAGCGCTGCATTCTAATTCTACCGACCTCCTTCGGATGTATAAGAACAAACGTAACGACCATGTATCAGAATCAATATTAACTGATCACACTAGCGTTAATGATTTTGATTATTACCATTCCGAGACTATAGATTTGGGCTCCTTGTTTGAAACATATACAAATGTGTCGGTAGTGAAAATGGATGTTGAAGGATCAGAATATGAGATCCTTACGGCGCTCGAAAGTGTACCAGATTCAGTTAAACAGTTTTGTGTAGAGTTTCATCATTTTTGTTCGGACAAAACTATAGAAGATACTAAAGATATGTTCAATAAAATGTCTCAACTTGGGTTCCCAAATCACATTCAAAATCCCAGCTGTCATCAACAATTAGCAGAGATAACTTTCTGGAGGGAGTAGAATGAAAATTCTCCCAGTTAGGGACTTCGCTGGGGTCAACGACCCCGTGAAAACTGAAGAAACAATACATCATCAACTTGTGGAGAGGGCTTCTGAGATAATTACGAGTTATACTTACGCCTCTATGCCGTTGGCCTGGGCTATTAACACATATGGACTTACAGAAGTGCAAAGAGTTTTGGACCAAATCCATCAATATCATGCGAATGAAAATCTTTTTTTTGTTTGTCAACATATTTTAGTTGATAAATTAAATTTTTATAACAGTTTGGTTTTTACTCCACACGCTACATTGCTGGATTCTTATCTTCCTATTCCTCATTATGCTTGCAACTATGATCTATCTATGATAAAGCCGTGGAATGATAGACAATATGAATATAGTTTTGTGGGATCGTTTAAAACACATCCCGTACGAGGCCAAATATATGAACTTTTGAAAGATAGGGAAGATTGTTATGTTGAAGATACGGGCAATTGGCATTTCGAGGGGACACCCGAAAATCAGGAAAAGAATAAAAAGAAATATATAGAAGTGCTGGGGAACACCAAGCATAGCCTGTGTCCACGAGGCACGGGCCCGTCTAGCATACGAATTTGGGAATCTATGGCAATGGGGGCTAACCCAGTTATTTTGAGTGATTTTTTACAAATGCCTTTGGAACGAGAACTAAGTTCTACAATGTGGTTAAAAATATCCGAGAATATTGATAATATTGATAATACAGACTTACAATATAACAACAAAGAATATTGGGATTGGTTTTCGAATGATAATCTATACAAGTCAATAACTACAGTGATCAAAAGGATTAAAT